>Ga0268265_10000806_pt1 | contig 29787 bp, 30 predicted proteins | sample KBSSwiS52_FD_190355 | JGI IMG/M metagenome (GOLD analysis project Ga0268265, IMG submission 190355) | Switchgrass rhizosphere microbial communities from Kellogg Biological Station, Michigan, USA - KBS Switchgrass S5-2 (SPAdes) (version 2) | ecosystem: Host-associated > Plants > Roots >...
GCCTTCGCAATCACAATCGTTCGGGAGCCCGATAGATTGTGATTGCGAAGGCAGCTCCCTCATATCCTGGAATATTGCCGTTCCGCCTAACCACCTCGTCAAGCGACGAGTGACCATACCGGATACCATCCGTGGTGCTATCGTTCAGGTCCACGAGGGTAAGTTCTCGTCTCGGGTCCGAGTTGATGTCACGCAGTTGGTAATGCTTGGATAACCGATCGACGAGAGTTCGATGTTGCGGGCACCTGAAGCGCTCATCAACAGCGACAGTAACGACAGTGCCGGCACCCCGAGGGATACCGAGATCGCTACGATCGCGATCGGTGGCCCTTTTCTCCACCGGCTCGTCAAACGAGCCGTCGGGCTCCAGCACCATCATGCTATAGTAGTCTTCGCAAATGCTTTCGAATTTGACCGGACCGAATGCGGCGAGGTCTTTTGCGCCGCGCCCAAGATTACCTCGGACGCTTGCACCAGACTCAAATCCGGATGTCCGCGTACCGATGTGACCGATTGCGCGGACCATTAGTGCCTTACGCATACCCTTTGCGCGATCTCGCACGATCACGTTCCAAGACTTGCCTCGGCGGTGTTCCACCTCGACGCGGATCTTACCAGATGAATCACTTCCGTATGCATCGTCAGCATTAGTGATCAACTCAATGAGCCCGCGAACGATATCACCCTTCATAGCATGGTTCGCGTCCTGCTTGAAGGCTCGTGAGCCATATGATAGACGGTGCTTTCCCACTTATCCTCCTAAAACCAAGCTGTTCGTTCCTTTGCAAGCACATCGAGAAAGGCGAGCGCATCCAACCGGCCGGTCGCGTAGGCTGCGCTACGGAGGGTCTCCAAGCGTTCGTGAAATACAGTGCGGGAGCTGTCGGGAGAGCAGCGAAGAATCTCCGCCACGCGCCACTTTTCGTCAGTAACGACCCCGCTCTGTTGCCACAGCCTGAAGGCCTCGCTCTGCAGCGCCTCATTCACTAGCCTAGCTGGGACGCGGGTTCGCGGGGCCTGCACCACCCGATCGGAGCTGAGTGATTCGGCGAGGCGGTCGAAGTTGTTCTCGATCCACTTCTGCCCTTCTACCGTCAGGCGGCGCATCTCTGGGCCCTGCTTGACAAGCAGCTTGGGCTTGCGACCCTCAGCATCTCGCAACGCCTTTGAGCATTTTTTCAAATCTGGCAAGTCAGGTTGCGTGCGCCAACTTAGGCGCAAAGGCGCAAGCTTGAAAGCTCGGATGAAGACTGCCTCGACGTCGATAAACGTTTCGGCCCCTCCGAGCTCGTATAGCGCCCAGAGAAAAACATCCGAGTTCGTCACCGGTTCGTTGGTCATTTCGCAACCGCCCGACGGAGGCGCTTGCGGGCCCTTGAGGAGACTACGGGAAGACCCCACTCAGACAGGCCGTAGGTCCCGCGCGCAGTGCGCATAAACTGATCCACTCGACGAAGCCTGACAATGATGTTGGCGGCATCGCCGCGCCCCGGGATCGGCACTCGGAGGTCTAGTAAAGCCTGACGGATGTCTGTAATATGAAGTGGTTTACCAGCTTTTCGCAAAACCTCCGCGACAGCGGCTTCGAGCTCTAACGGAACAATCTCTGATTCCGCGTGCTCATAGCCGACGGCAGAGCAGTCACCGCTTGCGCTGGAAGAAGTTGCTGGACCTCGAGCCTCGATTTCCAACAATCGTCGCACTAGTGTGCGCCTCTCATCGACATGGACAAGCTCCGCCTGCTTGGCACTGATCTCCGCGCGCAGTTCTTCTGCCTGGCGGGAAAGTTCGGCTTCCCAGGTGGACAAGTACTGAGTATCGGGCTCCCTAGCTGCCATAGGAAGTAATTCTACTACAGTCTACCTACATCTGTCAACTACCGTAGGTACAGGTAGCAACGGCTGGATGCAGCCTGTAGTTTCAGATTTGGTCGGGCTGGGGATAGGAGACTCACCGGGAGTCGCGTGCTTGCCCGAGGCGTCCGGGCAGCTGCCCGAGACGCTCGGGTGCTTACCCGAGTCGCAAATACTACTGCCCGAACCGTCCGGGCAATTGCCCGAGCCTCTCGGGCATCTGCCCGAGGCTCTCGGGGGCTTGCCCGGACGGCTCGGGGGCTTGCCCGAGGCTCCCGGGCGTCTGCCCGGGCGCTTGCCCGAGGCTCTCGGGCGCCATCCCCAGCCTCTCGGGCGCTCGCCCGAAGAGCTCGGGCATCTGCCCGAGCCACCCGGGGGCTCGCCCGCCCGGACCAAGTGCCAGGCGCTTACTGAGAGGCGGGGCGGCGCTTTCCCTGGGACCGCTGGCGTCTCGCCGGCATCCTCAAGACATTAGGCCGAAAGGCCCGGCCTTCTTACAGGAAGCCACAGTTGCCGGCGTTCCGCCGATTCATTCGGACAAGCCGGCGAGGACGCCGGCGCTCCCAGGGAAAGCGCGCCCTGCCATGTCTGGATTGACCCCTCAGAGCTGTCGGCGTCTCAGCCTAGCTCCGCGCGCTCCGGACAATGGCCTGGAAGTCTTCGAAGATCTCCGGCCGAGGGACCAGGTGCCAGACGCTTACTGAGGGGCAGGGCGGAGTTTTCCCTGGGACCGCTGGCGTCTCGCCGGCATCCTCAAGATATTGGGCCGAAAGGCCCGGCCTTCTTACAGGAGGCCACAGTTGCCGGCGTTCCGCCGATTCATCCGGACAAGCCGGCGAGGACGCCGGCGCTCCCAGGGAAGGCGCGCCCTGCCATGTCTGGATTGACCCCGAAGCCGGCCGCGCCGCGCTCACGGTAGTGGCGATCCAGAATCAAGGGATCTCGAAGACTTCGGCGGCACGGCCCGCTCCGGGGAAAACGCTGCACTTTGAAAGGGGAGGCCTGCACTTTCAAAGGGGAGGCCTGTCCTTTGAAAGGGGGGCCCTGCACTTTGAAAGGGGAGCCCTGTCCATTGAAAGGGGAGCCCTGCACTTTGAAAGGGGGGCACCGCCCTTTGAAAGGACAGGCCCCCCCCTTTCAGTGGGCGATGCTGTCCTTTTAGGGGACGGCACCTTCCCCCTTCCCCCGTGGCACTCTTCCAGAAAGGAGGCTCGCCCCGGCCATTCCGGCCCGGGGATGCAGCCGTCCGAACAGGAGACGTGCCGATGCTCCTCTCCCCGTCTCGCCGTACCCTGGCGGCCCTGAGCGTGACCGCCATCCTCGCCCTCGTTTCGCCCGGGATCGCCCGGGCTCGGCCTTTCAGCGATGCAGGTGAGGCCCGGGGCCTCGTCCAGCAGTTCCTCGACGGCGCCGCCGGCTGGGTGCAGTCTTTTCTCGCCCCCCTCTGGCAGGCGAACGGAGGCGGGCTCGATCCGAGCGGCACCCCGGACCCCATCGGCGACAACGGGTCCGGGCTCGATTCGGACGGCGGACCGACCTCCAACGACGACAACGGCTCGGGCCTCGACCCCAACGGCCGCCCCTAGCGGTCCCGGTCTGTCGGCGGATCGGAGAGATTCCATCTCCGATCCGCGAATTTTCCTTCCAGGTGTCACAGAAACCCGGCCAGCGGCAACTATAGTTAGGGAGCGACATGAATTCGCGGAACGCGAGAGGGGGAACCTTGGAACACGAGCATCTGGATCAAGCCGCGCTGGACCGCCTGCTGGCCCTGGACAGGACCGAGGAGCAGACCCGCGCCTTGCTGCACCTGCTGGCCGTCTGCCCGGAGTGCCACAAGGTCGGAGGGTACATCCTCGACCTCCACCGGGATGGTCTCCTTCCCCACAGCTTCGGCGTCGTCGATCTCAACCTCGCCCGGTCCCGGGCCGAGGCTCCCCAGCTCTGGGAGAGCCTCCGCCATCTGCCGCATCCAAGGCGCCTCTCTCTGGCGCAAGCCGGCAACCCGTTCCTGAGCTGGGGCTTCTGCGAGCTCCTTTGCGGCAAGAGCAAGGACTTTGGAGCCGACGATGCGGTAAAGGCCGTCGAGTTGGCTGAGCTGGCTGTCCTGATCGCGGACCACCTCGCCGAGGAGGAATCCGAGGAACGCTGGCTCTATCAGCTACGGGCCTATGCCTGGGGTCACCTGGGAAATGCCCGCCGCGTTCAAGGAGACCTCAAGAGCGCGGAGGACGCATTCGCGATCTCGGACCAGTGGTGGGGCGCCGGAGAGGAAGGGACGGGGGATGCCCTCGGATACCGACCCGTTCTCCTCGATCTCAAAGCCTCCCTTCGCAACATCCAGGGGGATCACTCCACTGCCGTGGAGCTCCTCCATGAGGCCTTCGACCTCTACCTGGAAAGCGGCGAGACCCATCGCGCCGGGCGAGTGCTCGTGAACGAGAGCTACGTCCTCTTGGAGAAAGGCGAGCCCGACCGCGCCATCCCGGTCCTGGCTCGGGCCGAGGAGCTGATCGACCCGGAACGGGAGCCCCGGCTGATCCTGTGCGCGCGGCACAACCTCGTGGACAACCTCTCCAAGGCCGGACGCTTTTCCGAGGCGCGGGCGCTCCTCCCCCAGGTCCGGGAGCTGTCCCGGAGCGCGGGCAGCGAGCTCGACCGGGTCCGCTTGCGCTGGGTCGAGGCGCGCATCGCCGCCGGGCTCGGCGAACCGGATGAGGCCCGTCAGGCCTTCTCCGAAGCGCAACGCGGCTTCCTCGGCCAGTGCATCGCCTACGACGCCGCTCTCGTCTCCCTGGAGATGGCCATGTTCCTCCTCCAGGAAGGCCGCACCGCCGAGGTCCGCGAGCTCGCCCGCGAGATGATCCTCATCTTCCAGGCGCAGGAGATCCACCGCGAAGCCCTCGCCGCTCTCGCCGTGTTCCAGGCCGCCGCCGCCCTCGATTCCGCCACCGTCGAGTTCGCCAGGGAGATCGCGGCCTTCCTCGCCCGAGCCCGCCACGATCCCGGTCTGCGGTTCGAGCAGAAATGACTTCCCCCAACGCGCAGAGCCCGCAGCTCCCGGTGATGCTCCTCCTCCCGGGCGTGCAGCTCCGCCAGGAGGGTGCCAGGCAATTCTTCTCCGGGAAGAGTCGCTCGGGTGTCTGCCCGAGGCGTCCGGGCAACTGCCCGAGGCGCTCGGGTGCTTACCCGAGTCGCAAGTACTGTTGCCCGAGCCGCTCGGGCGTTTACCCGAGTCGCAAATACTGCGGCCCGAACCGTCCGGGCAAGTGCCCGAGCAGCTCGGGTGTCTGCCCGAGCCGTCCGGGTGCTTGCCCGAGCCGTCCGGGCAGCTGCCCGAGCCGCTCGGGCGCTTACCCGAGTCGCAAGTACTGTTGCCCGAGCCGCTCGGGCGTTTACCCGAGTCGCAAATACTGCTGCCCGAGCCGTCCGGGCAACTGCCCGAGCCGTCCGGGCAAGTGCCCGAGCCTCTCGGGCGTCTGCCCGGACGGCTCGGGCGCTTGCCCGTGACGCTCGGGTCCATGCCCGAGCCCCAGAATCAAGTGCCACCCGCTTGACGCCGAGCAGCTTCGCTGCATTTGCGTTCGGCTTGCTGGAGATTACGAGCCTAGCTCCGCGCGTTGCGGACGATGGCCTGAAAGTCCTCGAAGATCTCCGGCCGGCCAAGGGCTGCAGAAAACTCCCGAATCCAGATCTGCGCCCGCTCCAGGTCCAGACCCGGATTCCGAGCCAGAACGCCTTCGATGTCGGCGAGGTCCCGAGGCCGGTGCGCAACCGCCTTCATGACGAGGAGATCCTCCGCCGAGACAAGCGGCACGCGACGAGGTCGCGGAGGAGCGCGGCAAACTGGGAGGGAAACCGCTCCTCAGGCACGGAAGAGAGCCCGCAGCCGGTTCCAGCGGCCACGGACTTCCTCCGTTTCCTTGTCGAGCTCCTCCCGCCAGCCGAAGGTGTCGATGGCCGAGCGAAGAGAGTCCATCTGACGCAGGAGGATCGCGGGAGGGGTGGCGTTCAGTTCGTCGATCTCCGCCTGGTTGACCCGTGCCCAGCGGTCGGCGAACTCTTTGGCTTCCGCCGGAGTGAGCCTTGCCATGCAGGAATTCTAACAGGCAGGGACCACCTCCTCTGCAGCCCCGACCCGGCTCCGAAGACCGGGAGGATTGGACATCTCTGCTTCTCCTCATGGCCATCGAGATGTCCATCTTGACGGTCGCGGATCAGGGTGTCAAACGCCACTTCTCGCCGTAGCCCAGACCTCCTCAGCACGAGCAGACAATGGTCTCGTAGGTGTACTCGTCATACCCATTGGGGCAGGAACCGGAGATCTGCTGTCCGGGTGGCAGGCAGGTGTTGCGGGTGCGGCAGAGCTCTCCGTCCTTCCGCCATTCGTAGTAGGTCCCGAACAGGCAGAAATTCGGCTTGGGCTCCGGGGCCGTCAGGCCCAGGGGAATGAGGTCGGGCCGCGGCGCCGCGACGGACATGTCGGGAGCCGCGGGCCGGAGGCCGGGGGTCCCCGGCGCCTCCTGCGCGAGCCCGAGGTCGGCGAAAACGATCCCCAGGGTCAGGGCCAGCAGGACGACTCGGGCGCGGCGGAGCTGGCAGTTGGTCGTCACGGGGAGCTCCTTTCGTTTCCAGGGCTCGGAGAAGATCTCCGGGTCCTCTCTAAATCAAGGGTGCGCCAATCTGCCGCGCCGTGACTCCGCCGAAGGGTGCGAGGCACTTCTTGGGGCGGATCAAGGCTCACGCCTCCATCCGGTACTCCTGATCCAGAAGAGTGATATCTTGGCGCCGAATCAAGAGTCGGAGTGCCGGTTTCCCGGGAAGGACAGAAGGAGGAGCTTCGCCGCGGCTCGCCGGGCACTGGAGGCGGTGATGAAAGGCTACGAATACCAGAGCGATTTCGCGAAAAAGTACGTCGCCCAGGGACGCGCCGAGGGACGCACCGAAGAGGCAGCGCACAACCTGCTGACCGTGCTTCGGGTCCGCGGCCTTGCGGTATCGGACGCCGTGCGCGAGCGCATCCTGGCTAAGAAGGACCCGGAGCGGTTGGAGCGCTGGCTGGAGAAAGCCGCCGTTGCCGCTTCGGTCACCGCGGTTCTCGACGAGCCGAACTGATCCCGGGCCCTACCACTCCCCCGACCGCAAATACTCGTCCACGGAGCGGGCGGCCTTCCGCCCCGCTCCCATGGCGAGGATCACGGTGGCGGCTCCGGTCACGATGTCGCCTCCCGCGAAGACGCCTTTCTTCGAGGTGCGGAGCGTGTCCGGGTTCGCCTCGATGTAGCCCTTGCGGGTGGTGGCGAGGCCCGGCGTCGAGGATTGCACGATCGGGTTGGCCGAGGTGCCGACCGCCACGATGGCCACGTCGAGCGGCATTTCGAACTCGGAGCCGGGGATCGGGTTCGACTGGCGGCGGCCGTCCGCGGCGGGCTCGCCCAGCTCCATGCGCACGCAGCGGACCCCGGTGAGCTGGCCGTTGGCGTCGCCCAGGAACTCGACCGGGTTGGCCAGGGTGTGGAAGTGGATGCCCTCCTCCTTCGCGTGGTGGACCTCCTCGGCGCGGGCCGGCATCTCGGCGTCGGAGCGGCGGTAGATCAGCATCGCCTCCTTGGCTCCGAGGCGAAGCGCCGTGCGGATCGAGTCGAGCGCCGTGTTGCCGCCGCCGATCACCGCGACGGTCTTGCCGCGGCAGTCGTAGACCGGCTCGTCGTACTCGGGGAAGCGCCAGGCCTTCATCAGGTTGACCCGCGTCAGGAACTCGTTGGCCGAGCAGACGCCGTTCAGGTGCTCGCCGGGCACGCCCAGGAAACGCGGCAGACCCGCTCCCGTGGCGATGAAGACCGCGTCGAAGCCCTCTTCCTCGAACAGCTCGTCGATCGTGACCGTCTTGCCCACCACCACATCGGTCTCGAGCTCGACTCCCATGAGGCGCAGGTTGTCCACCTCCTGGCGGACGATCGCCTTGGGCAGCCGGAACTCCGGGATGCCGTAGACGAGCACGCCGCCGATCTCGTGCAGGGCTTCGAGCACTCTCACCCGATGGCCGCGCTGGATCAGCTCGCCGGCCGCGGAGAGCCCCGCGGGACCGCTGCCCACGATCGCCACCTTCTTGCCGGTGGGCTCGGCGATGGGCGGCAGGCCGATCGCGCCCGCCTGGCGCTCGTAGTCGGCCACGAAGCGCTCCAGATGCCCGATCGCGAGCGGCGCGCCGCGCTTGCCGAGCAGGCAGGCGCCCTCGCACTGGTCCTCCTGCGGACAGACGCGGCCGGTCACCGCCGGCAGCACGTTGTCCTCGCGGATCTTCGCCGCGGCCTGCACGAACTCGCCGTCGTAGATGAGCTGCACGAACTCGCGCACCTTGACGCCCACCGGGCAGCCCTTCACGCAGGCGGGGTTGGCGCACTCCAGGCAGCGCAGGGCCTCGCCGGCCGCGACGCGCGGATCGAAGCCGAGGTTGACCTCGTCGAAGTCGTGGGCGCGCAGCTCCGGCTCGCGGGCCGGCATGTCGAGGCGCGGCAGCTTGATGCGCTCCTTGGTGGTCGGGCGAGTCATGACTGGATCTCCGCGCACAGGCCCGCGCGCAGGAAGACATCGAGAGATTCCTTCTCTTCCTTGCGATAGGCGGCGTTCCTCTGCTGGAGCACGCGGAAGTCGACCTCGTGGGCGTCGAACTCCGGACCGTCCACGCAGGCGAACTTGCTCGTCCCTCCCACCAGCACGCGGCAGCCGCCGCACATGCCGGTGCCGTCCACCATGATCGGGTTCAAGCTCACGATCGTCCGGATGCCGAGCGGTCGGGTGACGTCCGCCACGGCTTTCATCATGGGCACCGGACCGATGGCGTAGACGCGGTCGATCGGCTCGGCCGCGATGCGCTCGGCGAGCGCCTGGGTGACGAAGCCGTGGAAGCCGCGCGTGCCGTCGTCGGTCGTGACGATCAGGAGGTCGCTCACGGCCTTCATCTCGTCTTCGAGGATCAGGAGGTCGGAGGTGCGGGCGCCGACGATCGAGATCACCCGGTTGCCCGCCTGCTGGAGCGCGACCGCGCTCGGGTAGGCGATGGCGGTGCCCACGCCGCCGCCCACCACGGCGACGGTGCCGAAGCGCTCGACCTCGGTGGGCTTGCCGAGCGGTCCGACGAGGTCGAGCAGGGCGTCCCCGGCCTCGAGCCGGTTCATCCGCTTCGTGGTCTTGCCGACCCCCTGGACGATCAGGGTCACGGTGCCGTCCGCGGCGGACGAGTCGGCGATGGTCAGGGGGATGCGTTCCCCCTCTTCATGGATGCGGACGATGACGAACTGCCCGGCGAGGCGCTTGCGGGCGACCCGCGGCGCCTCGATCCGGAAGAGCTTCACGTCCGGGGCCAGGAATCGGGCTTCGAAGATGGGGAACATGATCTAGACGGCCTCCAGGACAGGGGTCAGGGCGACGACTTCGAAGCGCGGCGGCTCGACGATGTGCCGCTTGACCGCGCACTGGTCCGCGGCGCGGAGCACGGCTTCGCGGTACTTGTCCGGGAAGCCGTCGGGGAGCTGGATCTCCAGGCGGACGAGGTCGGTCCGCTTGCCTTCCGGGTCCTTGGCGGTCTCGAGCGTCAGGCCGAGGCCGTCGGTCGAGAGCCCGCGCTGCTGGCAGAAGCGCAGGACGTAGAGGCCGGCGCAGGTGCCGAGGGCGGCGAGGAACAGGTCGAACGGCGACGGCGCGGTGCCGCCCCCGCCGTGGTCCTTCGGCTGGTCCGTGTGGACGGTGAATCCCTTGTACTCGGCGTCGACGGCCACACTCTCGGGGCCGCCGGGGAAGGTGATCTTCATGGGCATGGTGGGCTCCTCTCCAAGGCGCCGGTTGCGCGCAAGGAAAGGGTACCGGGGAGGGGCAGGCGCGCGCGCCGTTCGGAAAGGCGGGCGGGACGGCCTGCCCGGCGGGGTGGTATGTGTCAGAATGCCGCGATGCGCAAGGCCCGCACGGCCCTCCTCGCGTCCGTCCTGTTCTCCCTGACAACCTCCGTGCAGGCCCAGCCCGCGCCGGACACCGCCCTCGCGCGGCTCATCGCCGCGAACCAGGATTTCGAGGTCCTGCGCTCCGAGAAGGCGGAAGGCCCGGTCCCCCCCTGGCTGCGCGTGCTCTGGCGCAAGAGCCATCCGACCGGCCCGTATCCGCTCGTCCTCAAGGAGGTCCACGAGTGGATGGTGTCCCATCCCGACCTGGAGCGCGGGGAGCGCGAGCCCGACGCGCTGCCGGTCGTGGTTTCGGCCGCTCCGAACGTGCGCATCTCCGGCCTGGCTCGGAACCCGCGCAGCGAGTCGGACATCCAGGTCTTCGAGCTCGATCCGCGGCGGATCGTGGCGGCGTCGAACAACATCGACGGCAGCGGCCGGCAGGCGCAGTACTGGTCCGCGGACGGCGGCGCCTCCTGGGGCCAGACCACGCTGGAGCTGATCGCGGACGACGTCGCGAACAGCGATCCCACCGTGGGCTGGACCTCGGATGGCACGGCCTGGTCGAGCACGATCGGCATCGACGGCGGCTTCGGCGATCTGCGGCTGCGCCTCTTCAAGTCCACGGACGGAGGCGCCACCTGGACATTCGACAGCACGATCTCGGGCAATCAGGACGAGACGGACAAGCAGATGGTCGAGATCGACACCGGGGAGGGCTCGCCCTGGCGCGACACGCTCCATGCCATCTGGCACAACGGCGAGCCGGTCTACGTGAACCACCGCCGCCGGGACGGGAGTTGGGGCACGCCGCAACGGATCAGCGGCGCGGAGACCACGGGCACGGGCATCGGCGCCGACATCGAGACCAACGCCGCGGGCGAGGTCTTCGGCCTCTGGCCTGACACGGGAAGCCGCCGGATCTTCCTCGCGAAGTCGACCGACGGCGGCGAGACCTGGTCGCCGCCTGCGCTCGTGGCGCACACCCACGGCTCGTTCGACATCGGCATCCCGGCGCAGACCGAGCGGCGGGCGTTGATCTACGTGGCGGCCGGAGCGTGGAAGCCGGCGGATACCGACGGCCGGAGCTTCGTCTATGCCGCCTGGACCGACCTGACCGGCGCGCAGAACTGCCACTCGCCCGCGGCCGAGCCCTGGTGGTTGCCGAGGTCGACGTGCAAGACGCGGATCTGGCTCGCCCGCTCGACCGACGGCGGCGCCACCTGGAGGCCCAAGCGGATGATCCACAACCCGGACGCGCGCATCGATCAGTTCAACCCCGCCCTGGTGGTCGACGCCGCGACCGGCCATCTGGCCCTGATCTATTACCAGACCGGCGAAGGCTTCCGGGGCCGCCGGCGCACCCACCTCTGGTACCAGGCCTCCTACGACCACGGCCTGACCTGGACGAAGCCGCTGCGCGTGACCACCGCGAGAAGCGACGAGTCTGCCTCCGAGGCGGACGACGCCAACCAGTACGGCGATTACAACGGGATCACCGGCTACGCGGGGGTCTTCTTTCCGGCGTGGACGGACCGCCGGGATAAAAAGAGAGAGGAGATCTGGACGGCTCCGGTGGTGGATCCGGGGTTGCCCTGAGGCCCCCGGTGGGCAGGTGGGAGCGCCTCCGCAGGAGGCGCAGGCACGTAGCCCCGGGTTTCAACCCGGGGCGGACCGGGCGGCCTCTGCCGCCCCGGGTTGAAACCCGGGGCTACGCGCCCGCACCCTCCTCCGGAGGGCGCCAAAGTTAGCCTCTACAGGGTTAGGGAGGTCCTACGCCGGCAACTGCGGCCCCACATTCGAATCCACTTCCAACTCCCGCACGATCGCATCCGTGAACTCGGTGGTGGTGGCCTCTCCGCCGAGATCTCGCGTCTTGATCCCCTTGTCCACGATCACCTTGCGCAGGGCGCGGCGGACGCGCTCGGCCTCTTCGTCCTTGTGCAGGTGGTAGAGCATCATGATGCCGGAGCGGATCAGGGCCAGCGGATTGGCGATGTTCTGGCCGGCGATGTCGGGGGCCGTGCCGTGCACCGCTTCGAAGACCGAGGCGTGCGTGCCCAGGTTCGCGCCGGGCACCACGCCGAGCCCTCCCACCAGGCCGGAGCACAAGTCCGAGACGATGTCGCCGTAAAGGTTTTCCATGACCAGCACGTCCGACCGCTCCGGGTACATGACGAGCTGCATGCACATGTTGTCGATGATCTTCTCGTCCGCCTGGATCTCGGGATAGCCGGGAGCCACCTTGCGGAAGCAGTCGAGGAAGAGGCCGTCGGAGAGCTTCATGATGTTCGCCTTGTGCACGGCCGTGACCTTCTTGCGGCCATGGCGGCGGGCGTAGTCGAAGGCGAACTTCGCGATGCGGGTGGAGGCCTTCTCGGTGATGATCTTGAGGCTCTCGACGACGCCGGGCACGACCTCGTGCTCCAGTCCGGAGTAGAGGCCCTCGGTGTTCTCGCGCACCACGACGAGATCGACGTCGGTGAAGCGGGTCGTGATGCTCGGCAGCGAGCGCGAGGGCCGCAGGTTGGCGTAGAGGTCGAGCTCCTGGCGCAGGCGCACGTTGATCGATTTGAAGCCGCCGCCGATCTTGGTCTCGACCGGACCCTTGAGCGCCACCTTGTTGCGGCGGATCGATTCGACCACGTGATCGGGCAGCGGGTCTTTGAACTCTTCGAGGGCCTTGGCGCCCGCGACGTGGGGCTCCCACTCCAGGTTCGCGCCGGACGCGTCGAGCACCCGCGTGGCCGCTGCCGCCACCTCGGGTCCGATGCCGTCGCCGGCGATCAGGGTCACTTTCTGCTTGCTCATCGGTAAACCACTCCTCCCAGGACGGGGGAGCGTATCAGATAGAATCCGCCGCCTGGAGGGTTGAAAGCATGAAACACGGGGCCAAGCATCACCTGTCGGGCCGGAGGATCGACCCGAAGCCGCTCACCGGCAAGGAGAGCCTGGAGGAGGTGATCTCCCACACGTTCACCGCCTACAACGCGGGCCGTCTGCGCGAGGCCTGCGAGCTGCTCGTGGAGAAGATGCTCGCGCCCGACTCGACCGTGGGGATGAGCCTGTCCGGCGCGCTCACGCCGGCCGGCTTCGGCAAGTCGTGCCTGGTGCCGCTGATCGAGGCGGGGCACATCGACTGGATGATCTCGACCGGCGCGAACCTCTACCACGACACCCACCACGCCATCGGTCTCGCCCTCCATGCCGGCAGCCCGGCCTGGAACGATGTCGAGCTGCGCGAGGAGGGGGTGGTGCGGATCTACGACATCGTCTTCGACTATTCCGTGCTGCTGGAGACGGACAAGTTCTACCGCATGGTGATGCGGCTGCCGGAGTTCCAGAAGCCGATGTCCACGCCCGAGTTCCATTACAAGATCGGGCGCTGGGTGGCTGCGGTCGAGGACAAGCTCGGCCTGACCGGCACGTCGCTGATCGCCGCCGCGTACCGCCACGCCGTGCCGATCTTCACCTCGTCGCCGGGCGACAGCTCGATCGGCATGAACGTGGCCGAGCTTTCGCTCGAAGGGTCGCAGCTCCTGTTCGACGTCAATGCGGACGTGAACCTCTCGGCCGCGATCGTCTGGCAGGCGAAGGAGGGGGGCGGCAAGAGCGCCTGCTGGATCCTGGGCGGCGGCAGCCCGAAGAACTTCCTGTTGCAGACCGAGCCGCAGATCCAGGAGGTGCTCGGCCTTTCGGAAGCCGGCCACGATTACTTCCTGCAGATCACGGACGCGCGCCCCGACGTGGGCGGCCTCTCCGGAGCCACCCCGGGCGAGGCGGTCTCCTGGGGCAAGGTGGACCCCGACAAGCTCCCGGACGCGGTGGTGGTCTACACCGACTCGACCATCGCCCTGCCGCTCCTCACCCACTACGCCCTGGCCCGGGGAGCGCGCCGCACCCCGAAGCGCCTCTACGAGCGCCTGCCCGATTTCATGGAGCTGCTCAAGCAGCACTTCGCGGAGATGAAAGAGGAAAGGATCGCGGAGGGGGCTTTCGAGCTGGGGTGAGGCTGAAGGACGACAAGGACACCAAGGACCTCAAGGACACCAAGGACGGGGACCGGGACCGGTGTCCTTGAGGTCCTTGGTGTCCTTGAGGTCCTTTCCGGTCTCCCCTACCGCCGCAGCTCCGCGAGCTTGGCCACCACGTCGCGGTAGTTCGTGTTGATCCCGTAGAGCTCCACGAAGGTGCCGTAGGCGGACATGTCGTCGCCCATGGCCATGTAGGCGTTGCCGAGGTCGTACATCAGGCCGAGCTGGTCCTCCTCGGCGAGGTTCGGCGCTTCCAGGCCGCGGCGGTACCACTTGATCGACAGCTCGGGCAGCCCCTTGTCGAGGAAGCAGAGGCCCAGCATCGAGCAGCAGATGACCAGGTGACGGGCGTCCTTGGCGGCGAGCTGGAACTCGCCGATGGCCTCGTCCAGCAGGCCCATCTCGCGGTAGGCGATGCCCAGGTTGTAGTGCGTGTCGTAGTCCGTGGGCGAGAGGTGCTCCGCGACGCCCTTCTTGAAGCCCTCCACGATCTCTTCCAGCGACTGCTCCTGCTGGACGAGACCGTCCTGGAAGACCTCCTCCTTCGAAAGCTCCTCCACCAGCTCGCCCGCGAGGTCGAAGAAGTCGTCCTCGTCGTCGAACAGGCCGCCGCCGGCCGGAGCTTCGGAAGAAGGTACCGCGGGTGGGTTCTTGCCCGCTTCGGCTTCGTCGAGCCAGCCCACGCCGCTGTCTTCCAGGCCGCCGGTGAACGGCAGAGACTGCGGCGGTGGAGCGGCGGGCGCCGGAGGGATGGCGGCCGGAGCGCCGGTGAGCTCCTCCTCCTCGATCATGGAGCCGAGCGAGGTGAGGTCGAAGAGGCCGAAGCCTGCCTGCGGCGCAGGGGCCGGAGGAGGAGGCGCGGGGGCCGGAGCCGCGGCCATGGGAGGCGGCGGAGCGGGAGCCGGAGGCGCGGGCTTCGGCGGGGCCGGCTTGCGCTGCGGCTTGCCGCCGAGGATGCCGCGCAGCAGCTCCTCCGTCTCGCGCTTCTTGGCGGCGGTCCGCGGCGCGGCGGGCTGGACGGGCGGCGGCGCCGGGATCTCCTCCGGCAGGCTCGGGGGGAGCTCGGGCGGCAGCTCGGTATCCAGCTCCAGGCCTTGCAGCTCCGGCAGCTCCAGGTCCATCTCCGGCACTGGCTCCGGCACTGGCTCCGGCTCCGCGACCGGCTCGGGCATGGCCATGTGCGGCCCGGCGAGCACGTCGTAGCCGTCCAGGAGGTACCCCTCCTCGACGAGCCGGGCGCGCACCGAGGCCCAGGGCTCGCTCCGGCGCGTCCGGGCCGCGATGCCGGACATGCGCTGCGCCAGCTCGAAGACCTGCTCATGCCGGTGCTTGTCCAGGTGGAGCCGGATCATCAAGGCGTAGGCGGCGAGGTTGTCCGGCTTCAGGCGCAGGGCCTCGTCGAGACGCTCCAGGGCTTTCTCATCGAGACCGTACTTGGCCAGCACCTCGGCCTCGGTGAGCAGCTCGTCGCGCTCGGGCGCCGCGGTCTCCTCCACCTCCCAGTCGGAGAGGGCCGGCAGCTCCAGCGTATCCGTCCCCAGGGGCTCCGCGGGCAACGCCTCCATCTCGATCTCGACCTCCGCGTCGAGGACGAAGGCGTCGGACTCGCTCTCCAGCTCGAAGTCGAGCGTGATCTCCTCGGCGGGCTCAACGACCTCCGCCTTGCGGGCCCAGCCGGGGCGGTGCCCGGCGCCGAGATCGGCCGGCGGCTGCACCTGGCTGGTCGGAAGCTCCTCTTCGCCCGCAAGGTCGACGACCAGCTCTTCCAGAGGATCGAGGTCGAACTCGACCTCTCCGCTCTCGGCCTCGACGGCGGCCTCGGCTGCCTTCATGGCCGCCATCAGGTCGTCCTCGACCTCCAGCTCCACCTCGTAGACCGGCTCGTCCGCGGACGGCTCGGGGGCCTTGGCGGCAGGCGGCGGCGGCGGGGCGGCCGCGGGCATCTCGGGCTGGTGCTCGGGCTCCAGCTCGACCGTGACCTGCCGCGGCCGCCGCAGCTCCTCGACGATCTCCTGGGCCTCGGGGTTGCGGTCGATCGCCGTGGTCAGGAAGTGGGCCGCGGCCGCGTCGGCGCCGGCGTCGCGCAGGGCCTCGACCGCGCTGCGGATGAAGCGCAGGTTCTTCGAGTCGATCGTCAGGGCACGCTCGTAGACCTGCGCCGCCTCCTGCGTGCGGCCGTGCTGGATCATCAGCTCGGCGATCATCCGGTACTCGTTGACCGCCTTCTCGTAGAGCTTCTGGTTCTGGTAGATCTCGGCGAGCTTGACGTGGTACGACGGGTTGTCGGGCTCCAGGTCGGCCATCTTGTTGTAGATGGCGATCGCCGAGGCCGCGTTGTCGTGCTTCGTGTAGTAGTCCGCCAGCACCTGGTACTGGGTGCGCGCCTCGGTGACCAGGTTCTGCTTGTGGTACAGGTCGGCGAGCCGCTCGTAGACCTCCAGCCGCGTGGGATCGAGCTTGATGATCTTCTTGTAGATCGCGATCGCCTTGACGAAGAACCCCTGCTCCGCGTACTGCTCGCCGATCTGGTTGAAGAACTCGACGGCCTCGTCGATGCGCTGGATGCGCGCGTAGAGGTCGCCGATCCGGTTCAGCGTGTTGATGTCGTTCGGGTTCTCGGCCAGGAGCTTCCTGTACTCGCGGATCGCGGGCTCGATCTTGCCGCGCGCGACGTACTTCTCCGCCGTCTGCACCACCTGCTCGCGCTGGAGCGCCATCAGCCTCTCGCCTCCACGCGGGGGAGAACCGGCTTGTAGGTCAGCCGGTGGACGGGGCAGGGGCCGTAGGCCTCCAGGGCCTGGAGGTGCTCGGGCACGCCGTAGCCCTTGTGCACCTTGAAGCCGTACGCCGGGTACTGCCGATCGAGCTCGGTCATCATGCGGTCGCGCTCGACCTTGGCGAGGATCGAGGCGCAGGCGATGCCGTAGCTGATCGAGTCGCCGCGGATGAGCGGCAGGCAGGGGACGCGGAAGCCGGAGAGCGCGACCGCGTCGACGACCAGGCAGTCAGCCTCGGGCTTGAGGCCGGAGACCGCCTGGCACATGGCGCGGCGGGTGGCTTCGAGGATGTTGATGCGGTCGATCACGTCGGCGGCGACGGCCACCACGGTCCAGGCCACGGCCGTGGCGCGGATGGCCGCGGCCAGACGCTCCCGCTCGGGAGCGGTGAGGCACTTGCTGTCGTCCACGCCGGGCACGCAGCTGCGCGGATCGGCGATGACCGCGGCGGCCACCACGGGACCGGCGAGCGAGCCGCGGCCGGCTTCGTCAACCCCGGCCACGCGGCAGTAGCCGCAGCCGGCGAGCCACTCCTCCAGCCCGCGCATCAGGCGCAGGCGGCAGGCTTCGGCAAAGAGGTCGAGCATGCCCGCGACGGCCGGGGTCGCCCTGGTCACCGTGCTCCTTTCCCAACGACCGGGGCGCGTCTCATTCGGCCCCGGAGCTGCCCGCTAAGCCTTGCCCTTCGTGTCCCGGCGCTCGTCCCGGCGCTCTTCGATGCGGGCCGCCTTGCCGCGCAGGTTGCGCAGGTAGTACAGCTTCGCCCGGCGCACCTTGCCCCGCCGCACCACCTCGATCCGGTCGATCGAGGGGGAATGGAGCGGGAAGATGCGCTCGACGCCCACGCCGCCCGACATCTTGCGGACGGTGAAGGTCTCGCGCGTTCCGCCGCCCCGGCGGGCGATGATCACGCCCTGGAAGATCTGGATGCGCTCCTTGTCGCCCTCTTTGACCCGCACGTGGATGCGCACCGTGTCGCCCGGCGCGAACTCGGGCTGCTCGCCCCGCAGATACGAACTCTCGACCTGATCCAACTGGTTCATGGCTCACCTCGTCAGCTTGGCGGTACCCGCGTGGGGAACAGTACCGCCATTATTTTCTATTTCAGAATGGCCGCGCAACCCCGTCGTGGGCTCGCCCCGCCTTATCCTATCGACTGTATCTCGCTCCAACCGCTCCAGTTCCCGCCGCTGCTCCTGCGTGAGCGCCGCCTGCTCCAGCAGGTCGGGCCGCTTCTCCCACGTGGCCCGGAGCGCCTCGCGCTCCCGCCAGCGCCGGATCTCCGCGTGATCGCCCGAGGTCAGCACCTCGGGCACCGCGAGCCCCTCGACCACCGGCGGCCGGGTGTAGTGCGGGTAGTCCAGCAGGCCCGCCCGGAAGCTGTCCTGCTCCACCGAGTCCGCCAGCTTCACCACCCCGGGCACCTGGCGCGACAGCGCCTCGATCAGCACCATGGCCGGCAGCTCGCCACCGGACAGCACGTAGTCTCCGATCGAGACCTCCTCGTCGACGACCGTCTGCCGCACCCGCTCGTCGATCCCCTCGTAGCGCCCGCACAGGAGGAGCAGGTCTCCCCTCCCGGCCAGCTCGCGCACCTTGGCCTCGTCGAGCCGTTTGCCCTGAGGGGAGAGGAGGATTCTCCACTCTCCCGCGACGGCACGGACGGCCCGGATCCACGGGGGCGCCGTCATCACCATCCCGCCGCCGCCGCCGTAGGGCTCGTCGTCCACGCTGCGGTGGCGGTCTTCCGTGAACCCCCGCAGGTCGTGGACCTCGACGTCCAGGAGCCCCTTTTCGATCGCCCTTCCCACGAGGCTGGTGGCCAGGAACGGGCCGAACAGCTCGGGGAAGATGGTCAGGACCCGGATGCGCATGTTTCGAGCAGCCCCTCGGGCAGGTCGAGCTCGATCCGGCCGCGCTCCACGTCCACTTCCTTGAGGAAGCTGCGGACGAAGGGGATCGGCACCTGGCGCCCGCCGTTCGAGACGACCAGCAGCAGCCCGCCGCCGTCCTCCACCAGGTCGGTCACCTCGCCCAGGTCCTCGCCATCCACCCGGCAGCGGCAGCCGAGGAGCTGGTACCAGTAGTACGTCCCCTCGGGCGCCGCCGGCACCTCGGAGCGGTCGACCTCGAGCAGGGCGTCGCGCAGCTCCTCGGCCGTATCGCGATCCACGGCGCCGGCGAAGCGGACGAGCGCGCCCGACTTGTGCGGCCGGCTGCTCTCCACCGCGAGGGTCCGCGCCGGCCTGCGCTCCCAGGAGGCCATCACGCGGCGGCCCGGCGCGAGGCGGTCCGGGACGTCGCTCAGGACCTCGACCACGACCTCGCCGCGCACCCCATGGGGGCGCAGCACGCGGCCGACGGCGACCCGCTCGGGCAGGTCGGCACGCCGGGCGTCCGCCGGAGCGGCGTCAGTCGTCGTCTTCCTCGAGGATTTCGAGCTCATAGCGCACACCTCGCCGGTCTTCCCGGGTCTCCAGCAGGGTGCGCAGCGCGCGGGCGGTCCTTCCCTGCCGGCCGATCACCTTGCCCAGGTCGTCCGGCGCCACGCGCAGCTCGAGCACGTTGGCGCGCCGGCCGGGGATCTCGGTGACCTCGACCTCGTCCGGCTTGTCCACCAGCAGGCGGACCAGCTCTCGGAAGTCTTCCGGCAGTTCAGGCACTCTTCTTCACCTGGGCGGCCAGCAGCTTCTTGACCGTGGGGGACATCTGCGCGCCGTGATCGACCCAGTACTGGGCGCGGGCCGCGTCGATGTTGACCTGAGCCGGGTTCTTGGTCACGTCGTAGTAGCCGATCTCCTCGACGGACGCGGCGGTGGGCGTGTTCCGCGAGTCGGACACGACCACGCGGAAGAATGGGTTGTTCCGGGCGCCCATGCGGCGCAGCCGAATCTTCAGCATCTCTCGACCTCCAGACAGGTTCTTGATGGGGCGGACAGACTCCTACCGGGCGGGTCCGCTCGCAAAGACGGGGGAGTATAGCATAAGGACCTCACCCCCTGTCCCCCTCTCCCATCTCCCACCCAGGCCCCCGCCGGGAGAGGGGGGACGCAAGCCCATTCCCGGATCGGCAAGAAGACCTCAGCTACGTTCCCCCTCTCCCGGGGATGGGCGGCCGGGAGATGGGAGAGGGGGACAGGGGGTGAGGTCCCCTACATCCGCATCCGCGCCCCCGCCCCGCCGCCCAGGGCCTTCTTCAGCCACTTGCCCTGGACGCCCTTGAACATCTTCTTCATCCCCTTGTACTGCTTGAGCAGCCGGTTGATCTCCTGCACCGAGGTGCCGGAGCCGATCGCGATGCGCTTCTTGCGGCTGCCGTTCAGGACGTCCGGCCGCCGGCGCTCCTGCGGCGTCATCGAGTTGATGATCGCCTCCACCCGCTTCAGGCCCCCCTCGTCCACGTTGCTGGCGTCGAGGCCCTTGAGCGGGCCGACCTTGGGCAGCATCTCCAGCACCGAGGCGAGCGGACCCAGCTTGCGGATCTGGCGGAGCTGGTCGCGGAGGTCTTCCAGGGTGAACTCCTGCTCCACCATGCGCCGCGCCAGGCGCTCGGTCTCGGCCGAGTCGAGGCCCTGCTCCGCCTTCTCGATGAGCGACAGCACGTCGCCCATGCCGATCATCCGCGACGCAAGCCGGGTCGGGTGGAACAGCTCGATGTCGTCCGACTTCTCGCCGATGCCCACGAAGCGGATCGGCACCTTGGCCACGGTGCGGATCGAGAGCGCCGCGCCGCCGCGCGAATCGCCGTCGAGCTTGGTCAGGATCACGCCCGTGAGCGGCAGCGTCGAGGAGAACTGCTCGGCGCTCTTGACCGCGTCCTGGCCGGTCATGGAGTCGGCCACGAAGAGCACCTCGTGCGGCTGGATGCTGTCGGCGAGGCGCTTGATCTCCTCCATGAGCGCCGTGTCGACGTGCAGACGGCCGGCGGTGTCCATGATCATCACGTCATGGCCGCGCTGGCGGGCGAGGTTGAGCGCCCGGGCGCCGAGGGCGGTCACGCTCTCCCCCGGCTCGGGCTCGACGACCGGCACATCCACGCCCTTGCCGACCTGCTTGAGCTGCTCGACCGCGGCGGCGCGCTGGAGGTCGCCGGCCACGAGCACGGGATGCTTGCCGCGCTTCTTGAGCCGTTTCGCGATCTTGCCGGCCGTGGTGGTCTTGCCCGAGCCCTGCAGGCCGCAGAGCATGATGACCGTGGGCCGGCCATCGAGCCGCAGCTCGGCCCCCTCGTCGCCGAGGAGCGACGCGAGCTCGTCGCGCACGATCTTTACGACTTGCTGGGCCGGGGTGAGGCTCTCCATCACCTCCTGCCCGAGCGCGCGCTCGCGCACCCGCTCCACGAACGGCTTCACGACCCGGAGATGGACGTCCGCCTCGAGCAGCGCCAGCCGGATCTGGCGCAGAGCCGCCTCCAGGGCCTCGGGCGTGACCTTGCCCTCGCCCTTGAGCTGGCGGAAGACGTCCTGGAGCTTTCCTTGTAGACCGTCGAACATGGGGGTACCTCTCTCCTTCGGACCGGCGATGGTAGCACGGAGCCCTCACCCCCCGGCCCCCTCTCCCGGTCCCCCGAGCACGCCCTCCCCGGGAGAGGGGGAGAGGAGACTTGCTTTGAGTTACCGGAAGCCGGGAGGTGGCGTCCTCTCCCGCGCAGCGGGGGAGGATAGAGGAGGGGGTCCCCTCCGGGCCCCACAGAGCCCCCTCCCCTGCCCTCCCCCGCTGCGCGGGAGAGGGAGCCCCCCTCCCTCTTTTTCGGGTAACTCCGAGCAGGTCTCCCCCTCTCCCGGGGCGGGTGTGCTCGGGGGACCGGGAGAGGGGGCCGGGGGGTGAGGGCTCCGGCGGATCGATATACTGCGTAGCCTATGGAACGACGTGCAAAGATCATGGCCACCCTGGGGCCGGCGAGCGCGAACGAGGGGGTCCTCCGGGGTCTTATCCGTGCCGGCGTCGACCTCTTCCGCTTCAATCTCTCCCACGGCACCCAGGACGACCATCGCAAGGCGCTCGCGCTGGTGCGGCGGCTCGCCGCCGAGGAGGCCTGTCACCTCCCCGTGGTGCTCGACCTCATGGGCCCGCGCTACCGCCTGGGCATCATCCCCGAGACCGAGCGCCGGCTGGAGCCCGGGGAGGAGATCGTCCTCACGTCGCACCCCTCCGGCACCGACCTGCCCGTCGAGGAGGGCATCCTGGAGCACCTGGAGGCCGGCGAGCGGGTGCTCATCGACAGCGGCCTCGTCGAGCTGCGGGTCGAGGCCAACGAGGGCGAGCGCGTGCGCGCCCGGGTGATCAACGGCGGCCCGGTCAAGACCCGCAAGGGGATCAACCTGCCGGACACGAACCTCCCCTTCGACATCTCCGAGAAGGACCGCTCGGACATCGCCTTCGCCGTGGCCGAGGGCGCCGACTACCTGGCCGCGAGCTACGTCGGAGAAGCCGCCCACATCCAGTCGCTGCGCGAGGTGGTCACCCACGTCGGAGGCCAGGCCGGGGGACGCATCCCGATCATCGCCAAGCTGGAGCGCGCCACCGCGCTCGCCCACCTGGACGAGATCGTCGAGACCGCGGACGGCATCATGGTGGCACGCGGCGATCTCGGCGTCGAAGTCCCGCTCCACACCGTGCCGGTGCACCAGAAGCGGATCGTCGCCGCCGGACGGCGGGCGGGCAAGCCGGTCATCGTGGCCACCCAGATGCTGGAGTCGATGATCGAGCAGCCGCGGCCCACCCGCGCCGAGGCCACGGACGTGGCCAACGCGGTCTTCGACGGCGCCGACGCGCTCATGCTCTCGGGCGAAACGGCCGCGGGCAAATACCCGGTCGCCGCCGTCCAGACCATGGCGAAGATCATCGAGGAGGCCGAGAGCTACGACCGCGAGCTCGCCACCGCCGGCGATGCCCTCGACCAGCCGCTCGGGCATGCCCACGCCCGGCGCTCGTTCGAGCTCGACCCCACGGCCCACGAGGGGCACGAGGATCTCGACGTGCCCGACATGGTCTCGGCCGCCGCCGTCTATGCCGCCGACGAGCTCAACATCCGCCGCATCGTGGCCTTCAGCCAGAGCGGCTTCACCGCCCGGCTCGTGGCCCGCTACCGGCCGACCGCGCCGATCGTGGCGTTCACGCCGGACGCGCGCATCGCGCGCCAGCTCCAGCTCGTCTGGGGGGTGCGCCCGCTGGTCAACGACACCGACGTCGGCACCCTGGACGAGGTCGTGCAGATGGTCGAACGCAACCTGCGCGACGCGCGGCTCGTGGCGCCCGGGGAGCGCATCCTGATCCTCATGGGCCACCCGATCCGGGACCGGCCGCTGACCAACCTGATGCGGGTCCACCGCATCCGTCCGGCGTAGAGAGAGAGGGACCCGCCATGCTGCCGATCCGCGACGTGAACCCGAGGCGCCATCACCCGCCGGTGGTGACGGTGATCCTGATCGCGGCCAACGCCCTGATGTTCCTCTACGAGCTCTCGCTGGGCGAGCGGCTGGAGGGCTACCTGATGTCGTCGGCGTTCATCCCCGACCGGATGTTCGACGGCGGCGCGATCACGCCGGGCGAGCTGGGGCCGAGCCTGACGAGCGCGCTCCTCTCCATGTTCCTCCATGGCGGCTGGATGCACTTCCTCGGCAACATGCTCTTCCTCTGGGTGTTCGGCGACAACGTCGAGGACCGGCTGGGGCACGTCCGGTTCCTGCTCTTCTACCTGCTCGCCGGCTACGCGGCGACGTTCGTCTACGCGTTCGTCAGCCCGACGTCGGGCATCCCGGCGATCGGAGCGAGCGGCGCCATCGCGGGCGTGCTCGGGGCCTACCTGTTCCTCCATCCCATGGCGCGGATCGTGACCGTGGTCTGGATCCTCTTCTTCATCCGCCTGGTGGAGATCCCGGCGATCGTCTACCTCCCGATCTGGTTCATCATGCAGGCCTTCTCCGGGTTCGCCTCGCTCGGCGCCACCACTCCCGAGGAGGCGGGGGGCGTGGCCTGGTTCGCGCACATCGGCGGCTTCATCGCGGGACCGATCCTGCTGCTCCTGCTGGGCGGGTTCCGCAAGCCGCCGGAGCGCCGGCCGGCGAGCGCCTGGTCTTGAGGAAGCTCTTCCTTCTGGCCGGCGTGCTCCTGGCGCTCGCGCTGGCCGACGGCTTCTGGCTGGAGCCGCGGAAGATGCTGCTCCGGGACACGGTCCGGATCGAGCTCGACGCGCCGCGGCTCCGCGCCGTCCACCTGAGCGATCTCCACATCTCGGAGGACCGTCCCCTGCTCCACCGCCTGCTCCGGGAGATCGCAGAGGCCGATCCCGACGTGATCCTGGTGAGCGGCGACTTCATCCGCGACCTGCCGCGGGGCGGGGGCGACATGTCCCCCCATATCGCGGCGGCCGCGGCCTTCCTTTCCGAGCTGAGGCGGATCGCGCCGGTGATCGGGGTGCAGGGGCACAGCGAGCACCAGGGCGCCGTGGTCGCGGCGCTCGACCGCGCCGGGGTCACGCTGCTCTCGAACGAGGGCCGGCGGATCGGAGTGGGCGGCAGCATCCTGCTCCTGGGCTTGAACCAGCAGGCCGGCACCGACCGGTGGGCCTCCGCGTTCCCGTCGCCGTTCCGGACCGTCCGCTGGCAGGGCGAGCCGTTCTACGGCGCCCGGCGCGGCCTGCCGTACCGGAACTTCTACAGCCACTGGGACCCCGCGCCCCTGGGGATGGCAGACGAGAGCGGCCCCCTCGCCTGGAGCGGCTACGAGGTGGTCTGCGACACCCTCGTCGACACCGAGGATGCGGGAGCGGGCCTCGCGATCCACAGCCGGTACGTCCTCGGCGAGGACCGGATGTACACCCTGACCCGCGGCGGAGGCAAGGCGTCCCGGACGTTCTCGCTCTGGTCGCGGGGCACGCCGCTCCATGAAAAAGACGACCTCGAAACGGACGTGAATCCGGAGCCCGGCCGCTGGTACCGGATGCGTCTGCGCACCGAGGTCGAGCCCGGGCTCGTGCGGATTCTCGCCAAGGTCTGGCCCGCGGACGCGCCCGAGCCGAAGGATTGGCAGGCCCGCGCCGTGGACCGCTCGAAGTACCGGGTCGAAGCCGGCACCGTGGGTCTCTGGGGCTGGGGAGGAGGGATGGTCGTCTACCGCAACCTGCGGGTGACCGGCGCCGGCGGCGAGGTGCTCGTGCAGGCTCCGCTGACCGGCCCGAACAAGCCCCATGGCTTCCGCGAAGGCGCCCGGGGGACCCGCCTTGCTCTGGCTCTCGCGCGCAGCCCCTATGTCCCCGAGGGGACGCCGGTCGTGGTGCTCTCGCACACGCCCGCCGTGGTTCTCGAAGCCTCGCGCCGCGGCATCGAAGCGGTCCTCGCCGGCCACACCCACGGCGGCCAGGTGCGCCTGCCCTTCTTCGGAGCTCTCACCACCCGCGACGCCCTGGGAGCCTGGTACGACTTCGGCCGCTACCACTTCGCCGCCCCCAACCGCCGCGGACTGACCGCGCTCTACATCAACGGGGGCGTGGGCACCTCGGTGCTGCCCCTGAGGTTCTGGTGCCCGCCGCGGTACGCGGTGGTGGAGCTGGGGAAACACGGACACACGGACTGACACGGACCAACACGGACGAACACGGACATGAAACGCCGGAGCCGATCCGGCATGGTCCGTGATCGTCCGTGAAAGTCCGTGATCGTCCGTGTTCCGGGCCTGTTAACCTTTCCCCCCGCTCCGCCGTCTCACTCGCGAAAGGAGACTACATGGACCGGTGGATCGTCATACTCATTCTTGGGCAGTTCGTCTTCCTGGGCTTCATCATCTGGGTGGTGGCCCGGGCTCGGGAGGCCCGCATGCGCCAGCGCTCCGAGGAGCGGTCCCGCCTGCTGGAGCGCTTCTCCTCCAGCCAGGAGCTGACCGATTTCCTCAACTCCGAAGCAGGCGCCAAGATGCTGGGCAAGGGGGAAGCCGCTCATCCCGCCCGCTCGCTCACCGCGGCGGTCTTCGCAGGCGTCATCTCGCTCTTCACCGGCAGCGCGTTCCTGCTGCTGGTGGCCGGGCACGGGGATCCCTCCGGGGGCAACCTGGTCGTACCCGGGCTCCTCTTCGTCATGGCCGGGATCGGCATCCTCATCTCGGCCGCAATCTCCGCGTGGCTCTTCCGCCGCTCCGGACTGCTGCCGGGCTCCAAGCCGTGACAGCCGCCGCCCTGTCCAAGGCCGGAGCGCGCCGGGAAGCCGTCGAGAGCCGCCCGATGACGGAGGCGGAGTTCGAGGCCTTCCACGGGCGCACGTCGCAGCCGCTCTGGGCCTACCTGCGCCGGATCTCCGGCGATCCGGCCCAGGCGGACGACGTCCTGCAGGAGAGCTACCTGCGGCTCCTGCGCCATCCGCCCTCCCCGGACCGGGACGAACGGGAGCGCAAGGCCTATCTCTTCCAGATCGCCACCAACCTGATGCGCGACCGGTGGCGTTCCCGGGAGCGGGAACGCTCCGTCCTGGAGCGGCTTCTCGCGCTCTGGCCGGCCCGGCCGCAGAGCGGCGCCGGCCTCTCTCTGGACATGGCCGCTGCGCTGGACCGCCTGCCGCCGCGCGATCGGGCTTTGCTCTGGCTCGCCCACGTCGAGGGCTACGACCACCGGGAGATCGCAAAGGTTCTGGGCTTGCAGGAGAGCAGCGTCCGCGTCATCCTCTTCCGGGCGCGGAAGAAGTTGGAAAAGGAGCTCGCATGAAGACGGAACAGGAAATCCAGGACAGCCTGCGCCAGCTCGCCCGCGAGACCCGTCCGACCCAGCCGCTGGCCACGGCCGGCGAGCTCTGGTGGCGGGCCGAGGTCATCCGCCGGCTGGTCTCGCGCGAGAAGTCGGTCCAGGAGGCCGAGCGGCCCCTCCTCTGGGGCCAGGCCCTCGGCCTGCTCCTGGTCATCGTCGGCCTGCTCGCCTTCTTCGTCACCCGCGAGCCGCGCTTCCTCGCGCTGCTCCTCGCCACCGGCCTGACGCCGGTCACGGTCCTCCTCGCCTTCTTCCTCCTGCGGCGCGAGACTTGAGCCTCCTCCCCCCGCCCCCGCTGCCGAATTTCCTCTCCCGGCAGCTTCCGTTCCGGCGGGGGATGTACACCCTGAAGACAGGAGAGCGCCTCCACCTGATCGACCACGGGGACCCCGGGGCGCGGCCGGTGCTGATGGTCCATGGCAATCCCACCTGGAGCTTCCTGTGGCGCAAGGTGATCGCGCTCCTGCCCGCCTTCCGGTGCGTGGCTCCCGACCTGCTGGGGCTCGGGCTTTCGGACCGCATCGACCGCCATTCCATCGAACGCCATGGCGCGGCTCTCGCCGATCTCGTGGAGGGGCTCGACCTGCGCGGGGTCATCCTGGTAGCCCAGGACTGGGGCGGACCGTTCGCGGCCGACGCCGCGGCGCGGGTCCCCGACCGCATCGCCGGGTGCGTGTTCGCCAACACGGTGGTGTCGCTGCCGGCTCATCCGAAGACGAGCCTGTTCCACCGCTTCGCGCGCTTGCCCGTGGTGAGCGACCTGGTGTTCAAGGGGATCGGCTTCCCGCAGATCGCGCTCTGGGTCGTGCAGGGGGACAAGCGCTCGATCCGGGGCGACGTGGCGCGGGCCTACCGCTGGCCGCTGCGTTCGTGGAAGGACCGCGGCACTCCGCTCCAGCTCGCCCGCATGGTCCCGCACCGTCCCGATCACCCCAGCATGCCGGCGCTGCGCCGCGGGAACGAATGGGCGCGGGCTTTCGGCGGTCCGATGGCCCTGGTGTGGGGGACGCGCGACCCGGTCCTCGGGCGGGCGCTCCGCCGCCACGAGCGGGACTTCCCCCAGGCCCCGGTCACCCGCACCCGCGCCGGTCATTTCCTCCAAGAGGAGGTCCCGGAAGACCTCGCCGCCGCGGTCGAGGACGTGGCGCGGCGTTTAGCTACGCAGCCGGGGTCGTGACTTCCAGCGCCACACCCTCGCTGCGCCGCCGGTCGTATCTCCAGCTCAGCACCGCGGGCACGAGCGTGATCGCCACCAGGCACGTCGCGACCGCCCCCAGGATCGCCACCTTGCCCGTCGAGACCAGGCCCGGATAGCTGGAGAACATCATCGAGCCGAACCCGAAGATCGTGGAGACCGAGGCGGCCACGACCGCCTTGCCCGTCTCCACGATCCCTTTCTCGAAGCGCTCGCGGGGCAGGTCCTGCACCTCCTTGAACCGGTGCAGGATGTGGACTCCGTAGTCCACCCCGATGCCGATGATCATGGTGGTCACGAAGATGTTGATGAAGTTCATCGGAGTGTCCGCCGCCACCATCCAGCCGGCCATCCAGATCAGCCCCACGGTCAGCGGCGCCATGGCGGCGAGGGTGCGGGAGAAGCTCCGGAAGTCGATCCAGATGAGGAGCATGACCAGGAGGGTGCCGATGATGCAGGCGATCCAGGCGTCCCGCAGCACCAGGGCGCGGATCCGCTGGTTGACCACGTTGGTCCCGGAGAGCGCCGCCTGCGGCCCCAGCGACTCCGTCAGGCGCACGGCGTCCGGCGGCGGCTCGCGGCGCCAGCGGTTGTCCGGAGGATAGAGATAGACCGCGGCCTTCCAGCCGCGGTCGGTGTGGCGCAGGTAGCGCTCCAGGAGGAGCCGGGTCTGCTGGGTGGCCTGGAAGCTCCCATAGTCGACCGTCTCCCGCAGGCTCACGACCTGCGAAAGAAGATCGAGCCCCTGCGCGAACCCCTCGGGCCGCAGCCCCTCCGCGGCAGCGGCGCTCGCGAAGGTGGAGCGGATGCGGTCGAGATCGAGCGCGTCTGATCTCTCCCGTTCGATCCAGGCGAGGGCCTCGCGCTGCTGCGTCGGCGGCGGGATCAGCGAGGTCACGCCGCTGTAGCCGTAGAGCGTGCCGGCCTGGACCAGGTGCTGCGCTCCCTCGGCCGCCTTCCCGGAGAGCTCGATGACCTCCTCGGCCGTGCGGCCGGTCAGGATGACCGACATCGAGTCGAAGCCGGAGCCGAACTTCCTGCCCACCTCCTCGGCCACTTCGATGCCCCGGTTCCCCTTCGGCCGCATCGTCTTCATGCTCTCGTCGAACTCGATGTCGACCGCCAGGGCGAGCGAGATCAGCGTGATGACGATCCCGATCAGGACCGTCGGCCGCGGGTGATGCAGGGAGAGGCGCATGAGCCCCTCGGACCCGAAGCTGTGCAGGAACAGGGTGGGCTGCTTCTGGCGCCGGCTGTGATGGTCCTCGCTCCAGGCGAGCATGGCCGGCAGCAGCAGGAAGACCGAGCCGACGCAGAAGAGGATGCCGGTGCCGGTGAGCAGCCCCATCTCGCGCAGGCCGGTGAACTTCGTGAACGTGAACGCCCAGAAGGTGACGGTCGTCGTCACGGCCCCGATCAGCACGGCGCGGCCGTTCGAGCCCATCATCGCGACCAGCGCCTCTTCGAGGTTCGCTCCTTGCTGCCGCTCCTCGATGTAGCGCCCGTAGGAGACGATCACGAAGTCGATGCCGAGGCCGACCAGCAGCGCGGCCACGCAGCTCGTCGCGGAGCTCACCGAGCCCACCGCGATCTTGGCGAAGCCGAAGGTGAGGAGCAGGCCGGTGAAGAGCGGGAACATCGCGTAGATCAGGGTGCCCGGCCGGCGGAAGGTGAACCAGAAGAACAGCAGCACGCTGGGCACCACGGTGCCCAGGTTCCAGACCATGTCCCTGCGGATCAGCCCGGCATCGCCCAGGGCCGTCAGGTGAGGACCGCCCACGACCACCTTCGGCTCTTCGAGGCCCGGACCGGCGATCTCTCCCCATTTGCCGGTCTCCTCGGCCACGATGCGGTCCACCTTGGCCGCGAGCTGCTCCGCGAACTGGATGTCCTGGGGCGGCCGCACCGGCTCGGCCAGGATCAGCAGCAGACTGTGATCACCCGACAGGTAGTAGCCGCTCGTCCAGTCGACCTTGAGCGAGCCGCGGGAGGACTGAAGCCGGCCGAGGAACACGTCGGCCAGGCCGAGCGGATCGATGCGCAGCAGCTCCTTGGCAGCGAGCCCCTGGGGCGTGGAGATCTGGCGCCGCATCTCGCTCACATGGCTCCGGATCCCCTCGTCGGAGAGCCGCGCTTCGAGCTGCCTCCGGCCGCCCTCGTCGAGGAACAGGAGGGCCTTGGGATAGAAGGTCTCGAGCAGCTCCTGGGGATCGCCCACCTTGTGCTGCACGGTCTTGAAGTCGGGCAGGCTCGCCATCCGCCCG
>Ga0268265_10000812_pt1 | contig 29642 bp, 13 predicted proteins | sample KBSSwiS52_FD_190355 | JGI IMG/M metagenome (GOLD analysis project Ga0268265, IMG submission 190355) | Switchgrass rhizosphere microbial communities from Kellogg Biological Station, Michigan, USA - KBS Switchgrass S5-2 (SPAdes) (version 2) | ecosystem: Host-associated > Plants > Roots >...
CCTCGACGACGACGACGACACGGGCAACGACTACCTGGGCTATTACTCGGGTGAAAACGCCACGGCCGCCAACCGGCCGCAGCTCGTGGTGACCTGGCAGTAAGCGCGCCCGGCCCTGGGAGCGCCCTCGCGCTCCCGGGCCCCCGCCCCTGCGGGTAGTGCCTCCTCCCTCCTTCCGTGCGCGCTCCCCGCCTCCGGGGAGGTTTTGGACATCCGTTCAAACCGGGTAGAAACGGGGGAACGGACACAGCCCCCGCCACAACGAGGAGGTCTCGATGCCTCTCATGACCCTCGCAGGATCTTCCCCCCATCTCCCTGGCGGTGCTCCTGGTGGAGTGAACCGCCGGGACTTCATCCGGATCTGTACGCTGGCGGCGGCGGCGGTGGGCCTGCCGGGAGCGAGCGCGCTGCGCTTCGCCGAGGCCGCCGCGGCAGGCCGCAAGCCCTCGGTGATCTGGCTCTCGTTCCAGGAGTGCACGGGCTGTACGGAGTCGCTGCTGCGCACCAGCCACCCGGCCCTCGACGAGCTCATCCTGGATCTGGTCTCCCTCGACTACCACGAGGCGCTGCTCGCCCCCTCCGGCTACCTGGCCGAGAAGGCGCGCGAGCAGGCCATGCGGGAGAACGACGGCAAGTACATCCTGGTCGTCGAAGGGGCCATCCCCACCAAGGACGGCGGCATCTACTGCAAGATCGGCGGCCGCACGGCCCTCGACCTGGTGCAGGAGGCCGCGGAGCATGCCGGCGCGATCATCGCCATCGGCTCGTGCGCCTCGTTCGGCGGCATCCCGGCGGCCGAGCCCAACCCCACCGGCGCCAAGGGCGCGCCGCAGGTGCTCGAAGGCAAGACGGTGGTCACCCTGCCCGGCTGCCCGGCGAACCCGTACATCTTCCTCGGTACGGCGTTGCAGTACGCGACCTACGGCACGCTGCCGGCGCTCGACGAGCTCGGCCGGCCGCAGTTCGCCTACGGCCGCACGATCCACGAGCACTGCCCGCGCCGGGCGCACTTCGACGCCGGCCGCTTCGCCGTGCAGTTCGGCGACGAGGGGCACCGGCAGGGCTGGTGCCTGTACCAGCTCGGCTGCAAGGGGCCGCAGACGCACGCGAGCTGCTCCGTCCTGCACTTCGGCGACGTGGTCAATGCCTGGCCGATCGGCATCGGCCATCCCTGCGTCGGCTGCACGGAGCAGGCGATCGCCTTCCGCGTCCCGATCCACACGACCGTGGAGATCCAGCACGCGACGCCGCCCGACACCTATCCGGGCATCGTCGCCGAGCACGGCGGGATCAGCCCGGTCGCCACGGGCGTGGCCGGCCTGGTGGGCGGAGCGCTGCTCGGCGCCGGCTTCATGGCGTCGCGCAAGCTCGGGCAGGCAGAGGCGCCGGACAAGGCGCCCGAGCCCGGCTCCGGGGAAGAGAGGTGAGGCCATGAACATCGACATCGACCGGCGCTCCCTGCTCAAGGGCCTTGCCGCCGCGAGCACCCTGACGGTCCTCCCCACCGCGGCGGAGGCGCGGGAGCGGCGAACCGCTCCGCCGGACGCGGTGGGCCTGCTCTACGACACCACCCGCTGCATCGGCTGCAAGGCCTGCGTCGTGGCCTGCAAGGAGGCCAACGGCATGCCGGCCGACACGGACGGCTACGGCGGCGGCCTCTACGACGCTCCCGAGGGGTTGAACGAGTACACCCGCAACGTGATCCAGCTCTACCAGGGCCAGGGCGAGGACAACCGCGAGAGCTCCTTCGTCAAGCGCCAGTGCATGCATTGCGTCGACCCGGCCTGCGCCGGCGCCTGCATGATGGGCGCGCTGCAGAAGCGCGAGTTCGGCGTCGTCACCTGGGATCCCGACCGCTGCATCGGCTGCCGCTACTGCCAGATGGCCTGCCCCTTCAGCGTGCCGAAGTTCGAGTGGTCGAAGAAGGCGCCGAAGATCGTCAAGTGCGAGCTCTGCATGCACCGCCTCAAGCAGGGCAAACAGCCGGCCTGCTCGGAGGTCTGCCCGCGCCAGGCCGTGATCTTCGGCAGGCGCACCGACCTGCTGGAGGAGGCGCACCGGCGTCTGGCCGAGCACCCGGACCGCTACGTGCCCAAGGTCTACGGCGAGCGCGAGCTCGGCGGCACGCAGTGCCTCTACCTCTCGCACGTGCCGTTCGAGAGCCTGGGCTTCCGCTTCCAGCAGGACGAGCCGGTGCCGCAGCTCCAGCAGACGGTGCAGCACGGGATCTACCAGGGGCTCGTGGCGCCGCTGGCGCTCGCGCTCGGCGTGGTCGTGTTCCGCAACCGCAGGCAGGCGGAGGCTGAAGCCGAGGAGGAGGCACCATGACCGTACAACCGTTGAAAGCCGGAGCGCCGATCCCCGGGCGCAGCCACGCCGCGCCGGTGGGAGGCCGGCTCCTGACCCTTCCCTACAAGATCCTCCTCGCCCTCGCCGCTCTCGGGACCGTGCTGATCGTCTGGCGCTTCGCGGCCGGCCTCGGCGCGGCCACGGCGATGTCCGACGGCTACCCGTGGGGGCTCTGGATCACGTTCGACGTGGTCATCGGCACGGCCCTCGCCTGCGGCGGCTATGCCATAGCGATCCTCGTCTACGTCTTCAACCGGGGGCGCTACCACCCGCTGGTGCGGCCGGCGGTGCTGACCAGCGCCCTGGGCTACACCATCGCGGGCCTGTCGGTGGCCGTCGACGTCGGCCGCCCCTGGCACATGTGGAAGGTCCCGCTCTTCTTCTAGCGCTGGAACCTCAACTCGGCCCTGCTCGAGGTCGCGCTCTGCATCATGGCCTACGTGGTCGTCTCCTGGATCGAGCTGTCGCCAGCCCTCCTCGAGCGCTGGACCGCGAGCGGCCGCGAGGGGCTGCGCCGGTTCGCGGAGCGCACGCTCCCCTGGGTCGAGCGCGGCCTGATCTGGGTCCTGGTGATCGGCATGCTGCTGCCCACCATGCACCAGTCCTCGCTCGGCTCGCTGATGCTGCTGGCCGGGCCGCGGCTCCACCCGTTGTGGAACACGCCGATCCTGCCGCTGCTCTTCCTGATCAACTGCCTGGCCATGGGGTATGCCGCGGTGGTGCTGGAGTCGACGCTGTCGAGCCGGGTCTTCGGCCGGCGGCCCGAGAGGAGGATGCTGGTCACCCTGGAACGGATGGCCGCCTGGGGGTCGCTCTTCTTCGTGGCCCTGCGGCTGGGCGACGTGGCCGTGCGCGGCCACATCGGGCTGGTGCTGAAACCTGACCTCTACGCCGTCCTGTTCTGGCTCGAGAACCTGCTGCTCTGCCTGGCGCCTTTCGCCGGCAGCTTCGCCTACAAAGCGCTCTCCAAGCGGGTCTATGACCCGGGACGGCTGTTCCGCGGCGCCATGCTGATCGCCCTGGGCGGCGCCCTCTTCCGCTTCGACACCTATCTCGTCGCCTTCGATCCCGGACCGGGCTGGCACTACTTCCCGTCGGTGCCCGAGATCCTCATCACCGTCGGCCTGATCGCCGGCGAGCTGGCGGTCTATCTCGCCCTGGTCAGGAAATTCCCCATTCTCGGCGGCGTGCGCACCGCGCCCGCACCGGCGCCCTAGGAGGAGCCCGTCATGGCCCAGAGAATCGTCGTCGATCCCATCACCCGCATCGAGGGGCACCTGCGCATCGACGTCGACGTGGATGGCGGGCGGGTGCGCAACGCCTGGTCGTCGGGCCAGATGTGGCGCGGCATCGAGATCATCCTGCAGGGGCGCGACCCGCGCGAGGCGTGGCTGTTCACGCAGCGCATCTGCGGCGTCTGCACCACGGTCCACGCCATCACCTCGGTGCGCGCCGTGGAGAACGCCCTGGGGCTGGAGATCCCGATCAACGCCCAGTACATCCGCAACCTAATCCTCGCCGCGCACGCCCTGCACGACCACATCGTGCACTTCTACCACCTGTCGGCCCTCGACTGGGTGGACGTGGTGTCGGCGCTCGAGGGCGACCCTGCGAAGACGTCGCAGCTCGCGGAATCGCTCTCGCCGTGGCCGCACAACAGCCGCCGCGACCTCGAAGGGGTCAAGGCGAAGCTCGGCGAGTTCGTGGCCCGCGGGCAGCTCGGCATCTTCACCAACGGCTACTGGAACCATCCGGCCATGAAGCTCTCGCCGGAGGTGAACCTGCTCGCCGTCTCCCACTACTTCCAGGCGCTGGAGGTGCAGCGCAAGGCCAACCAGGTGGTCGCCACTCTCGGCAGCAAGACGCCGAACATCCAGAACCTCGCGGTGGGCGGCGTGGCCAACGCCATCAACCTGGACAACCTGACCACGATCAACATGGACGTCCTCTACCGCATCAAGGACCTGCTCGCCGAGGTGAAGACCTTCGTCGAGCAGGTCTACGTGCCGGACGTGATCGCGATCGGCGCCATGTACCCCGACTGGCTCGGCTACGGCGCCGGGGTGAAGAACTACATGGCCGTTCCCGACCTGCCGCTCGACAGCAAGGGCACGCAGTTCGACCTGCCGGGCGGGATCATCCTGGACGGCGATCTCTCCTCGGTGCGGCCGATCACGCAGTTCGGCGAGCCCTACTTCCAGGAGAACGTGGCCGAGTGCATCGCCCACTCCTGGTACGACGGCGACTGGACCCGCCATCCGTACGAGGAGGAGACGGTGCCGAGGTACACGGATTTCGAGGACAACGGCAAGTATTCGTGGGTGAAGGCGCCGCGGCTCGACGGCAGGCCCATGCAGGTCGGCCCGCTGGCGCAGGTGCTGGTGGGCTACGCCACCGGCCATCCGCTGATCAAGCCCGAGGTGGACGCGGCTCTGGCGACTGCCGGCTCGATCGCCGGCGTAAAGCTCGGCCCCGAGGTGCTGCACTCGACGCTCGGCCGGCACCTGGCGCGGGCGATCCGCGCCAAGGTGATCGCCGGCCTCGGTCTCAAGCATTGGGGGCTGCTGGCGGAGAACATCGGCAAGGGGGATTTCACGACCTTCGTGAAGCCCGAGTTCCCCAAGGGCGAGCAGCGCGGCTTCGGCTTCCACGAGGCGCCGCGCGGCACGCTGTCGCACTGGATCGTGATCAAGGACGGCCAGATCGCCAACTACCAGGCGGTCGTGCCCTCGACCTGGAACGCGGGGCCGCGCGACGACAAGGGTCAGCCCGGGCCGTACGAGGCCTCGCTCGTGGGCAATCCCGTGGCCGATCCGGAGCGCCCGCTGGAGGTGGTGCGGACGGTCCACTCCTTCGATCCCTGCCTGGCCTGCGCGGTCCACACGCACGACGCGGACGGCAACGAGGTTTCGCGGGTGAGGGCATTGTGATCAAAAGAACTGCGGTGATCGGCCTGGGCAGCGTCCTCATGGGGGACGATGCCGCCGGTCCGCACGTGCTCCGGCGTCTCGAGGCGGAGCTCGATCTGCCTCCCGGTGTCGAGCTCCTCGACCTCGGGACTCCGGGCCCTGAGCTCGCCCACATCGTGGAGGGCCTCGACGCGCTGATCGTCGTGGACTCCCTGAAGATGAAGGGCGCGGCTCCGGGAGAAGTCCGGCTCCTCCGCCGCGAGGAGATCCTCCGCGGTCCGCAGCCGGACCGGCTCTCTCCGCACGATCCGAGCCTGCGGGGCGCGCTCCTCGCGGCGGAGCTGCTCGGTCGCTCGCCCCAGGAGGTGCTCCTGGTGGGTATCGTGCCGGCCGAGGCGCACCTGGGGATCGGTCTCACCGAGGCCGTGCGCGGTGCGCTGCCCGAGGCTTTCGACGCGGTGGTGGCCGAGCTCGCGCGGCTGGGGTACGCGGCGCGGCTCAGGCCGGCGGGCGGGGTGGCGGAAGCCTGGTGGGAGAGGCCTCAGCCGGGCAGGTGATGGTGGTGGTGCCCGTGCGCCGGCGTCAGCACCGCCCGCGCCTGGTGGCGCTCCTCCAGCCAGGCGATCCAGCTTTCCAATCCCTCTCCGGTCAGCGTGGACATCACGATCGTCCGCGGCTCGGGCATGACCCGCGCCAGGTTGTCGAGCAGCGCTTCCAGGCTCATCCCGGGTAGGTGCGGCAGCAAGTCGGTCTTCGTGATCAGCACGAGGTCGGCCTTGCGGAACATGACCGGATACTTGATCGGTTTGTCCTCCCCCTCCGTCACCGAGAGCACCACCACGTTCTCGGCCTGGCCGAGGTCGTAGACCGCCGGGCAGACGAGGTTGCCGACGTTCTCGACGAACAGGAGATCCAGATCCCGCCACTCCATATGGTGCAGGGCCTTGTGGACCAGCTCGGCATCGAGATGGCAGGCGGAGCCGGTGGTGATCGAGACCGCGTCCGGGATGCCGGCGCGGCGCAGGCGCTCGGCGTCGTTGTCGGTCGCGAGATCGCCGCTCATGGCGCCGATGCGCAGGCCGCTCCTGGCACGCGCCGTGGCTTCGAGCACCGCGGTCTTGCCGGAGCCGGGCGAGCCCATGAGGTTGATCGCGAAGACGCCCGCCTCCTCGAAGTGCTCCCGGTTGTGCCGGGCCGTGCGCTCGTTGCCGGAGAGGATCCTCTCCTGCACCTCGACGGGCACGAGATCGGAGTCGCCGCAGCCACAGGTGTCACACATCACGCAACCTCCATTTCGATCTGTTCCAGGACGATTTCATCCCCCGACGCGAGGCGCGCCGGAGACGCGCAGGCGGGGCACCTCAGGATGCCGCCCGGCGCGATCGGCAGGCCGCACGCGCGGCAGACCCAGAGCGCCGGCACGGTGCGGATCTCCATCTCCGCGCCTTCGCAGAGGGTGCGCGCGCGGAAGACCTCGTAGGCCGTCGAGAAAAGCTCGGGATCGACCCCGGAGAGCTCGCCCAGCGCGACCCGGATGCGGCCGACCGAGAGGGCTTTCCGCAGGCGCGCCTCGGACTCGACACGCCGCAGCAGGGCCTCGACGATGCTGTACTCGTGCATGTCAGCAGATCCGCGGCAGCGGCTCCCCCTCGGGCTCGGCGAGGAGGCGCCGGCCGAAGCCGGTGTCGAGGATGACGGAGCGCGGCGGATCGGCGAGGCAGGTGCCGATCACGGCCGCGTAGCGGCCCAGGGGATGACTGCGCAGCGCCGCGAGCACGCGCCCGGCCGAGCCGGGACGCACGCCGAGCACCGCCTTGCCCTCGTTCGCCACGTGCAGAGGCTCGATGCCCAGCAGCTCGGCCGCGGCCCGCACCTCGGGCGTCACGGGCACCGCGGACTCGTCGAGCAGAATGCCCACGCCGCTCTTGGCCGCCATCTCGTGGAGCGAGCTCGCGAGGCCGCCGCGCGTCGGGTCCTTCATGGCCACCACGTCGGCGCCGCCGATCTCCAGGGCCAGGCGGATCAACCCGTTGAGTGGCGCCACGTCGGAGCGCAGGTCCCCCTCCAGCTTGAGCTTGTGTCGCGCGGCCATGACCGCCATGCCGTGATCGCCGATCGTGCCGGTCACGATCAGCCGGTCGCCCGGCCGCAGCCCCGAGTCGGGAACGACCCGGTCGGTCATCGCGACACCCGTGGTGTTGAGCACGATGCCGTCGAGCTCGCCGCGGCCCATGACCTTGGTGTCGCCGGTGACCACGGAGGCCCCGGCCTCGCGGCACGTCGAAGCCATCGAGGCCTGGATGCGCCGCAGGTCGGAGACGGCGAAGCCCTCCTCCAGGATCACGCCGCAGGTCAGGCCGAGCACCTCGGTGGCGCCCATCATGGCGAGGTCGTTGATCGTGCCCGACACGGCCAGGCGCCCGATGTCGCCGCCCGGGAAGAAGACCGGATGGATGACGTGCGAGTCGGTGGTCACGATGAGCCAGCGGTCGCCGACGCGGATCGCCGCGCCGTCGTCCATCTCGGAAGCCTCGCCGTCGAGGAACACCTGCTCGATCAGGGCCCGCATGGCCCGGCCGCCGGCGCCGTACTTCAGGGAGATGCGCTCGTCGAGGATCGCGGCACGGGGAGTCAGGAGCGCGTTCATACGGCGATCTCCTTGAGGTTGGGACGGCCGCCGTACTGGTGCCAGATCCGGCAGGCGCCCTCGCTCGACACCATGCACGCGCCGACCGGCCGGTCGGGCACGCACTCCTCCCCGAACATCGGGCAGTCGAAGGGCGTCGCGAGCCCCGCGAGGATGGCGCCGCAGACGCAGTCCTTGACCAGCGCCGGCGGCGCGTAGCCCCAGAGCGACGAGACGTCGATCGTGAAGCGGCGGCGGGCGTCGGCGTCTCCCCACTCCTCGCGCAGGCGAAGGTTGCCGTCCGGGATCCAGGCGATGCCGCGCCACTGGCCGCCAACGGTCTCGAACACGCGCCAGAGCTGCTCCTGGGCGCGCAGGTTGCCCTCGCGGGTGACGCAGCGCGGGTACATGTTGGCCACCTCGCCGCGGCCGTCGCGCACCATCTCCAGCAGCTTCACCAGGCCGGCCAGGATGTCCAGCGGCTCGAAGCCGGCGATCACCACGGGCCGGCCATACTTCGCGGCATAGGGCTCGAAGATCCCCCAGCCCGTGATCGTGGCCGCATGGCCGGCGCCGAGGAAGCCCTCGATGCGCGAGCCCGGGATCTCGGCCACGATCTCCATGGCCGGCAGGATGTACTTGTGAGCGGACAGGATCGAAAGGTTTTCCGGCCGGTCCGGAGCGAGCACTGCCGCGGCCGTGGCCACCGCCGTGGTCTCGAACCCGGTCGAGAAGAAGACGATCTCCTCGCCGGTCGAGCGGGCGAGGTCCACGGCCTGGGAGACGCTGTAGACCACGTCCACCTTCGCCCCCTCGGACTGGGCGTCGGCGAGCGACTGCACCGTGCCCGGCACCTTGAGCATGTCACCGTAGGTGGCGACGCGCACGCCGCTCTTCGCGAGCGCCACGGCCTCGTCCACTTCGGGCAGGTCGGTGACGCAGACCGGACAGCCCGGCCCCATGATCAGATCGACCTCGCTTGGGAAGGAAGCGCGCAGCCCGAAGCGGGCGATGGCCTGCTCGTGGCTGCCGCAGACGTGCATGAGGGAGATGGGCGAGCGGCCGATCTCTTTCGCCAGGCGCTCGGCCTCGGCGGCCAGGGCCCTGCCGCGCGCGGGATCGCGGAACTTGAGCTCGGCGAAGCTCATGACGTCCTCTCCTCGGGAGCGGCGGCGAGCTCGCCGAGCACGTCCGCGGCCATCAGGTCCTCCGCCCCGCTCTCCTTCAGAAGGCTTTCGTAAAGCGCCAGCGTCTCGCCGATCTCCTCGGCCGGGATGCGGCGGATCGCGTAGCCCACGTGATTCAAGACGAAATCCCCCGGCGCCACCGGCTCGTCCACGATGTCGAGCCGCACCTGCCGGCGGACTCCCCAGAAATCGACCGTGGCCAGGAAGCCGTCGACTTCGATCACCTTTCCCGGAACACCCAGGCACATCAGGCACCTCCTTCCCCGAAGAGAGCGTCCGCGACCAGCGCCTGCCCGAGAGCGAGGCCGCCGTCGCCCGGCGGCACCTCGCGGTGCAGGAACACCGGCGGACCGCCCTCCAAGGCTTCGACGATCCGCTCCGCCAGGAGCGCGTTCTGGAAGCAGCCTCCGGTCAGGACGACCGGCAGGCCGCTCACGCCGTGCACGATCTCGGCGACCGCGGCAGCGAGCGTGTTGTGGAACTTCGCGGAGATCACGGCCACCGACCGGCCCGCGGCGAGGTCGTCCACCGCGGCCCGCACCAGCGGGCGCAGGTCGATCTCCCGCGGAGTGGCGGACGTGTCGATCGCGTACGGGTAGACCCGCCGCTCGCCCCGATCCGCGGCCAGGTTCCAGAGCGTGGCCACCTCTCCCTCGTAGCGCGAGACCGGCCGCCGCATCGCGAGCGCGCCGAGCGCGTCGAACCAGCGGCCCACGCCGCGGGCGCGAGGGCTGTTCAGGCCGGCCGCGATCATCTGCCGCACCAGCCCGACCGGCAGCCCGTCGAAGAACGGACCCAGCGGCGGATCGCCTTCATAGGCATCGTCCAGCGCGGCCAGCGCGATGCGCCAGACCTCGCGGATCGCCAGGTCACCCCCGGCGAGCGGAAGCGCCCGGAAGGTGGCGATCCGCTCGTAGCCGGCGTAATCCGCGACCAGGAATTCGCCCCCCCAGGCCGTGCCGTCCGTGCCGTAGCCGGTGCCGTCGAAGGCCACGCCCAGCACCGGTCCGGAGAGGCCGTGCTCGGCCATGGCGCTCGCCACGTGCGCGTGGTGGTGCTGCACGCCGACCTTCAACATCTCGGGCCGCTCCAGGGCATAGACCGTGGAGAGATACGAAGGGTGCAGGTCGTGCGCGATCACCTCGGGGCGGATCCCGACCAGCATCTGCAGGCGCTCGATCGACTCCCGGTAGACGGCGTAGGTCTCCGCCGTCTCCAGGTCGCCGACGTGCGGCCCCAGGTACGCGGCATTGCCGGCCCCCAGGCAGACCGTGTTCTTGAGGTGAGCGCCGCAGGCCAGCACCGGGCGCGCGAAAGGCCGGGAGACCGGGATGGAGCGGGGAACGTAGCCCCGCGAGCGGCGCAGCACCGTGGGAGCGCCGGCGATGACCCGCGCCACCGAGTCGTCGCAGCGGGTCGCGATCCCCCGGTCGTGGAGCAGGAAGAGGTCGGCGATCCCGCCCAGCTTCTCGATCGCCTCCTCGTTGTCCCGGGCGATGGGCTCCTCGGACAGATTGCCCGAGGTCATGACCAGAGGCCGGTCCGTCTCCGCGAAAAGCAGATGGTGGAGCGGCGAGTATGCCAGCATCACGCCGAGGAGCGGGTTGTCCGACACGGACTCACACGGACTTTCACGGACCGTCACGGACACGTCCGTGTGCGCCCGCCGAGGCAGCAGCACGATCGGCCGCTCCACGGAAGTCAGCAGCCGCTGCTCCGCCGGACCGATCCAGGCGATCCTCTCCGCCGCCTCCAGGTCCTTGACCATGACGGCGAACGGCTTGGCGTCGCGGCGCTTGCGGCGGCGCAGGCGCTCCACCGCGTCGCTCGAAGTGGCGTCGCAGGCCAGGTGGAAACCGCCGATCCCCTTGATCGCGACGATCAGCCCGGCCTCCAGGGCGCGGACGGCCGCGCGCACGGGGTCCTCGACCGGGAGCCGCCGGCCGTCGGGCGACGCGGCCCAGAGCTTCGGGCCGCAGACCGGGCAGGCGTTGGGCTGCGCGTGGAAGCGGCGGTCCTCCACCCGCCCGTACTCGGCCTGGCAAAGGGGGCACATCTCGAACGCCGCCATGGTCGTGGCGGCGCGGTCGTAGGGCACCCCTTCCGCGATCGTGAAGCGCGGTCCGCAGCTCGTGCAGTTCGTGAACGCGTAGCGGTAGCGCCGGTCCGACGGATCGGCGATCTCGCGCAGGCAATCGGGACAGGTGGCGAGGTCGGGCGGGATGGACACCTCGCGCTCGCCGCCGGCGCGGGAGCTCGGAACGATCACGAAGTCGGTGACCGCCTCGGCCGGGATCGTCTCGCAGCGCAGGTCCCGGATGCGGGCGGCGGGAGGCGGCGAGCTCAGCAGCCGGTCCACGAAAGCGTCGAGGGACTCGACGGAGCCGAAGGCCTCGATCTCGACCCCCAGGGCGCCGTTGCGCACCCGGCCGCCGATCCCTCCTTCGCAGGCCAGGCGGTAGACCCAGGGCCGGAAGCCGACCCCCTGGACCGTGCCGCGGACCTCGATGCGACGGCCAAGGCTCATGACTGCTTGTTCTACGCCCGGCGGCAGGTTCTGGCGATACTCCTCCGGGGGGCGGTCCGCTCACGGAAGGGTGGTGCGCTTCCCCACCCTCAGGGGCGGACTGAACCGAGAAGCGCCCTACCTCTCTCCGGGAGAAGGTCGCGTTGACGAGCATAAGCCAGAGGCGTAGCATGAGCACAAAGACCGCTGGCCCCAAATCCGGAGGAGAGAGATGAAACTGACCAGGAAGCACTCTCACGGCTCGCTGCTTGCGCTGTTCTTGCTGACGGGATTTGCGCTCGGGAGCAGCCGCCCGGCAAGCGCGAATGCCGATGAGCCCTCCGCGACCCCGGCCCTTGATGCCTGCCAGCGCTTTGCAAGCCATCACTATCAGCAGGTCAGCCCGAAGGACTTCGTTTCGGTTCGATTGCTGGAAGAGGGCGTGAATCAGGAGAAGTACGAGGGCAAGGTGGGCAGCCAGCTTGTCGGCTCGGTGTTGTCCGGCTCTGGTATCTGGCAGGACAGGACCGGGGGACCGTCGAACGTCCACTTTGTCTGCTTGCTGGAAAGCTCCGAGAAACCCGTCTTCGTCGCCGTTGTCCAGAACGGGCGGCGAGATCCGGTGGCTGTGTGCTGGGATGCCTTCGAGCCCAGCGAGTGGGGCCGGATGACCCAGTGCCTTCAGGATTCCCTGAAACGGGAGGAGGCTGCCTTGGCGGATGCACTGAACAAGGCCGCTCAACAGGCAGGGCAATCGATGGACAAGATTTCGGCCAAGCAGACCTTGCAGGAGAGCAATGCCCAGTGGATCAAGTATCGGGATAGCGAGTGCGATCGCAGGCAGGCTTTTGTGGCAGGCCGCAACCACCCGGATATTGGCGAGCTGACCTGCAAGATTGGAAAAACTGCGGAACGAATCTCCGACCTGCAATTTGACGACAACTAAAGGTGCGACGCCCCAGGCGCGTCCCAACGGCAGGACTGCGACTACTTCGACGCCCCACCGAAGAGTCGCTTCCACCAGGGTTTCTCGGCGAATCTGATTTCCTCGATCGTTCTACGGACGGCCTCCTCGAAGTGCTCCTCTGGGAACAACTCATCGACGATCTTACACAAAGCTACCGACAAGCTTGGAGCCAAAAACTCGTAGCTGGCCTCGTCGTGGTGCCAGACAAGAATGGAGCTCTTTGGCGGGCTGTCGAGGTCGAGCACCAGATTGTCCCCATCCGCGTCACGCCAATAATCACCAAAGACCAGACAATCTCGACCTTCCCATCGCTCGATACCCGGCCTCTGCCCAGGGCCATCGATGCCCCATATCCTGTACCCCTCGAAGATGAAAAGATACTTGCACCGGTTCAGGACCATCCGGTACTCGGCCGGCAAAGAACACCCTAGCTGAACCTCGAGCGTCTCGATCTCTTGCTCGGAGGCAGGGGGCGGTATCAAGGGAATGTCGACGAGTCGCTGATAGTCACACTCCTTGTGAAATCGAGCGATCCGTCGGATGGCCTCGTCAATCCGCGCCTCTGCCAGTGTCTGCTCTTCACTCATCGGCTCCTGCCCCCTGAGCTAGCCATGACGCTAGTGCGCCGCGAACCCAGCCAGGCATGCCCGCGAAGGAGCGGAAGGGAAGAGGATAGGCACGCATTGAATTCCCGACCATTCTTCGGAAGGTGTCCACCTCCGCGTGAGCCGCGGCGTCCCGCATCCTCATCAAGTTCCATTGGGCATTCTTGATGTAGTTGGGTATATATCGACCCCAGCGTCCTCTTGGGATCAACCAGTGGTGCACTTCCTCCCCCTTGCCGAGGCCAAAGAGCCTCCCCAGGCGAGTCCTGACTCCAGGTGACTCCCATGGCTTCCGTGCCCACTGATAATTCGCCTGCATCTTATTGTGCCAACGCGCCAAGCCACCGAATACCCCTTCCTCCCGGAGAGTACCTGAAGCAAACCGTTCAAGCCCTTCGGCGACACGAGCACGTACCGAGCCTTGAGCACCCGCTTTGAGCCAACTCATTGGCGAGGGCATCTTCTTCCCAAGCTGCTTCGCAGCCATCGAGATTCTCGATGAGATCGCGTTGCTCACCTCCGCGACGACTGGTGCCTTGAGGACCGCCCGGGCCACAGCACCTGCAGCGCGCATCGTCCTGCCAACAATCGGCCCCAAGACGGCACCAGTCGCAGCATTCTCGAGCTGGTTTTCCCCAAACTCCTTCCACTCCTGAGGTCGGCCGCGGAATGTGAGGGCGTCAAAGCCTGCAGCCCCGAGCGCTCCTGAGGCCGATTCTGCCATGAGCCCACTGAATAGCCCAACGTCGATCGACGCACCGATCTCCGCTCCGCCAGTCAGGTTCTGCGCAAAGATAGAGAAGTAATAAGAAGAATCGTGAACCTGGTTGTTCTGGATGTCATCGTAAGTAGCCACCCCCATCTGAACGAGTCCCCAGATACCCCCGGCCACGGCTCCTCCCAGAGTGGCCGACTCGCCCCGCGGATCGGTCGACAGGTTCGGCTGGCCGCCGACGAAGGCGTAGAGGTTCGGAGAGTCGGTATCCGCCAGCGGGTCTTCGGAGAGCCAGGCGGCATTGCGGGCGTCGTACCAGCGCGCGCGGGCATAGGCGACGCCGGTGACCGGATCGGTCCACAGGCCCTGGAAGAGAGCGGTCTGGCCGCCGGGGAAGCGGTTGCCCACGGCGTTCGCGGCCGCGGCCCAGCTCTCGTAGCGGGTGTAGATCCTCTTGTCGAACAGGACGGCCCCGGCCTCGGCCACCCGCCACTCCAGGCTCTCGGCGCGGCCGAAGCCGCGGCCGAGCTCGTCGGCGAGGCCCGGATTCAGACGGACGCGGTAGCTCGTGCCCCGCTGCCAGCCGTTCCTGGCCAGCACCAGCAGGCGCGGAGGTCCGCCGCCGCCCGCGGACAGCCCGTCCGCCGGCTCGGTTCCCACCGCGACTTGATCCGGCTGCAGCGGCAGCCAGCCCAGGCCCAGTTGCAGGCGCTCGACGACGAGGTTGGCCGGCAGCGTTGCGCTGTCGAGCGGCAGCGTCCAATCCAGGGCGAGCGCTCCGGCGGCGGCCGTGTTGCCGTCCGCCACGGTCTGGGTGACCGGCCCGGCCGTGCTCTGCACCGTCTTCGAGTCGGCGTCGAAGCGGGCGCGCAGCAGCTCCGGTCCGGTCTCGGCGTGCGCTTCGCCGTAGGGGGTGTAGCGGTAGCGCGCCGGCACGGGCGGGTTCGCGGGATCGCTGCCCTCGTCCTCGGCCACCAGCCCCGTCACCGTCCCCATTTCGTCCCGGAGCAGCGTGTAGGTGCGGGCCGTGCCCGCGGCGTCTTCCACCACGACCTGGACCGCGTCGTCGAGGCCGCTCGGACCCGGCACGTAGGTCTTGCGCCAGCGGAAGATCGTCTCTTCCGCGTTGCCGTAGGCCGCCTCGGCCGCCAGGCCGTCCCCTTCCCAGACGAAGACCCGCTTCTCGACGAAGGGCCTCTGGGCGTCGTCCGTCGAGCCTTCGGGGAGCTTGCCGTAGTGCGAGCGGTGGGTCATGCGGCCCGCCGCGTCATAGTCGTAGCGCACCTGGTGGCCCGCCCACGGGGTCACGTCGGGCTGGCCGTCGCCGTCCGCATCCGGCCAAGTGTCCTTGACGGTGACGGAGACGAGCTGGCCGCGCCAATCCCAGCGGTAGGCAAAGCGGTCGTCCTCCAGGCGGCGACCCACGCCGTCGTAGGAGAACGGAGCGCCGTTGCGGGCGAGGATGCGGCCGTAGTCGCCCGTCTGAAGCTCGGAGATCTGGCCGGTGGCCTCGCGCACGATCCGGGCGAGCTCGTCGCCCGTGCCGTAGTCGAAGCGGAAGGTGTCGGCGTCGCTCCCCGCGGGGACCTGGCCTTGCAGGTCGCCCGCGCCGGCCGCGGCGAACGACAGGCGCACGCCGCCGTCGTAGCCATAGGCCCAGCCCATGCCGGCGAACAGGTCGGCGGAGGCGCCGGTCAACTGGAGGACCTTGCGGCCCAGCTTGGCTCCGTCGGACGGCGTCCCCTCGTTGCCGCGCCAGCCGAAGCCGAACGCCGCCCAGGACGTCTGCGGCGCACTGGTCGCGGAAGCGTTGCCGGCGCTCCCCCAGATCAGGGTCCCCAGCTCCCACTTGGAGGCCGCCTCGGGGTCATAGCCCGGGATCTGCGGACCCGCTCCGCCGTGGTAGCCGTAGCGGGCGGCGGTCCGGAGCGCGCCCTTGGTGGTCATGCCATAGATCCGGCCTGCGCCGCCCCAGCTCCACTGCGCGCCCAGGGGCGTCGCGGAGAGCCCGGGCGCTCCCAGTCCCGAGACGTCCACCAACTGGTCGAGGGTGTCGAAGCGCCGCGTGAAGCCCTGGAAGGCGCCGGCTGCGCCGCGGCCCGGACCGGCCGGCAGCGTCACCTCGACCGGCCGGCTCCAGGCGTCGTAGCGCCAGGCGAGCGGCGAGCGGCCACCCACCACCTCGGACGCCGGCCGCGAGGCCAGGTCGTAGGCGGGATAGCGCACGGCGAGGGCGGGGTCGTAGCCGGCCATGCCCGGCCGCCCCCGGTCCAGCAGGGTGGGCCGGGAGAGCTTGTCGTAGTCGTAGCGGTCTCCCGCGTCGAGGAGCGTCGGCGAGGCAGCCCCCGCGACCGCGGGAGCCACGGAACGCAGGCGGTTCGCCGCGTCGTAGTCATGGGTCAGGAGCAGGCCGTCGCGGGTCTGCTGCGTCGCCACGGTCGAGTCGGGGTTGTAGGTCAGCGCCTCGGTCGTGCCGTCGGCATGGGTGACGTTCGCCACCCGCCCGGTCGGGTCGTAGGCATAGACCGTCTCCCAGAGCTCCGCCGAGGCCGTGCGGGTCGCCTCGCGCAGCAACGCTCCGTCGAGGTCATAGGCGTAGAGCGTGAAGCCCCGCCCGTTCGGGCGCACCACCTTCACCGGCAGATTGCGGCCGTCGTAGCCGATCGACGTCTCTTCGCCGGCGCCGGTCCGCACCCGGATCGCCTCGCCGGCGCGGTCGTAGGTGGTGAACAGCACGGAGCCGTTGCTCGTGCGCTCCTCCACCGGCCGGCCGAAGGCGTCGCGCCGGTAGACCGTGGTCAGGGTCGGCACCAGGTCCGGCTGACCCGGCACCGATTCGAGAAGGGTGACCGCGTCGGGCCAGGTGGCGTCGCTTTCCGGGTTGTAGGCGTAGCGCACGGCGTGGAGCGGCGCCGTGGCGTCGTCCCCGCCGAAGCGCTCGAAGAGCACCCTGCCGCCGGAGGGCTCGTACTCGACGGTCTTCTCCCGCCGCGCCTTCTCGCGGTCCACCCGCGTCGCGTCGCCGGCGAGCGGCGGACCGCTCCAGACCTCGATCACGCGGCCCGAGGCGTCGAAGACCTGCTCGGTGACCAGGATCTCGGGCGGGTTCGAGCCGGCGGGCTCGGCGAGCGCCTGGGCCGTCCGGTCCATCACGCCGAAGCTCGTGACGTGGGTCTTCACGTCGGCGAGGACGCGGGCGCCCGGCGTGGTCAGCGGATCCGCGTCGAAGGTCGTCTCCTCGACGAGGTTTCCGGCCTGATCGAAGCGCCGCCGGACGACCAGGCCCGTGGCGTGCTCCTCGTGGAAGAGCTTGCCCCAGGCATCGTAGCGGCCCTGCCAGACGCCCTGGTCGCCATCGGTCGAGAAGACCACCCGCGAGACCCGGTCGTAGCCGACCTGGCGCGGTCCTTCGTCGCCGGTCTTCGTCGCGGCGATCCGCCCCGCGTCGTCGTAGGTGTAGGTGGTCACCAGGTCCGGCCGGCTGACGGCGCGGGTGCGCTCGCCCTGGAGGCGCCCGTGCTCGTCGTATTCGTAGACCGCCACGGTCTGCGGACCGGCCGTGACCTGTCCCGGGTTGGTGGCGGAGGCGAGGTGGGTCTCCTCGATGGAGACGAGCTGCTCGCGGGCGTTGTAGGTATAGCGGGTCTCCACCCAGCGGCACTTGCTGCCGCCGTCGGTGGGATCGATGTAATCCTGGAGCCGCCGCTCGCGCACCACGTGACCGGCGGCGTCGTAGGCCTGTTCGGTGCGCGCTCCGGCCTCTTCGCCGCACTCGGCCGCGCCCACCTGGGCGAAGCGGCCGTCGCCGGAGAGGCCCGAGACGATGCGCACCGGCCGGTCCCAGGCGTCGTACTTCCTGACGGTCGTGACCCCTTGCGAGGTCTCCACCCGCTCGGGGTTGTAGGCGGCGTCGTAGTCGATCTCGCGCCAGAAGGCGGCATCGCCGCTGCCGCGCTCGATGCGCCGCGCCAGGCCCGCACCCTTGGCTCCGCGCGCGTCGTCGCCGTACTCCAGGCGCACCTGCGCCCCACCGCTGCCACCGCCGGAGGTCTCTTTCACGCGCCCGAACCGGTCGAAGGAGAGCTGCGCCGACACGTTCTCGGCGCCGAACCGGGTCGTATCGCTCTGCCCGGCCTGCGGCACCGCGAGATCGATGGGCCGGCCCTCGCCGTCGGTCACCTGGCTGAGCCGGTTGTCCTCCTGATACTCGGCGCCGGTGCCGGTGGTGGTGTAGGCGGCCGATCCCCTGGCCTCCTGGGTCAGCGCCGTGGTCAGCGTGCGGACGACGTTCGCCTTCGCCAGCCGGTCCGGGACGGCCGCGCCGCCCTCGCACCCGGGTCCCCCCTGGCCGTCGGCGAAGCACTGGCTCGAGCGCGAGCCGTCCGGACGGTCTTCGGAGAGCAGGCGCCCGTCCTCGGTGAAGGTGTAGGAGGTGATCAGCGGCTCGTGGCCCGGAGCCGCGGGCGGCCGGTAGACCAGGAGCTCCTCGCGGCGGGCGGTGATGCGGCCCCGGGTGAGGGTGAGCTCGATTTCGTGTCCCCACGGCTCCCGCACGGTGATGCGGTCGGGCGGGTAGGCGTTGGCGTTGACCGGCGTGAGCCGCCACTCCGCCGAGGGGAAGCCCACCCGGAGGAGGCGGCCCGTGCCCTCGTCATAGGCGAAGCGCGCCCGCGGAGCTCCGCCCGTTGCGCCCAGGAAATCGGGCAGCCGGTAGTCGGCCAGGCGCAAGCGGGCGAACCTGCCGTGGAGCAGCGCGCCGGTGGTGCCTTCGGCCGGGCTGGCTCCCTCGGCCGGGTCGTAGCGGTATTCCAGGGTCGGGCGCGCGGCTCCGGTGTACGAGAACTGCGCGTAGTCCTCGACCGGGTTCGTCACCTCCGGCAGCTTCACCTTGACCAGGCGCCGGTCGCCGTCGTACTCGTACTCGACCTCGCGGCCGGCGAAGTCGGTCACCGACTTGAGCAGGCCGTAGCGGTCGCCGTCGCCGCCGGCGCTCGCGGGCCGCGGATCCTCGAAGTACTCGAACCGGTACTGGCGCCCCAGGTCGTCGACCACGGTCGCGAGCTGGCCGAAGGGGTCGTAGCGCAGCTGCATGCGGTTTCCCCGGTCTCCGGCCGTGCCGCCCTGGCGATGGCGGTCCGAGACCTCCGTCAGGCGGCCGAGGGCGTCGTACAGGGCCACCTCATGGCCGCGGCCGATGAGCCGCCAGCCCTGGCCGCCCGAGAGCCTCTGGAGCCGCAGGTAGACCCCGGCCGGCGCGTAGTAGGAGCCCGCGTCGTCGTTCTCGTAGCCCTCCGGGGCCTCCGGCAGCGTGCGCGGGAAGAAGCGCCAGACGTGCCCCATGCCGTCGTGGTACTCGACCTCGCCGGTGGCCGGCAGCTCGCGCAGGTGGGTGAAGAGGCTCGCGGACCAGCCGGCGCTCCCCAGCGGGCCGTAGCCCAGCATGCCGGAGCGGTAGGAGCGATCGAGCGCGAACGGAATGGCCCGGCCGTCGACCGCGTGATCGGTGGCGGCGAGCAGCAGCTCGCCGCCGGGGAGCGCCGCGGCGACGCCCGCCTCGCCCGGGCTCCACAGGGCCGGGCTCTGCGCCGGCTCGGCGAGCGACACCTGGAGCGGCGACGGCACCGCATCCGCAGGACCCGCGACCTCGGCCCAGCCCGCGGGCAGCGGGTAGTTCTCGCCGCGCGCCTCGAAGAACGCGATGGCGTCCCGGGTGGCTTGCTGCGTGAGGGTCCCGGCCGCGTCCGAGGCGAAGAGGAACGCGCGCACGTAGCGGCCGGCCAGGAGCTCCCTGACGTTGCCGAGCGCCGGATCGTTGCCCGTCGGGTCGGGCAGGTAGCCCGGCCAGTCGCAGCGGCGGCATTGCGCCTTTTCGTCGGCGGTGTCGTTGCCCGGCGCGTCCTGGCGGCGGTAGCCGGAGCGGGCGCGCGGATCGGCCTCGATCAGCACCGTCTCCACCGATTCGTAGAGCTGGTAGGCGGTGCCGAGCGGACCCGACTCGCCGTCCTCGCTGCCGAGACCGACGCGGCGCAGGCGCACGACCGTCTCATTCGCCGGCCAGCCCGGGCCTCCCGGCGGCGCCACGGAGGGCCCGACGTCCTCGCGGTCCAGGCTCCTGTCGCCGGGCAGGAAGCGCAGGCTCTGCACCTTGGCGGTGAGCTCCGGGCCGAGCGAGCCCGGCAGGGCGACGCGCAGCTTGAAGGCGGCCGTGGCCTTCCTTTCGTTGGCGATCCGGTTGCCCTGCTCGGCCGCAAGCGAGGTCTCGAGCGGCACGCCGAGCGGCACGAAGCGCGCGGTCGCCTGCTGCACGCCGGAGATCCCCGTCTCCTGCTCGATCTCCTCCGGACGGTAGAGCCCCGAGAAGAGGAACTGCGGCCGGTCGAAGGGCACGACGAGCGGCCCTTCCTCGGCGCCCCAGGTGTAGAGGAGCCCGGTGCCGGCCGCGTCGATCCCGAGCTGGTTGGTCGACCAGGGGGCATGCAGGGTGGCCCGGGGCGCCGGCTCGCCGTCGATCCCCGGCGCGCCGTTGATACCGGTGATGTCCCAGACGTCGATCACGGGGCTGCCGGTGGCGGCATCCGTGCCGCCGGCGAAGAGCAGCCCGCGCACCGGATCGACCTGCAGCCGGAAGGCGCTGTGGCCGGGCACGTGCAGGCGGCCGACCAGGGCCGGCCCGCCTACCGGCGAGATGACCAGGCTGCGCGAGGAGACGTCGAAGACGTAGATGCCGGGCGTTCCCAGCGACAGGAAGAGAAGGTCGCTCTGGATCAGCCGTGGCTCGACGTCCGCCGGCGGCGCCTGGAAGGTGCCGCCGATCTCGCCGTGCACCCCGCGGAAGAGCCATAGCGCGTCGTTGGCCAGGGCCACGTCGCGCAGCAGGACGGACTGGTTGCCGACCTGCTGGATGCACGCGGCCAGGTCGGCGAGCTGGAACGCCTCCGGGCCTTCGACGGTGCCGGCCAGGCCGTTCTCCATGCCGCCCGGCGCCGTGGCCGTGGAGCGCGTGTGGAGGGCGCCGACCCGCAGGAGCGGCGAGTAGATGTCGATGAAGCCCTCGCCGCGGCAGGGGGTATCACCGCAGCCGGTGATCGAATGGGTGACCACGGCCGGGGTCATGGCGATGCCGTCGAAGCCGAGGCTCGGCGGTGCGCAGGCCGGGAACTCGAGCTGCTGGCCCTCGAACTTGCCGAGCCGCCGGCCGCACTGGCCGCCGCCCGTGGTCTGGGAGGGCTGCAGCAGACGGTAGAAGCGGTTCAAGTCCACCACCGTGATGCCGCTGCCCAGGAGCGCGACGTGGCCCAGCGTGCGCAGGTTGTAGCGCACCCGGAGCTGGTCGCCCTTGCGGGCGCGCACTCCGGGAACGACCGCCGTGCCGCTGCCCGCGCCGCCGTCCGGCCACGGGTTCTCGACGTCGAGCGACCAGGTCTGGCCGGTGGTGAGGTTGTCGACCGTGACGCGCTGGTAGCGGTCGTAGTCCTCCTCGCCCGCGCAGACCCTCTTGCGCCACGCGGCCACGGCGGGCTCGGGCAAGGTGCCCGGCTCGAAGCTGGGCTCGAGCTCGCCGTCCTCCGAGCGCGTCAGGGTGGACTTCACGTTGACGTCGAAGGTGTAGATCCCCTCGGCGTCGGGCGCCAGCGCGCCGAGGCCCGCCGCGCCGGTATAGGTGTCCACGAAGCCGGCCAGCTCCAGCGTGCGCCCCTTCTCGTCCTGGGCGAGCACGGACAGCTCCATCGGCGTGGCTTCGGGCAGGGTGCCCAGGGCGAGCCATTCGGAGGCGGTGGTGCCGGTCATCGAGCCGAGCGCGTAGGAGACGCGCACCGATCCCTCGACGCCGTCGAAGCAGGGCATGCCCGCGGCCCAGGCCGGCGCCGACGCGCACTCCGTGCCGGCGTCGCGGACGTCCTCGAGACGGACCGCCTTGATGCCCCAGATGTTGCCGAACAGGCCGCTGTAGAAGATGCGGTTGTGGCCGTCGGTGGCGAGCGCGCGGGTCGCCGTCTGCGCGTATCGGTTCTTGATGGCGTAGCGGCGGAGCCCCTCGTCGTCCGAGGCGCGGCTCACGTCGACGGCCACGAGGTCGCCATCCTCGGACGCCACCAGCAGCAGATTGCCGAGCTTGAGCATGTCGCGCGCGACGCTGGTCGAGCCGAACGCGGGTCCGCCCGGCAGCCCGGAGATGGGCTCGCCCGGGACCTCGCGCGTGGCGAATTCGAAGCGCGTGGGCGCCGTCTGCCAGTAGGCGAGGGAGGAGCCCGCGGGGGCATCCACGGTGAGGGCGGACGCCACGATCTCCAGCCGGAAGCGGTGGCCGGCGGCGAGCGTGCCCACGGGCGACAGCAGCAGGCGGCTGCGCCGGTCCGCCTGGTCGAGCGCGAGCGGCACGTTCTTCGGGTAGCCGGGCTCCGTGGCGCTGCCGCAGCCGGCCGGATCGAGCGGGCCGAGATCGAGCAGACGGGCCACCTCGGCGACCGGGCGGCCGGTGACGTCCTCCAGCGTCTGGTCGAACTGCAGCTCGAAGCGGTCGAGGGCCGCCGCGTCGAGCCCGCCGGGCGACACGACCACGAGCATGTCGTCGCTGCCGTTCATCGCCGGCGTGGTCCACGGCTGGTCCGGATCGCAGAGGCCCGCGGCCGGTCCGGCGACCGGCGCCTCCGGCGCCTCGCGAGTCGCCGGGGCGAGGTCGTAGAGCGCGACCGTGGTGCCCGCGGGGAGCTTGAAGCCGGGCACGGAGGCGACGCTCACCGCGCCCGTGCTGTCGGCCCGCATCTCCATCTCCAGCGCCAGGCGGATGGCCTCGTCCGGCTCCGGCGCGGCGAGGCGGTGGAGCTGGAAGGGCTTCGCGTCGATGAGGAGCGGGCGCGTTGCCGCGCCGCTGCCGAGGAACCCGACGTCGATCAGCCCGTCGCTGCCGCCCACCGGGTCGTAGGTCTGGCGCGCCAGCACCCAGCCGGTCGCGGTGTCGCGGCGGGCCAGCTCCAGCGGCTCGGTCGAGAGGACCGGCAGCACGAAGCCGCCGTTCCAGTCGTGCGGCACCGGCAGGTAGACCCAGGAGTCGGCGAGAAAGTTGAGGATCGCCTCGCCCGAGATGCCCAGCATGAGCGGGAAGGCCCCGGCGAAGCCGGTGAGGATCGAGTAGTCGGCCCCCAGCTCGTACATGAACGCGGCGTGGGAGCGCAGCGTGAACTCCATCATGATCGACTGCAGGAAGCACTTCGGCAGCCCTTCCTGGCGCGCCTTGCGGCAGTTGCGCGTGGCAGCGGCGCCGGACGCGAGGCGCATGCCGCTGCGCGAGGGGCCGGTGAGCGCGCCGGGCTCGGGCTCGGGCTGGAGGGACGGGTCGTTCGACAGGTAGCGCTGGCCGTCGCGCTCCATCACGCCGCCCACGGAGAGGACCTGCAGCCGCCGGCCCCAGGGGAGGTTGACCGGCTGGCCGATGAACACCTGCGCGCCGTCGGCGGCGTTGGCCGGCGCGGGCACGGAGAGGCGCAGCGTCTCTTTGGCCTCGCCCTCGAAGTCGACGTCCACGAACGCGCCGAGGCCGAGCCCCTGCGGCACGGGCACGCCCAGCGCCGAGGGCTGGAGCAGCCGCACGCGCACCAGCGTCGGCTTGGAGAACGCCGCCGCCGGCACGTCCACCACGAGGCCGTCGGCGCTGCGGAAGGTCACGTCCTCGCCCGGCGGGGCCACGAAGCCGCGGCCGTCCGGGGTGGTGAAGGGACCGACGCGGAATTCCGCCGCGAGCGTGCCGGTCGGGTCGAAGACCTTGACCCAGATCCTGCTGCCGAGCGCGACCGCGAAGCCGGGCGGATGGCCGACCGTGCCGGTGAAGCTCCCGTCGCCGCGCGCCTGGAAGGTGTCGCGCTGCGGATCGGCGACCGGGCCCTCGATCTCGGGCGTCACCGCCCAGGGCACCTGGCCCGAAATGGCGCCGGGCAGCGCGCCCGGCTCGCCGTAGATCTCGGCCACGCCGTTGACCGGAAGGCGGATGTGGAACTTCTCGGGATGGACCTGGCCGCCGGGCACGATCGCGGTCGAGGTCGAGAAGGTCCAGAGAACAGGCCCGCCCGCGTAGATGGCGCCGCCCGCGTCGGCCACGCCGCCCGTGAAGAGGGCGCGGAACCGGCGGCCCGGCAGCAGGGGCCGCTTGGACGCGAACACCACGCGCACGCCCTCGGAGAGCGTCACCGCGCCGTCGACGAAGATGCCGGTCGCTTCGCCGTCCGGGCCGGCGAGCTCCAGCGTGAGCGTCGAGGAGTTGACGGTGGCCGAGTCGAGCGCCTCGCTGAACAGGACCGAGACCGCCGAGGCCAGCGGCTGGTTGGCGGCGCCATCGGCCGGCGTGACGGAGACCACGCGCGGCGGCACGGCCGACACGGTCAGGTCGAGGCTCGCGATCTGGCCGGCCAGGAGCGACGGGATCGTCCCCTCGCCGCGCTCGTCCAGGGCCGGATGGCGCGCTATGAGATGGCGGCTCGCGCCGGCCGGCACGGGCACGGCATAGCGGCCGGTCAGCCGCGACATGTCGCCGGTGCCGAGGCCGTCCGCGGTCACCCGGGAGTGGGCGACCGGCGTGTCGTTGCCGGCGCGCACGAAGCCGGTCGAGAAGCCGAGCGGCTGCTGCGCGGCGAGGAGCAGGTAGAGCCCCTCGCGCACGATGCCGTCGAGCGGCAGCAGGCCGGCGAGCTCGGGCGCGGAGACCACGCGCTCCCCTTCGCGGCGGGTGCGCGACACCATGCGGGCGAGCGTGCCGCGGCCGTCGACCGGCGCGTCGATGAGCTCGGCCAGGATCACGCGCGGCGCGGACTGGCTGTCGTCCGGCGTGGCGGACGGCTTGGGCAGCGCGAGCGTCGCCGGCCGCGCCAGCGTGGCGCCGGAGAGGTCGACGCGCACGGCCGCCAGCGTGTCGTAGCCGGCCACCGCGGGCAGCGCGGCGAGCTCGGTCGCGGTGAGGAGCGACGCGGAGACCGGCACCTTCGCGGTGAGCGCGCCCTCGGGAATCGACAGCTCTACCCCTTCGGGGGAGTCGACGGTGCCGCCGTCGGGTCCGACCAGCGGCCCGCGCTCGACCTCTTCGGGGAAGGGGAAGAGACGGATGTTCTCCCAGCCGACCTCGAGCAGCACCTGCGCCGCCCGCGGGCTGGGAGAGACCACGAAGTCCATGGCGCCGACGGCCGAGGAGGCGGCGCCGCCCTGCTCGGCCGGGGTGAGCGCCGGATGGTAGAGCACGAGGTCGGCCGAGAACGGCGCCTCCAGCTCCTCGCCGCCGCCGGTGAGCACCAGCCGCTCTTCGAGGAACGCCTGCACCGCGAGGCCGCTCGGCCAGGGGGTCGAGCCGTCCGCGGAGCGCGCCACGGCCCGGGCGCGGGCGCGGCCGGTGGGCGGGACGACCGGCGGGTCGAGCATGAGGTCGGCAACCAGGGCCGGCGTCTGCTCCGGCCTCTCGACTCCGGCGAGCGGATCGCCGATGGAGGGGGAGGTGGAAGCGTCGGGCACCACGATCGCGACCGTGCCCGGCCCGGCGAGGGAGACGCGCACCCGGCCCGGGGAGACGATCTCCGGATCGGGCAGGGCGAGCCAGCGGCCGGTGGCCGCCTCGTAGCGCGCCGCGACGAGCCCGTCGCCGGGCGCACCGAGCGTCAGCTCCAGAGTCGCGGCGCCCTGGGTCCACAGCTCCTGCTCGGCGAGCGCGGCGCCGTCCTGCTCCAGGCGCACCTCGGCCGCGGCGAGCGGCGTCCAGCCGAGCGGCAGGAAGTCGGGCAGGCCCTGGCCCGAGAGCGGCGTGAGGCGGACGGTCACCGGCGACGCGCCGGGGAGCGCCGCGGCGTCGGCGGCGAAGGTCAGGCCGTTGGCGGCGGCCGATCCGCCCGCGACCGGCTCCAGCGTGCCCGCCGGCTCCGCGAGCGGCGTGACGCGGCTGTCGAACGGCACCACGCCCGCGGCCGGGCGCAGCGAGAGCCGCCGGTAGACGCGGGTCGTGTCCGCGCCGGCCGAGACGAGCACGTAGCGGCCCGCGGGCACCTCGCCCGCCAGCACGAAGCGGCCGCGGCCGTCGGTGACCGCTCCGGCCACCGGCGAGCCCTCCTGGCCCGACGCGAACAGGCTCACCGGCACGCCGGCCAGCGGCCGGCCGGTGGTGTCGTCGTACACCTCGCCGAACAGGAAGCCGCCCGCGAGGTCGCTGCCGCCCGGGAAGAAGACGCGCTCGTACACGGCGGCCATGGCGTTGCCTTCGAGGTCGGCCGCGGGCGGGCCGACCTGCAGGCGCACCGGCCGGTCGCGCCACCAGGCGTTCGCGGCGGTGTCGAGCTGCACCCGGGCTTCGTTCGCGCCGGGAATCGACAGCGTGCCGGCCTGATAGACGCCGGGGGCCTCGGCGTCGAGGAGCCGGATCGCCGCCACGGCATTGCCCACCGCGAGCGTGGCCGGATCCACGGCCTCGGAGAAGACGATGTGGACCGTTCCTCCGTCCCCTGTACTGCGGTCGAAGCGCGCCTCGGTGACCGAGGGCGCGCGGCAGTCGACGCGCACCACGGCCGTGGCCTCGGGGCTGCGCGCGCCGGTGACCGCGTCGAGCGCCCAGACGGCGAGGAGGTGGTAGCCACTGCCGGTGACCGGCACGGATACGGTGAAGGCGCCGGTGGTATCGGCGAATCCGGTGAAGGTCAGGTCGCCGTCGCGCACCTTGAGCGTGGCGGCCGGCGCCGCGGTGCCCTTCACCTGGATCTCGGCCGCGCACAGCACGGCCGGCAGCGGCTGGAGCACGGGCGCGCCGCCGGTGCTCGACGCCGCGACCGTGAAGCGGACCTCGGCGGCCGTGGCCAGGGCATTGCCGGCCACGTCGGTGATACCGGTGCCGCCGCGCAGCAGGTAGACCTCGCCCGCGGCGAGCGCCGCGCCGGGCACGAAGCCCACGGCCTGGCCCGCCACGGCCTTGCTCCCCACCACGTCCTGCCCGGTCGCGACGCGCGTCAGGCGCAGGCCGGTCGCCGTGTCGAGCGACGAGTGCAGGACCGGCTCGGAGAAGAGCACGAGCAGGAGGCCGTTGGCGTCGACCCCGGTGGCGCCGTCGGCGGGCACCATCTCCACCACCCGCAGCGCCGCCGTGTCGCGGTAGAGCAGGCGGCGGTCCTGCGCCATCCGGCCCTGGAGGTCGGTGGCGCGCGCGATGATGCCGAACGGCCCGTCGGCCGAGGGCAGGCTGACGCTCGCCGTGAACGCCACGTGCCGGCGGCCGTCGGCGCCCGCCGTCTCCCAGGCCAGGGTGGCGGGATCGAGGTCGATGCCGTTGACCGAGATCGCCGTGCCCGGCGCGGCCCAGGCCTGGCCGCTCACGGTGACCGGGCCGGCGGCGCCCGCGCGGAAGCGGGTGAGGTCCGCGGGCGCGCTCAGCACGAGCGCCGGACCGGTGGCATCGAGGGCCACCGCGACCGAGGCCGTGCCGGCATGGCCCAGCGCGTCGGTGGCGGTGATGGTCAGCGTCTGCTCCGCGGAGGCCGCGGCGTCGAGCGGCACGCCCTGCGCGAGGAACGCGCCGGTCTGCGGATCGACCGTGGCGGTCACCGAGCCCTTGGACGAGGAGACCACGACCGTGCCGAGGTTCGGCTCGGCGTCGAGGTCCACGAGGCCGGAGACGTCGATCGTCGCGGGTCCGGCGCCGGCGATCCCCACCTGGGAATGGTTGTCGGGCCGGGTGATCTGCACCCGCGGCGCCTGCGTGTCGCGCTGCACCACGATGCGGTCCTCGGCCGCGCGGCCGGCGGCGTCGACGGCCCGCGCGAGCAGCGGGTTCGGCCCCTCGGACAGCGGGACGTTCGCGGCGCTCCACGCGTCCAGCGGCGTGCCCGGGGTTACGACCGCGGAGAGGCCGTTGACCGTGACCGCGCCGTTCGTGACCGTGCCGGCCACGGTGACGGAATCCGAGCCGAGCACCGCGCCCGCGGCCGGAGCCGTGATGTCGATCACCGGGCCCGCGTCCGCGGCCAGGCGCTCGACGACATGCGGGGCGATCTCGACGCCGCCCATGGCGTCCACGCACACAAGCTCCAGGCGGTTCTCCCCCACCGCGGGCAGCGGCACGTCGCCGGCCAGGAAGGTGCCGTCCGCGAGCGAGGCGGTGTATTCCTGGATGCTGCCCCCGGGCTGCGGTACGCGCACCTTGACCGCCGCCGCGCCCGAGGCGCGGCCGACCAGGCTCACCGTCGCCGTGGCCACGGCGCTGCCGGACTCGGGGCTCACGCCGGCCAGCGAGCAGCCGCCGAAGTCGAGAACGAAGCTGCGCTCCCCGCGCGCCTCATTACCCGCGGCATCTTCAATCGCAGCCGCGACCACGTAGCCGCCGCTCGCGGTGAGAGGGATCTCGGTGCGCGGCGCAGCCGCGTCGGCCTGCAGCGCGCCGTTCAGGCGGATGCGCGGCGCGGAGCCGAGCGCGGCATCGTCCGTCGCCTCCACGATCAGCGTGACCGGCCGGCCGAAGCTCGCGCCGTCCACCAGCGGCTCCTCGGGGCCCCCCGGCGTGACACCACGCACGAGGAAGCGCAGGGCCGGCGGCGTGAAGTCGGCGGTCACGTGGACCGCGGCGCTGCCGGTCCGGTTCTCGCGGTCCTTGACCGTGGCGGCCAGGGTGTTGGCGCCGGTCTGGAGCGGCACGTCGAGGGCGCGGAAGGTGCCGTCCGGCGCGAGCTCGATCGCCCGGCCCTGGACGGTGACGGTGCCGTCGGCGCTCCGGTCGCGCCCGCCGATCACCGCGCCGGCCACGTCGATCACCGGGCGATTGGTGGTTGTGCCGTCCGCCGGCTCCAGGATGAGGACCTGGGGTCCGCCCGAGGCCACGCGCACGGTCACGCCCGCGGTCGCGGTGCGGCCGAAGCGGTCGCGCGCGGTCGCCACCAGGGTGTTCAGGGCGTCGGCCTCCAGCGGCAGGGAGGCGACGAACCAGGTGTTGCCGGTGACGGTCGCAGCCACGCCGTTGACGGTGACCGCTGGAGCGTCGCCACTGACCGTGCCTTCGACGCGGACGGTCGGGCTGCTCAGGACCGCGCCGTCGGCCGGCGAGGTGACGGCGATCTGCGGCGCGGCGCCGAGATCGATGGAGAACCGCGCCTCGGCGTGCGCGGTGCGGCCCCAGTCGTCGGCCGCGTTCGCAATCAGGTGGTAGGTGCCGCCCTGGGCGATCTCGGTGCCGCTCACGAACGGCGCGCCGTTGAGCGTGGCGGCGACGGTCGCGGTCGAGTCGCTGGCCCGGACGTCGGGCCGCACGGGCCGCAGGAAGGTCGCATTGGCCGGGATCGGGCCGCCGCCCTCGCGGATCTCGACGGAGAGCGCCACGGTGCGCACCGCGAAGACGACCTGGTAGGAGGCGCGGTTGCCGGCGCGGTCCTCCAGCTCGATGGAAACCTCGTTGCGCCCCTCGCGGCCGGCGAACGGCGCGAGCGTGAACGCGCCTCCGGCAGAGACGGCGGCCGGCTGGCCGTTGACCGTGGCCCTGGCGAGGTCGGGGTCCGAGGCGCCCGAGAAGGAGGTGACCGCGGTGGTCATGCGGGCGTCGTTGGCCGGCGTGGTCGAGCGCAGGGCCGGCGGCGTGCCGTCGATCGTGAACTGGGCTTGCGCGGTCGTGGTGTGGCCCGCGCAGTCGGTCGCGGTGGCCGCCAGAACATGCGGGCCCTCGGCCGTGATCAGGGTCCCGGCGGCGTAGGGGGCGCCGTCCAGGGTGAGCGTGGCCGCAGGAGGCGCCGAAACCGGGCCGTCCTCGACCTGCACGCCGGCCGCGATGGCCCGGCCGAAC
>Ga0268265_10000816_pt1 | contig 29554 bp, 26 predicted proteins | sample KBSSwiS52_FD_190355 | JGI IMG/M metagenome (GOLD analysis project Ga0268265, IMG submission 190355) | Switchgrass rhizosphere microbial communities from Kellogg Biological Station, Michigan, USA - KBS Switchgrass S5-2 (SPAdes) (version 2) | ecosystem: Host-associated > Plants > Roots >...
CTGTTCCACGCTGAGCCAGGCACGTTGGACTACTTCCTGACCGAGCGCTACTGCCTGTACAACGTCGACGCACGATTTCGTGCCTACCGTCTCGAAATTCATCATCCTCGGTGGACGCTGCAGCGGGCGGAAGCCACGTTCGAGGTGAATACGATGACGGAGGCGGCGGGCATCCCGCTGCCGGCAATCGCGCCTGTTCTGCACTTCTCACCGCGGCAGGACACACTCGCCTGGGGCCCTGAAACTCTTGAGACCGTCCAGCCGTCCTAGAAGGGTAAGGCTCTTGCTACCCAAGAACGTTATGCCGAAAGCTCCAAGGGGACGCCCGAAAACGCTCGAGTTCACGCCGACCCGGCGCCGTAAGGCGCTGATCGACTGGAGCGATCCGTCCAAGCAGGCCCATGTGCTCGACTGGCGCCATCGGGCTCAGGAATTCGGCCTCGCGGTAGAGACGCACGACGAGCTCGAGGATGCGGGTCAGCCGTTCGCGCCGAACCCCGAGCAAATCCTCCACGACGAGGAGCCTGAAGCCTTCGAGGACCAGGCCGTTGAGACCGAAGAGGAGGAGCAGCTCGAGGCCGCCGCACCGGTCGGGCGCGAGGAGGTTGACCTCGTACGCGTCTACCTCCAGCACATCGGCAAGCGCAAGCTGCTGAAGGCGGCCGAAGAGCGCGTGATTGGCGAGCGCATCGAGAACGCGCAGCGAGATCTTGTGATGATGCTTGGCGACATTCCGTCAGCCGTCCAGACTCTCGTCGCGCTTGCGGACCGGATTCGGAGTAAAGGTGATCCGGCAGCGGAGTTGATCCTGCTGCCGGAGGGCGGCGAGCTGAAGGAAGAACACATCACGCCCGTCATGAAGGCGTTCGCTCGCATCAAACGCCGCCGACTCCTCATCGACGACGCGCGAGTCAGGCTCGACAACGCGCGTCTCGGCGCCCGAACGCGAGCCCAGCTCGAATCACAGATCGAACGGACACGGAAAGCGATCGGCGAGGACCTCGCCGCCCAGCCGATTCGTCCGTCGCTCGTCGATGACATCGTCACCGAGCTGCGCCACGTTGACGACGAATTCCGGAATCTCGAGCAGCTTCCGCGCGAGCAGCGGCTGAAATGCTGTCAGGAGCTCGAGGCGCGCGTCGGCCTCACGCGCGCCGAGTTCCGGAAACGGTACGCCCGCGTGCAGTCATCGGAAGACACCGTTCGCGAAGAGAAACGTTTTCTGATGGAAGCGAATCTCCGGTTGGTGGTGTCCATCGCGAAGCGGTACATGAACCGCGGGCTGTCCTTCCTGGATCTGATTCAGGAAGGGAATCTCGGGTTGATGAAGGCCGTCGACCGCTTCCAGTTCCGCCGCGGCTTCAAATTCTCCACATATGCGACCTGGTGGATCCGGCAGGCCATTACCCGTGCGATTGCGGACCATGGCCGTACCATTCGCCTTCCCGTTCACGTCATCGAGTCGCTCAACCGCCTCGAGAAGGAGCGCAAAGCACTGCGCAGCGAACGCGGCCGCGATCCGTCACCCGACGATCTCGCGGAGCGCCTGAAGATGCCGGTCTCGAAGGTGAGGCTGCTGCTCGACGCGCAGAAGACGCCCTACTCACTGGAGATGAAGGTCGGCGAAGACGAGAGCACCGAGCTCGGAGAGCTGCTCCGTGACACGTCCATTCGATCGCCGGAAGAAGCCACGCTCGAGGGCGATCTGTCCAACGAGGTCACACGCGCACTGGCGCCGCTCTCCGATCGCGAGAAAGAGGTGTTGCGTCTCCGTTACGGGCTGGGCACCGATCGCGAGTACACGCTCGAGGAGATTGGCCGGCGACTGTCAGTGACGCGCGAGCGCGTGCGGCAAATCGAAAGCCGCGCACTCCAGAAGGTCCGCGCGGCTCGCAGCGGCGAAAGCCTCGCTCGCAAGCCTGCTTGAGTAAATCCCAACGCCCAAATCCCAAAAGCCAAATCCCAATTCCCTGGTCTTGGGATTTGGGATTTGGGATTTGGATGTTGGGATTTTCTAAAGACAGTTCGGCGCGATCATCTTCACTGTCTTCACCTGAATCCGGGCAGTGAGATCGGCCGTCGTCCCCTTGTCCGTCGCCAGCGGGATCGCCTCTGGCGCCGTGTTGTCACGCCCGGCGCCAGTCGTCGGGACGTCCGATTGCCCGGCGGTTGCGGTCTGATCCTTCGGGGCGCCGGTCGTCTCATCGGGCTTCCCGCTCGTCGCGCGCGCTCCCGTCGAACCGGAATCGAGTGTGCCGGTCACTTCAAGTCGCTTGCCGAGATAGCGCTGAAGATCCTTGTCCCCCTTGCCGGTTAACTGATACGAAATGCCGTTGGACGTAATGGTGGGTCGCCCACCGTTGGCAGCGTCACGCACGACACAGCCAGTGATCGTCGCCGCCTGCGGACTCTTTGCCGCGTCGCTGTTAGGCAGGGGCTTGTCAGGCGCCCGTCCGCGATTGCTCTGAGCCGCGGCGACCTGTGGTGATACGGGTGAGTTCGTCTGCGTCGACACGAACGCGCACGACAGCACAACGGCTGCGCACGTGGCGCCGAATTTCGCCTTGCTCATGTCGTCCTCCATGAAAAAAACGGGTCGATGCACCAGGCACCAACCCCCTTTCTGACGCACAAGCAAGGCCAATCGCGGCTCCTCTGGCCGCTCGTCCCCGTTGAGGTCGATCCTGAGACACCCGCTCCCGTTGTTCTGTTTCGATTGCCAGCGGCCGATGCCCCTTAGCGGTTTGCGAGGATTTTTGCCGTCGTAATCAATTGTCCCGCGTGTCGCGTGGAATGCTCGGCGGCATGGAACAACAAGCCGAGAACGTTTGACGGCAACTGCGCTCGGCCGACCCCACGATACTCGAGCAGTTGATCGTCGGCGGTGCGCCGCAGCTGATCGAGCGCGCGATCGATCTGCGCAGTCGCCTCCTTCACGAGATCCGCGAGAGCGGCAGGGGGATCTCCGGACTCCGCCTCCGCGCGGAACGTCTCCTTCTGCGCGTCACTCAGCCTTTCGCCTCGCGCGTAGGTGAACAGCCGATCGAGCGCTGCACCGAGATGTTTCACGTGGAAGCCGATTGACGCGGCGCCACCGGGCCGCAGCCAGACGTGCTCGGCCGGAATGTGCGAGACCACCCGCTCCAGCTCGTCGCGAGCCTGAATCAATGCATGAGCAACCGGCATCAGCAACGGAGCGATGCCCTCGATCGGTCCGCGCATCCATGCCTCTGTCTGTGTACTGGTCGGTTGGGGCGCCGTGGTCGACATACGAGCAGTCTACGCGCATACCGCTTGCATGTACATAGATGAACGTGCAATGAGCGAGGGAGCTCCCATGGACGAGCAGGTTCGATCGACCCTTTCGATCACGACCGTCCACCGTGCCGCCCATCGAAGCATTCAGGAGATCGCGCGCCGTGCTGTTCCGGCGCTCGCCGATTTCGCCATGGTGTTCATGGTGGCTGGCCGCTCCATCGACGGCGTCGCGTCCGCGCACATCTCTCCGGCTGGCAACCGGCTTCTCCGCGCGCTTCAGCGGATCTACCGCATCCGCCGGGACGACCTTCGAAGCACGGTGGCGCAGGTGATTCGAACTGGACGACCATCGCTGCGCAAAAGCATTCAGGACGACAGGCAACCGGCGCGGCGCGGCAGCGTCGCGGACCTGCATCGGCGCCTCGCGTGTCGATCGGTGCTCGTGCTCCCGATCCGCATTGGACACGAGGTAGCCGGCGCCGTAACGCTCTGCTACGCTGGGTCGGGCCGCACTTATGCGCGGGCGGATCTCGCCGGCGCTCAGCGCGTCGCGCGCGCGATCGCGCGCACCGTCCTGCTGCCCGTGCCGCATGCCGCCGCGCCCAGACTACGTGCCGCAGTTGGCGACGCTCGTCGACACCCCGCCGTCAGGCGACGAGTGGCTGCACGAAATTAAGTACGACGGCTACCGGATCGGCGCACGCGTTCGCCATGGACGCGTTTCTCTGTACACGCGCAACGGGAATGACTGGACCGGCGCCTTCCCCGACGTCGCAGATGCAGTCGGCAAATTGGCCCTCGGCGATGCGCTAATTGATGGTGAGGTGGCCGTCGTGCTGCCCGACGGTCGAACCAGTTTTCAGGCGCTGCAGAACACCGCGGGCGGAAACCGTGGCACGCTCGTCTACTTCGTTTTTGATCTCCTCCGCCTCAACGGCGAACACCTCGAGAGCCGCTCGCTCGAAGAACGGAAGGCGCTGCTGAAGAAACTCGTTGGCACCCGCAGCACGGGCCGGATTCGCTTTTCCGAGCACATCGCCGGCAACGGGCAGGCGTTCTTTTCAGAGGCGTGCCGTGCGGGACTCGAAGGGATTGTCTCGAAACGGCGCGATCAGCCATACCGCGCCGGACGACATGGCGGATGGGTGAAAACCAAGTGCGTGCAACGCCAGGAATTCGTCATCGGCGGCTTCACCGATCCCGAAGGGATGCGCGCGGGAATCGGAGCGCTGCTGATCGGGTACTACGAAGACGATCGGCTCGTGTTCTGCGGCAAAGTGGGAACAGGATTCACGCAGAAGCTCGCGCTCTCGTTGCGTGCGCGGCTCGAGCGCATCGAGCAGAAGACGTGTCCCTTCTCGGTGCCGCCGGCCGGATCGCTGGGGCGCAACGCGCACTGGGTGAAACCGGAAGTGGTCGGCGAAGTCGCGTTCACGGAGTGGACGAGCGACGGCAAGATTCGCCATCCGTCATTCCAAGGCCTGCGAGAGGACAAAGACCCGCGACAGATCACCCGCGAGAAACCTGTGATCGCGGACCCCAAGGGTCCGCGCCGTGTACGACAAACGACAATCCGCACATCAACCGGTCCGGGGCGGACCGTTCAGGTCCGCCAGAACCCGAACGCGCATGTCGTTGCGGATGTTTCAATCTCCCACCCAGATCGAATTCTGTATCCCGGTTTGAAGCTGTCGAAGATTGACGTCGCCCGCTATTACGAGTCGATCAAGGACTGGATCGTTCCGCATGTGGCAGGCCGACCGCTGACGCTTGTCCGATGTCCGGAAGGGATCAGCGGTGAATGTTTTTTCATGAAGCACTCGAAGGTCTGGGCGCCGAAGGCGCTGCGCCGGGTGCGGATCAGGGAGAAAACAAAGCTGGGCGAGTACCTGATCGCCGACGACATCACCGGCGTCGTCAGTCTGGCACAGATGGGCGTGTTGGAGATCCATACATGGAACTCGATCTTCGAAGACGTCGAGCGGCCCAACCGCCTCGTGTTCGATCTCGACCCCGGCAACGACGTCGACTGGCCGGCAGTGGTCCGAGGGGCCCGGATGGTACGCGACGCATTGAACGCGCTGAAGCTCGAATCATTCGTGAAGACGACCGGGGGACGCGGTCTCCATGTCGTCGTCCCGCTGACGCCACATGCCGACTGGCAGCAGTGTCTCGACTTCTCGCGTGCGCTGAGCGAACGGTTCGAGCAGGCGCAGCCGGAGCTCTACACGACGGCGTTTGCGAAAGCCGGGCGTTCGCGAAAAATACTGATCGACTACCTTCGAAACAACCGCACGAACACGTCGATTGCGGCGTACTCGACCCGCGCGCGGGAAGGGGCACCGGTGAGCCTGCCAATCACATGGGAGGAACTGCGGGTGTCGCTGGATCCTCGTTCCTTCACTATCCTGACCGCGCCCCGACGACTCGCAAAGTTGAAGGCCGATCCCTGGGGCGGCTACTGGACGTGTCGTCAGAAGCTTACGGCTCAGCTTCTGCGGGTGGTCAGTCGGGCCGGCTGAAGCCGGCGCTCCGTTAGTATTGGCCCCGCTCCTGCACCCTTCCGTAGAGGAGGCTCTATGAACCGCTACGAAGACACGCACGATCCGAAAAATCCGCCCAACAGCGTGCTCGCGCCGAGCGCGCGCAGCGCCGCGCTGCGGTGGTTCGTCGGGTCTCTTGTTGTGTTCTTCCTCCTGATTGGCGTGACCCTCGTGTTCTGGAATGCAGCGAACCCGCGTCCGTCGGTCGAGGAAGAACGCGAGGGCGTGGTCGGTACCTCTGGCTACTACTCGACCGAAGGCGGGCACGACCCGATTCGCCGGCCGCGCAGCACGCGTGATGAATTGAAGTTCAGAGGCGAGCTTACGCCGCCGAGCGGAGCGCCGCGCCGGTAAGCGTCACGGTCGCCCCACTCATCAGCGCAGCCCACAGATCAAGAGCCGCGGCCTCGCCAGACCACTCGGCAAACCGGCGGGCGGCGCCATGTTTCAACGACATGATTGTGGCGTGCGGCACGAGCATCAGCGGCTCTCCATTGCGGTCCGCAATGACGCACGCCAGGTCGGAACCACGCACGACGACCGGAAGATTCGCCGATGACGGCGATGAATGCTGGAACGTCGGCACGATCTCCACGAGGCGATAGCGGACCACGTCGCCTTCCACCTTTTCGGCAATCGCGACTCCGCGCGGCCACTCCGTGGCGGTCGTCGTCGGATTCAGCATCACGTAGCTACCGCCAGCCTTCAGAATGCCGAGCAGGACAACCGCAGTATCCGCGTCATAGGGAAGACAGACGGTTGCGACACCGCCGCGGCGGAACCCCTGTGCGAGGAGGTGTCTCGCCATGGTGTTGGCGCGCTGGTTGAGCTCGCGATAGCTGAGCGTTATGCCGTCGCCAGTAATCGCCGGCGTGTCGCCGTATTCCGCGGCGTTTGCCTCAATGATCCGGTGGACCGCCATGTTCGTGTCCGCGTTTGCCCTCATTCGCCCGCGCGCTTCCACTGCCGCGGCGATGGCTGAGTATTCAGCAAGCCTAGGTCCACCTGAAGATGCGCAGCGCGAGGGCGAAGCCGCCAAGACCCCAGCCGGCAAGGATGGCGAGCTCGCGCGAGACGGCCGCCAGGCCCGCGCCGTCGAGCACCACGCTGCGAAGCGCGTCGATCAGCGCCGTCAGCGGCAGCGCCTGAATCAGCGGCTGCAGCGCCTGCGGGAAGTTCGAAGAGGAGAAGAACACACCGCTGAGCACCCACATGGGGACCATCGTCATGTTCATCAAGCCTGAAATTGCCTCGAACGTGCGCGCGCGGCTCGCGAGCAGCAGACCAACACCACCGAACGCCAGTGCACCAACGAGACACACGATCGAGGTCGCCACCAAAGAGCCGTGGATCGGAAGGCCGAGGACGAACACACCGAACAGCAGCGGCACGCCCGCTTCGGGGGCGAGCAGTACAAGCCGGCCGCCAACCTGCGCGAGCAGGTACTCGCGTTTGAGCATCGGGCTGGCGACGAGCCGCTTCAGCAGCTTTCGCATCCGTGCCTGCACGATCGAGAACCCGATGCCCCACATACTCGTCCCCATGATGTTGAGTCCGACGATGCCGGGGATCAGCCAGTCCACATAGCGCGAACCTGGCACCTGTACGGGATCCTCGCGCGCGGACCACGGATCGGTTCTCCCTGCCGCATGCTTGAGCGCGTCGTCGACCATCAACCGGGCGACGCGGCTTTCCTCGCGCGCCGGATCGAAGCGATAGGTAGGGGGACTGGTCGGAACGACCAGCAGGTGGACTTCGCCTTCACGCAGCGCCCGCGCTTCATTGCCCGGCGTCATCTCGCGGACCGTCACACCGGGCGCCCGTGCGAGTGCGTCCTGAATTCCCTTCGCACCGTCGCCGGGTTCGATGCCGACGATCGCGGGCTTGCTGCCGCCGCCGGGAAACGCGACGGCGAGCGACACCGATATCAGAATCGGGAAGATGAATGCCCAGAAGATGGCCTCGGGCTCGCGCGCGAACTCACGCAGGCGTGCGAGCGAGAGCTCGATGAGTGGATGCCACGATCCGCCGCGGTCAATCGATGATCTCATTCTTCGCGCAGGTGTCTGCCGGTGAGCGCGACGAACACGTCCTCGAGCGTCCCCTGGTGCGTGATCACCCGCGGCGCACCGAGGGTGGCAATCAGTTCCCGGGGTGAGCCCTGCGCAATCACTCGTCCGTGATCGACGATCGCGACCCGGTCACACAGCGTTTCTGCTTCGTCCATGTAGTGCGTCGTGAGCACAATACTGCCACCCTGCGTGCGGAATTCGCCAAGGAGTTGCCAGAGTTGGCGACGTGATTGGGGATCAAGACCGGTCGTGGGCTCGTCGAGAAACAGCAGATCGGGATCGCCCGCCAATGCGCACGCCACGGCCAACCGCTGTTTCTGCCCCCCCGAAAGCTTTCCGACCCAGCTTCGGCGTTTCGATTCCAGCTCCACCACCCGCAGCAGATCGTCGACGGTTCGCCCGCGGTGATAGAACGATCGGAACAACCGAAGGGTCTCTTCCACCGTGAGCTTTTCGGCGAGCTGCGTCTCCTGCAACTGCACTCCGATCCGCTGCCGCAGTTCCCCGTCGTGACCGCGCCATGTCAGGCCGAGAATCTGCACCTCTCCCGCATCCGGTTCGAGCAGCCCTTCGAGAATTTCGATCGTGGTCGTTTTGCCGGCACCGTTCGGACCGAGCAGGCCGAAGCATTCGCCACGAGCGACCTCGAACGACAGGCGATCGACGGCCACGACGTCGCCGTATCTCTTGATCAAGTTGCTGCACATGACCCCAGTCATGATCCCGGTCATTCTGTAATTCAAAATGCAAAATGCAAAATGCAAACAGCGATCGTTCGTGTCGCCTCGTGTTCGTGGCGCCGTGCACGCCGTTGCATCTGGATGCTCGCCTCGCGCATTGATCCGTGTTCGCAGTTGGAATTTTGCCTTTTCAATTCTGATTTACACTGATCTTTCTGTGTCCACCGTACTGATCGCGCCATCGGAGCATCTGCAGGCGCTCATGGACCGCGAGGATTTCAGCGGCGCGCAGGGCTTCCCCGCCCAGGAAGCGCTTCGCGCCCTCGAGGTGATCACGCGCAAGCGGCCGGATGTCGTCGCGCTCGAACGGGCATTCGCGGCGACCACACGCGGAGCGGCGCTCATCAATCGCATCAAAGCCGACCCGAAACTCTCGACGTGCGAAATCCGCATCGTCGCGCACGAGAGCGAGCACTCGCGTGTGCCTGCGAGCGCGCCTGCGCCTGTTGCCGACGAAGCGGCGGTGGTCATCGCCCCACCGGCGCCGGCGGCCCCTCCGCTGGATCAGCGCGGGACGCGGCGCGCCCCGCGTGTCCGGATCGTGGAGGGGGTGGATGTCGTCCTCGACGGCAATGTCGCGGTGCTGATCGACCTCTCAGTGATAGGCGCGCAGGTCGTCTCGCCGACCATCCTCAAGCCCAATCAGCGCGTTCGTGTGTCGATGGGCGAGGGCAACAAGGCGCTGCGCTTCATCGCCGCTGTTGCCTGGGCGTCGTTCGAGCTGGCGAAGACCGGCCCTCGTTACCGCGCCGGTCTCGAATTCTTCGATGCCGATGCGGACGCGGTCCAGCAATTCTGCGACGCGAAGAAGCGGGCGTAAGGCTCAGGGAAGCCCTAAGCCAGCTGCTTGGAGAACCAGTTCTGGATGATGGTGTCGTCGCGCACGATGGTTTCACTGCGGTCGGAACCGGTCGAGATGATGGCGCACGGCACGCCGCTGACCTCTTCGAGCCGTTTGATATAGCGTTGCGCCTCGCCTGGCAGCGACGCAAAGATCGTCGCCCCGCGGGTCGGCTCGCGCCAGCCGGGCAGCGTCTCGTATATCGGTTCCGAGTTGCTGAGCGCACGCAGATCCGCCGGAAACTCCGTCAGGACGCCTTTCGACGTCCGGTATCCCGTGCAGATGCGCACCTCGGCAAGACCATCGAGGACGTCGAGCTTCGTCAGCGCGATCGCATCAAGGCCATTGATTCGCGCTGAATAGCGGACGACCACCGCGTCGTACCAGCCACAGCGGCGCGGACGGCCGGTCGACGCCCCATACTCCTGACCGCTCTCTCGCAGCCGGTCGGCGAGATCCCCTGACAATTCCGTCGGCAGCGGACCTTCGCCCACGCGAGTCGTGTACGCCTTGGCAACTCCAAGGACGCCGTCGATGGCGCTCGGCGGCACACCCAGACCGGTGCAGACGCCCCCGACCGAGGCGTTCGACGAGGTGACAAACGGATACGTGCCGTGATCGATGTCGAGCAGCGTCGCCTGTGCCCCTTCGAACATGACGTGATGCTCTTCGGCGCGCAGCCTGGCGAGAAACAACGACACGTCGCCAATCCACGGCCGCAGCCGTTCGCCGTACGCGACCAGCTGATCGAACAACGGTTTCCAGTCGAGCGTCGACTCTTTGATGATCTGGTTGCGAGCGTGGACGTTCTCGCGCACCTCCTGCGCCAGCGCGTCGCGGTCGCCAAGCAGATCGCACATGCGGATGCCGCGCCGGCCGATCTTGTCCTCGTACGCCGGACCGATGCCGCGCGAGGTCGTCCCGATTTTCCGCTCGCCTCGCCGCGCCTCGGACAGCACATCGAGCTCCCGGTGGTACGGCAGGATGACGTGAGCCTTCTCGCTGATGAGGAGCCGGCCGTTGACGTTGACGCCCATCCGGGCAAGCTCGTCGACCTCCTTGAAGAGCGCCTGAGGATCGACGACGACACCATTGCCGATGATGCAGGTGACGCCTGGATGCAGAATGCCCGACGGAATCAGATGCAGGACGAACTTCGTCCCTTTCACATAAACGGTATGTCCGGCGTTGTGGCCACCCTGGTACCGCGCGACAGCCGCGAAATGCGGCGTCAGCATGTCGACGATCTTGCCCTTGCCTTCGTCGCCCCACTGCGCGCCGAGCACTGCGATGTTCATCGGGGTATATGGTACAACGAGCCTTCGTCGAAGCGTTCCGCATCACGACCACGAAATGATCGAATTAGACGGTTCTTCCCTGACGCTGGATCAACTCGTCGGCATTGCACATGACGACGAGCACGTCGGGCTCTCGAGTGCCGCACGCGAGCGCGTGCGTGCGGCGCGCATCGTCGTCGAGGACTTCGCGCGTCGCGACGAGCCGACCTACGGCATCAACACCGGCTTCGGCAATTTTGCCGACGTCAAGATTCCCGCGGATCAGCTCGACACGCTGCAAGTCAATCTGCTGCGCAGCCATGCGGCTGGTGTGGGCGATCCGCTCCCCGTGTCCGTCGTGCGGGCGACGATGGCGCTGCGCGCCAACGTGCTGGCGAAAGGCTTCTCCGGGATTCGCGTCGAGACGCTGGAGCTGCTGATGGCGATGTTGAATCGCGGCGTGCATCCGCGCGTCCCATCCCGCGGTTCTGTGGGCGCCAGTGGCGATCTGGCGCCGCTGGCACACCTCGCGCTCGTGCTGATTGGCGAGGGCGAGGTGCTCGTCGAGGCCGGTGAGGCTGGTGGGGCGGGCACGGTGGCGCTGCAACGCGTCGGTCTCGAGCCGATACGACTGGCCGCCAAAGAAGGCCTCGCCCTGATCAACGGCACGCAGCCGTCCACGGCACTCCTCGGCCTCGCCGTCGCCGGCGCCGAGCGGCTTGCACGCGCGGCGGACATCGCGGCGGCGATGAGCATCGACGGACTCCAGGGGTCCACCAAACCGTTCGACCATCGCATTCACGACGCGCGGACATTCACTGGACAGTCGATTTCTGCCGGCAATTTGAGGGATTTGCTTGCCGGCAGCGCGATCAATGCCGCCCACGCCAACTGCGGCCGCGTCCAGGACGCCTATTCGATGCGGTGCGCCGCCCAGGTCCATGGTTCCTCACGCGAGGCGTTGGTGTTTGCGCGTCGCGTGTTTGATATCGAAGCCAATGCGGCGACCGACAATCCTATGGTCTTCACCGATGCGCGTGAGATCGTGTCGGGCGGGAACTTTCATGGGGCGCCGGTGGCGCTGGCCTGCGACGTGCTCTGCCTCGGACTCACCCAACTCGCGACGATCAGCGAACGGAGAAGCGAACGGCTCGTCAATCCAAAGCTCAGTGGACTTCCGCCGTTCCTGACGCGCCACGGCGGCCTGCAATCGGGGCTGATGATGGCGCAGGTCACGGCCGCGGCGCTCACGTCCGAGCTCAAGACGCTCGCGCATCCCGCATCGGCGGACACGATTCCGACGTCGGGCAACACTGAAGATCACGTGAGCATGAGCATGAGCGCCGGCTTGAAGGCGCAGCGCGCGCTCGAGCTCGCGCAACTCGTCATCGCCGTGGAACTCCTGTGCGCGTGTCAGGCGATCGATCTGCTCGCACCGCTCCGCACCTCGCCGCCGCTTGCGCGGGCGCATGATTTCATTCGTACGCAGGTCCCACTCGTCGATGCTGACCGCTCGACGTCGCGGGATCTCGCGAACATTACGCGGATGATCGCGTCGGGAGAGCTCCACCGCGCGTGTGGCGCGAAAGTCAATTGAAAAAATTTTTGGAAATTCATTTGACAACGCCTCGCACGAAATCTATTTTCCATTCTTCGCTCCCCGCTATCCATCCGTTCACGCAGCTGTCATGGAGATCGGCACGCGCATCATCCGAGCACCTCGAGGCTCCGCGTTGTCCTGCAAGGGATGGCCGCAGGAAGCCGCGCTGCGGATGCTGATGAACAATCTCGACCCCGACGTCGCGGAACGGCCGGACGATCTCGTCGTCTACGGCGGCTCGGGCAAAGCGGCGCGCAACTGGGACGCATTCGACGCGATCGTCGACGAGCTTCGTGTGCTCGAACACGACGAGACGCTGATCGTGCAGTCGGGCAAGCCCGTCGCCGTCTTCCGTACCCACACCGGCGCGCCGCGCGTGCTCATCGCCAATGCGTTGCTCGTTCCCGCGTGGGCGACGTGGGAGAACTTCCGCGATCTCGAACACCGCGGCCTGACGATGTACGGCCAGATGACGGCCGGAAGCTGGATTTACATCGGATCTCAGGGGATTTTGCAGGGGACCTACGAGACTTTCGCCGCGACTGCGCGTCGACATTTCGGCGGATCGTTGACCGGAAAACTGCTCGTGACAGCCGGGCTCGGCGGCATGGGTGGCGCGCAGCCGCTCGCTGCCACGATGAACGGTGCGGCGGCGCTCGTCGTCGAAGTCGATCGGCAGCGCATCGAACGCCGCATCGCGACGCGCTATCTCGATGAGTGGACGACCAGTCTCGACGACGCGCTGGCGCGCGTCGACGCGTGGCGTCGCGATCGCGTCGCGCGATCGATTGGCCTCGAGGCCAATGCCGCCGACGTCCTGCCCGAGCTCGTCCGTCGCGGATTCATCCCGGACGTCCTTACGGACCAAACATCGGCGCACGACGCGCTCAATGGATACGTACCGCACGGCATATCACTTGCTGACGCGCTCGCTTTGCGCCGACGACGCCCAGACGAGTACATCGCGCGCGCGATGCAGTCGATGGCGCATCATGTGGAGGCGATGCTCGCGCTCAAGCGGCGCGGCGCGGTGACGTTTGACTACGGCAACAACATCCGCGCACAAGCGCAACGCGCAAGTGTGAAAGATGCGTTTGACATTCCGGGCTTCGTGCCTGAATATGTGCGACCTCTGTTCTGTGAGGGCAAAGGTCCGTTCCGCTGGGCCGCGCTCTCCGGAGATCCCGAAGACATTCATGTGACGGATGCCCTGGCGCTTGATATGTTTGGCGATGACGCTGCGCTGGTGCGATGGATTCGCATGGCGCGCGAGCGCGTCGCGTTCCAGGGATTGCCCGCGCGCATCTGCTGGCTCGGGTACGGAGATCGGGCGCGCTTCGGGCTCAAGCTGAACGAGCTCGTGCGGGCAGGCGTCATCAAAGCGCCCATCGTGATCGGCCGCGACCATCTCGACACGGGCTCGGTTGCGTCGCCGTACCGCGAAACCGAGGCGATGCGCGACGGCAGCGACGCGATTGCCGACTGGCCCGTGCTCAACGCGCTGCTGAATGCGTCGGCCGGCGCCACGTGGGTGTCGGTGCACCACGGCGGCGGCGTCGGCATCGGCTATTCGCTGCACGCCGGCATGGTTGTCGTCGCCGACGGATCGGCGGACGCGGACGCCAAACTCGAGCGCGTGCTCACGTGCGACCCGGGCATCGGAGTGGCACGGCACGCGGATGCAGGCTACCCAGAGGCGATTGCGACGGCGAGCTCACGAGGTATTCGGCTGCCGATGCGGCCATCGTAGGGGCCGGCTTGAGCCGGCCCGGTTGGGCCGCCTAAAGGCGGTCCCTACAGCACTTTTAAGAACTTCGCTCGTTGCCGGTATACGGAAACGGGCAGAGGGAGTTTGGGAAATGACGGGTCAAAACAATGGCTTCGAGCGCCGCGTCCTGAGCGCTCTGGAATCGGCTCCATCACGAATCCCCGTCGTGCTCGGGGGTTGTGGAAGCGGCCGCACCATGCTGCTGCACCGGATGCGCGATCGCATCGGACGCAGCGCCGCACAGTACGTCGACATCGAACGTTGTGCCACCACGCCTGAACGTTTTCTCCAGGCGGTGACTGGCGCCTCACCCTTTCCCTGGCACGCCGCGGAGCGTCAGCCTGCGACGGCGCGCGAAGCGTTCGACATCCTGCTGGCGTTCTTCGACACCGCGCGCGCCCCAGGCGGCGAGCCATCTACGTTTCTGCTGGACGAAGTGCTCGAGCTCCGGACGTTCGAAAGCTTTCCCGGCCTTCGTCACGTATTGCGCGATCTGCTCGAGGCGCTTGCGGGAAGCTCCAACCGATTCGTGCTCACCACGAGGTACGTCGCGCGTGCGCAGCGGCTCCTGCGCGATGCCACCGCGCGGTTCGAGGTGATGCAGATTCCAGCGCTCGCGGCGCCCGATGTCACCGACAGCCTTGCGCCGGCATTCAATGGATACGAGCAGATGCCCACCGACGACCGCGACTACCTGGGTCGCGCGGTGCAGGCGCTGACCGACGGACGCGCCGCCTACGTGCGCGCGATCGGTGACACCATGGCCGCGATGGGGCGTGCCGCCGATCCGGTCAGCGCGTTGACCGCGCTGCTGTCGGCGGATGGCGCCCTAAATCACTGGTGTCGTTTCTGCTACGAGCTGCGCCTGCATCGCGCCCGCGGGTACGGCGCCTTGAAAGCGATCCTCGACGTGCTCGCCGACGAGGAGCCGCTGACGCTCACCGAAATTTCGCACCGGCTGCACCGGACGCCTGGCTCGACCAAGGACTACCTCTCCTGGCTCGAGGACGTCGACCTCGTCACCTCGCGCCACAAGCGCTACAGCTTCACCGATCCGGTGTTGCGGCTGTGGGTTCGGCTCCATTGCCGTCCGTTTCCACCTGCCGACGAAGATGTCGCGCGAGAAGTGCAGCAGTACGCGCTCGGCCGTCTGCCGAGTGCCGAAGCGGCGCCGGCCCTCGCCTACGCGGGCATCGAGGTCACACCCGACGAGCGGAAGAGCTGGGGAATCATAGAAATTGATTGAGTGGAAAAGTGGAGAAGTGGAAAAGTGGTTACTTCTCCACTTCTCCACTTCTCCACTTTTCCACTTCATCCAGCCGCGCTATGGCCATCCGCGCGGCCTCCTGCTCTGCTTCCTTCTTTGCTTTCCCGCTCGCGACACCGAGGACTTCTCCGCCGACGACGACCTCGATGCTGAAAATCTTCCGGTGATCGGGGCCGGTCTCTCCCGCGATTCGGTACTCCGGCAGCGGGTGGCCGAGCGCCTGGACGCGTTCCTGCAGCGCTGACTTGTAATCCTGGCCGACGAAATTCCGCTCGGCGCCGGCGTCGATCGCGTTCTTCAGCTCGCGTCGGAGGAACGTCTCCGCCGCGTCGAGGCCGCCGTCGAGATAGATGGCGGCAATGAGGGCTTCGTACGCATCGGCAAGGAGCGCCTGTTTGAACCGGCCGCCCGTTTTTTCCTCACCCCGCCCCAGAATCAGGTGATCGCCAAGCTGCATCTCTTCCGCCTGGCGTGCAAGCGCCTGGGTCGACACCACAGAGGCTTTAATCTTCGATTTCTGGCCTTCCGTGTAATTGGGGTACTGCCGGAACAGCGCGTCGGCAACGACCAGACCGAGCACGGCGTCCCCGAGGAACTCGAGCGACTCGTTGTCGGAAACGCCGCCCGATACGTCCTCCGCGGCGCGCGATTTATGCGTCAGCGCATGTTCGAGCAGGCCGCGGTCCTTGAAGCGATAGTCGATACGTTTTTCGATTTCGCCGAATTCGTCGCGGAGCCGGACGACGCGCGCGCCGACATCCTCGCGGTGACTCTCGATGATCCGGAGCGCGTCCTCTGCGGCATCTTCCGGGACGGCGATGCGCACCTCGCCCAGCGGGCTGACCGACATCGGCAGAATCGCCTGCGGGTTGCCGCTGATGCGAAAGGCCGCAATGCCCTGGCTGTCGAGCAGTGCCAGGACGACGCTCGCTTCGATGTCGGATGTGGTGCTGAAGACGATGACGGGTGGCATGGATCCAGGCGGGTCTACAGACCCGCCTCTACACGACGTAGAGGCGGACCTTCAGGTCCGCCTACATTCTCTATCGTCAACAAGACGAGGGTCAGGTCGTCATGGAGCCCGGCACCGCCAACAAACGCGTGGATTTCGCGCAGGATACGCTCGCGCAGCTCCTCAAACGGCAGGTCGCCATGTTCCTCGACGAGCGCGGCAAGGCGCTCTTCGCCGAACGGTTCGCCGGCCTCGTTCATCGCTTCCGTCACGCCGTCGGTGAAGAGCAGCACGACGTCGCCGGCACCCAGCGGCTGCGTCACCTCCTCGAGCAGACTCTCGAACCGCTGGCCGTTGTCGATCTTCAGACCGAGGACCAGGCCGTCAGGCGCCTTAATCTGCGCCTTGCGCGCAGCTCGCACTTGCACCCCGACGCTGCCTTGTTCCTGATACGTGACGCCTCTTCCCCTTTCCCCCTTGCCCCTTTCCCCTTCTCGTACCTGTTCCGCTGCTCCGTTTCCAGGCAGATAGATCAACGGACAATGTCCTGCGCGCGCGTAAGTCAAGGTACGCGTGCACATATCCACCACCGCATACGTCATCGTGATGAAGCTTCGGGCGTCCAGATGCTGCGCGATGATGCGATTGGCTCTGATGAGCAACTCGCGGGGCGATGCATGGAGCTGGGTGAGTGAGAGCATCAACCCCTTGAGTTCCGCCATGTAGAGCGCCGCCGACGTTCCCTTCCCTGCGACGTCCGCGATGATGATCCCCACGCGCCTGTCGCCGAGCGGCAGGTAGTCGTAGTAATCACCGCCGACCTCGCGCGCCGGCTCGCAGTGGGCGGTAACCGACAGCCCTTCGAGCTTGAAGGGTCCCTGCGGCAGCAGTGACATCTGAATCTGGCGGGCGATGCGCAGTTCCTGTTCGAGGCGCTCCTTCTCCGCCTTTTCCTGAAGCAGATCTTCGACGCTCGCGGTCATCGAGTTGAACGAATCCGCCAGATCGCCGAGCTGGTCCTGGCTGTTGACCGAGATGCGATGGGTGAAATCACCCCGGCGTACGTGCTCGGTGCCGGTTGCCAGCTCGTGCACCGCGCCGGTGATCGATCGCGCCAGCTTCAGACCCATCACGAACGCGACGCTTTGAATCGCGAGGAAGAGTCCGCCCACCACCGCCAGGAGAATGAGCAGTAACTGTCCGACGCTGTAGTTGCCGATCTGCGTCAACGGCGTTGCCGAGATGCGCTCGTAGATCTCGGTCACGTTCAAGCCGATCGCGATGACGACGTTGCCCGAGCGCCCGGTGAGCCAGTCGGTGTAATCGAGGAACGTCATCCACGCGAGCGCTTCACGGGTTGCGGCGGCGGTCGCGTCTTCTTCGATTGCGCGGCCCATGACCGGCTTGACGTCGGTCGCCGTCATCCCGAGCGTGGAGATGTCTCCGAGCTCGATGCCAGTGTCGTTCTGGATCTGCAGTCCGGTCGCGGCGGTCACGGGCACGTCGATGATGACCGCATAGCGCGGCACAGCCTCCGCAGGGAACGCAACGGCGCGTACAACCAGATGTGTTCGCCACAGCGGACTTTCGCGGATGGCTGCGACGCCGAGCGGCGGCGCCTGATAGGCAATCAGCCCCGCGAACCCTTCGCAGGTCACCCAGGCGGGAAGCATCGTCGGGGCATCGAGATGCGCCCACGCGCCGCTCTCGAGCGGCCGGTTGACGGTGTGCCCGGGCGCCGAGTTTGCCGGCCCGCACAGTCGCGTCGTCGGCACGACCACCATCGAGGCGCCGTGGTACCTGGCGGAGGCTGCTTCCTGCCGCCGCGTCAGCGTTTCGTCGAACGTCGCGTCGTCGGATGTCCGCGCGAGCTCGATGGCGCTCGCTTCAGCGAGGAATCGCGTTTCGTCGACGAGCGCCTCGACGCGCGACTGCACCAGATACGAGCTGACGTTGAAAAACAGCAGTAAACCACAGAGCAGAAAAAAGACGACGATCAGCAGGATCGGGACGAACCCGATGAAGATATACGAGAGCGTCAGCTTGCGGCGGACACGCCAGAGAAACCCCTGCGCCATGGATCAGGTCTGCGGCCTACAGTCTACGGTCTATTGATATGCTTTTCGTACCTTGAAGCTTCGCGATACGGCGAGATTCAGCACGATCTGCATCCACGCCGGCCAGACCCCCGATCCCTCAACGGGCGCGATCATCACCCCGATTTATCAGACGTCGACCTACGTCCAGGAGGCGCTCGGCAAGCATAAGGGGTACGAGTACGCGCGGACGCAGAACCCCACGCGTTCCGCCCTCGAGGCCAACATTGCCGCGATTGAGGGCGGCAAGGCGGCATTTGCCTTCGCCTCCGGCATGGCGGCTGAAGGCGCGGTCATGACGCTGCTGGCATCCGGCGACCACGTCGTCGTCACCGACAACACCTATGGCGGGACGTACCGCCTGTTCGAGCGTGTCCTTCGAAAGTATCAGCTCGATTTCACATATGTGGATTCGTCCAGGACCGATGCGATTGCCGCCGCGATCGGGCCGAAGACGAAAATGCTGTTTCTGGAAACGCCGACGAACCCGACACTGCGGTTGACCGACCTCGCCGCCGCCTGCGAGGTTGCGCACACGCGGAACGTCGTTGTCGCAGTCGACAACACATTCGCCAGTCCCTACATTCAGCGTCCGATCGAGTTCGGAGCCGATCTCGTCATCCACAGCACGACGAAGTTTCTCAACGGCCACAGCGATAGTGTCGGAGGCGTTGTGGTTGCCACGCGCGAGGACCACATTGAGTGGCTGCGCTTCATCCAGAATGCAGAAGGCGCCATCCTCGGACCGATGGATGCCTGGCTCGTGCTGCGCGGCACCAAGACGCTGCCGGTCCGAATGGAGCGGCACAATGACAACGCGATGGCGCTCGCCGAGTTTCTCGCGGCGCATCCGAGAGTGAAGTACGTGCACTATCCAGGGCTGCCTTCGCATCCGCAGCACGCGCTTGCGAAGAAGCAGATGCGCGGCTTTGGCGGACTGATCGCGGTCGCGCTCGGATCACTGGACAATGCCCGGACGCTGTTGAACAACGTGCGGTTGATGGCGCTTGCCGAAAGTCTCGGCGGCGTGGAAACGTTAATCAGCCATCCTGCGACGATGACCCACGCGTCGGTGCCGGCGGATCGGCGCGAGCAGATTGGCATCACCGATGACCTCGTGCGCATCTCGGTTGGGATTGAAGACGTGGACGATTTGAAAGAAGACCTCCAGCAGGCGCTTGCCCGGATCTCGTGAATCTCCTTCAGAACGTTTTTCACACGATCTACAACGTCCCCGAGTTGATCCGTATCGTGGGTCAGTTCGGGCTACCGCTGATCATCTTTGCGGAGACTGGGCTGCTCGTCGGCTTCTTTCTCCCGGGTGACTCGCTACTCATCACCGCCGGCCTGTTCGCGGCACGCGGCGATCTGAGTCTGCCGCTCTTGATCGTGACGCTGATTCCCGCGGCGATTCTCGGCAATGCCACCGGATACCAGATTGGGAAACGCACCGGGAAAGCGCTCTACAGCCGCCCCGACTCGCTGCTGTTCCGGCGCGAGCATCTGCGGATGACGCACGAGTACTACGAGCGGCACGGAGGAAAGACGATCATCATCGCGCAGTTCGCGCCCATTCTCCGGACGTTTGCACCTGTGGTCGCCGGCGTGGCGGAGATGGGGTACCGTCGCTTTGCGAGCTACAACGTCGTCGGCGCGATCCTGTGGATCACGAGCATGACGCTGACCGGCTATCTGCTCGGCAACATCATTCCCGGCATCGATAAGCGCATCGACGTCCTGGTGATGGTCGTTATCGCCGTGTCGTTGCTGCCGGCGGCGATCGCGTTCCTTCGTAGTCGTTCGAACCGTTCGGCACGTTCGGCTCATTCAGATCGTTCGTCGTTCTGAAGCAGACCGAACCGAACGGCGGGAACGTTTCGAACGATCCAACCATCCGAACGTTCATATTTCGTCGGCAAAGCGATAGCCGACCCAGGGTTCGGTGAGCAGATACCGCGGTCGAGCGGGATCACGTTCGATTTTGCGGCGAAGCGATCCGATCAGGACGCGCAGGTGCTCCGGCTGATCGACCGCGTGCGGTCCCCAGATGGCCTTCAGGATCGCGCGGTGGGTGAGCACCCGGCCCGGGTGTTGTGCGAACAACAGCAGGAGGTCGAATTCCTTCGGCGTCAGCCGGATTTCCTCGTCGCCACGGAGAACACGCCGGCGATCGCGATCGAGCACGAGGTCGCCGCGTGCGATCTGTCCCTCTGGTGCGCCGGCCGGTTCGAGTCGGCGCAGCGCGACCCTGATTCGCGCCATCAGCTCCTCGGTCCCGAACGGCTTTGTCACGTAATCGTCGGCGCCCGCATCAAGCGCGGCGACCTTGTCGGGCTCTTTCCCGCGCGCCGAGAGGACGATGATCGGCGTCGCGCTGCCGTCGCGAATCAATCTGCAGATCTCAATCCCATCGATGTCGCCCAGTCCGAGATCGAGCACGATCAGATCGGGTCTGTCGCGTTCGAAGACGTCCAGCGCGCCGCGGCCACTCATCGCGGTTGACACCTCATAGCCCTTCGTCCGCAGCAGCGCGGTCATCGAGGCCAGTATCGAGGGCTCGTCGTCCACGATGAGAACGCGGATGCTCATGAGCGTCACACCACGACAACGGGACGCGACTCGGCTGGTACCGCAATCCAGAACCGTGCGCCGCCGCCAGCTTTGTTCTCCGCCCATGTGCGCCCTCGCTGGGCGGAGAGCAGCCCGCGAGCAATGGCGAGACCCATGCCCGTCCCCGTCGTGGCGCGCGCGGCGGTTCCGCGGAAGAACGGCTCGAATAGACGCGCAAGATCATCCGGCTGAAGTCCGGGACCCGCATCGTCGACACTGATCCGGACCTCACCGTCACGCACGAACGCATGGATGTCGATCGTCGAGCCAACTGGTGAATACCGTGCGGCGTTTTCGATGAGCTGCGCAAGGGCACTCGACGTCAGGCGTGGATCGATGTGGACGACCCTTTCCACGCTGGCATCGACATGCAGGCTGTGAATATCCAGCGACCGCCCCACGTAACTCACCGCCGCATCCACCACATCGGCCGGCGTCACCCACTGACGTTCCAGGGTGACCGCGCGAGCATCAATCCGCGCCATGTCGAGAATGTGATCGAACAGGCGAGTAAGGCGATCGAGTTCACGAAGAGCGACGTCGGCCTGTTGCCGTCGTTCCGCATCCGACTGCGTGTCAGTGAGATTGCCGACGGCGACGCGAATCGCTGTCAACGGCGTGCGAAGGTCGTGGCTCAGCGACGCGAGAAGCGTCGACGCGAGCGCGCCCCGCGTCGCCTCGCGCGCGCGAGCTTGGGCCATTGCGGAGAGCTGGCTGGCAATGACCGCTACGACGAGAAACACGATCAGCGAGATCCAGTTTCGGGGATCGGCGATCGTCAGTGTGCCCACCGGCGCCATGAAAAAGAAGTTGAGCGCCAGCGTCGCCACGAGCGCCGCCAACATCGCCATCCAGAGGCGGCCGAACGCGGCGACGCACAAGACCGAGAGCAGCAACGCGAGCGCCGCCGTCGTCGGGCTGACGTCCATACCTGATCCTGACGGTACGCCATCCGTCGAGCCGCCGAATCATAAAAAAGCCATAAATGCCGTTCGGCATCGGTTGCCGCTTTGCATAATCAGATTACGCAGCCTAATTCGCCCAGGAGGGCGAAGCGGGGGAACCACCCAACGGGGCGTATCCATCGCGCCGACGCGCAATGGTAGAGGACTCCAACCTCGAGCCCGTCAGCTAACCCCGCCGGCGCATTGGAGGCCTTTGTGGCGGACGAATCATTTCTCGGCCAGGTGAAGCGCCTGATCGTGGGCGCGCCTATCCCCTCGCGACTCGCGCATCACGAACGCTTTTCGAAGATCACGGGGCTCGCGGTGCTGTCGTCCGACGCGCTGTCGTCGGTTGCGTACGCCACCGAAGAAATCCTGCGTGTCCTGATGATTGGCGGCATTGCCGCCATGAATCTTGTCACTCCGATCGGCGCGCTGATTGCCGCCGTCATGATTGTGGTGGTCTTTTCATACCGCCAGACCATCCACGCCTACCCGAGCGGCGGCGGCGCTTACATCGTCGCCAAAGACAATCTCGGACGAACACCATCGCTGGTAGCGGCGGCATCGCTGTTAATCGACTACGTCCTGACCGTCTCGGTCAGCATTGCGGCGGGCGTCGCAGCCATCACCTCAGCGTTCCCGCAATGGCAGCCGCATGTCGTCGCGCTGTGCCTCGGCTTCGTCCTGATGTTGATGCTCGGCAACCTGCGCGGCATCCGCGAATCGGGACAACTGTTCGCCGGTCCCACCTATTTCTTCATCATCAGCATCCTCGCCATGATCGCGGTCGGAGCCGTGCGGTATTTCACCGGCACACTTCAACCATTGGCGCCGCCTGACCATCCGCTGCCTTCAGGAACGACGATGTTGCCGCTGTTCGTGCTGCTGACGGCGTTCTCCAACGGGTGCACGGCATTGACGGGAGTCGAGGCCGTGTCGAATGGCGTCCCCGCCTTCAGGCCGCCGGAGAGCCGGAACGCCGCCGCGACGCTGGTCGCGATGGCAGGCCTTGCGATCACGATGTTCATCGGGATCACGCTGCTCGCGCACGCGTATGAAATTGTCCCGAACGATGCCGAAACGGTCGTCTCGCAGATTGCACGCGCCACGTTCGGCGGGCGCGGCTGGATTTACTACGCCGTGCAGGCGGCGACGATGGCGATCCTGGTGCTGGCGGCGAACACCGCGTATGCGGACTTCCCGCGACTGGCGTCAATCATGGCGCGCGATCGATTCCTGCCGCGCCAGTTCATGAATCAGGGTGACCGACTTGCTTTCTCAAACGGCATCCTGATTCTCAGCGTGCTGGCGTCCGCGCTTCTCGTCGTGTTCGAAGGCGACACGCACGCGCTGATCCCGCTGTACATGATCGGCGTGTTCGTATCGTTCACGCTGTCGCAGGCCGGCATGGTCGTCCATTGGCGCAAGCTTGGCCAGGGCAGGACCGCCGGCGGCAGACCTGTCTCGCCGAAGCCGCGCAGCGGCGAAGGCGGATGGAGGTCGAGTGCCGCCATCAACGGCTTCGGCGCCGTCGTCACCGGAATCGTGCTGGTCATCGTGGCCATCACCAAAGCTGCGGAAGGTGCCTGGATCATCATCGTCATGATTCCGGTGCTTGTCGGCATCTTCGAAATCACGAGGCGCCACTACGATCACGTGGCCGCCGAGCTGACGCTGCGCGGCTGGCAGCCTGAGCCGACGGGACGTCATGTGGTTATCGTACCGATTGGGGGACTTCAGCGCGCCGTCGTCAAGGCGCTGCGGTATGCGAGGACGCTCTCCAAGGATGTGCGGGCGGTGTACGTCGAGCTGGATCCAACCGCGACCGAGACGCTACGCCGGCAGTGGAAGGAATGGGGTCAAGGTGTAGACCTCATCGTGCTCGAGTCGCCCTACCGCTCCCTGATGGAACCACTGCTCGACTACATCGAGGAGCTTCAGGAGGTCGAGCCCGCCGCCTATGTAACGGTCATCCTTCCTGAGTTCGTCCCACGGCGACTGTGGCAACACTTGCTGCACAATCAGCACGCGCTCCTCATCAAGGGAGCGTTGCTCTTCAAGCCAAATGTCGTGGTGACGAGTGTTCCTTACCATCTCGGACGTGCCTTGGAGCATGCAACCGCCAAGGACGCCAGGCTGGCGAGTCAGGAGGTCGGTTGATTTGTTATTGGCGCCTTTATGGCTTCGTTATGCGGGGCTCGGTATCCTGTCATTGAGGAGGGGCATCATGGACGACTTCTTCGTGGTGCGCTCGTCGGACGTCGCGCCTGACGAACTGCCATCGCTGCTGGCCGACCGCGTTGCACGAGAGCAGGCTCGCGAATTCCGCCGTTTCATCCTGATTTGCTTTGCCGTCGTGATGGCCGTCGCCTGGCTACTCAGCTGGCCCCTGCATGTGCTGCCTCACACCGTACTCTGGTCGCTTCTGGCCACCGCCGCGTTCGTGATCGGGCTTTACTTCTCCCCGACGGCGTCACGGAGCCAGTCCAGATAGGCAGCCGACGCGTCTACGCTGAGGACCACGAACTCGGGCAGCTCGTAGGGGTGCAGCTCCTGAAAACGCGCCTCGATGGCGGGAACGCGCTCCTGCGTGGTTTTGATCACGAGCTGCTGTTCACGGTCCTCCTCAATTGATCCTTTCCAGCGGTACAGCGAGGTCATCGTCGGCAGGACGTTGACGCATGCGGCGAGGCGGTCGGCCACTAGGACGCGCGCGAACGCGGCGGCATCGGTCGACTCCCCAAGCGTGGTGAGGACGACCACGGCATTTGCCTCTTGTACTTTCATTGAAAGTTTGATAGTTGTACTCGCGACCGAAACGCGCTATTCTGCCACGACCTCGTGAAGAAGCGGACGAGCGACGCCAGCACGACGACCTCCACACCGCCCCGGCGGCGGCGCGGCAAGATTGTCCGCTACCTGATCGTCGCGGTCGGCTGCGTCCTCATCATTGACGCGCTCGTCGGCGACCGCGGGTTCCTCGCGATGCTGAAGGCGCGGCAGCAGTACCGAACGCTCGAGACGTCTCTTGTCCGGTCGCGTGATGAAAATGCGCAGCTCCGCGAGCAGGCCCGCCAGCTCCGCGAAGATCCACTAGCCATCGAGGACATCGCCCGCCGTGAGCTGGGCCTCATTCGGCCTGGCGAGAAGCTCTTCATCATCAAAGATGTGAAGTAGAATCGTGCGCATTTGAGGAGATTGCTTATGCGCACAACCTTCGTGTGTCTGCTCGCGATTGCGGCGCTGGCGGCGCCCGCGCTGGCGCAGACCCGCGGCGCCAAGCCGCTCGAGATCTACGTGGTCGATGTCGAGGGCGGCAACGCTACCCTGTTCGTCACGCCGTCAGGCGAGACCGTACTGATCGACACCGGCAACGGTGGTCCGCAGGCGGCTCGCGATGCAGCGCGCATCATGGAAGCGGCGAAGGATGCCGGCGTCACCAAGATTGACCATCTGATCTTCACCCACTGGCATGGAGACCACTTCGGCGGCCTGGCGGAGCTGGCCAAGCAGATTCCCATCGCCCGCTTTTACGATCACGGGCCGAACGTGCAGGCGACTCCGGCAACTGATGAATTCTTCAAGACCGTCTACGAGCCGCTGACTTCGAAAGCGATGCACACGGTGGTGAAGCCCGGTGATTCAATCGCGGTGAAGGATCTCAACTGGCGCGTCGTCGCGTCCGCGGGCAACGTGATGAAGACCAATCTGTCGGGGGCCGGCCGCCCGAATCCCTACTGCGCTGATTCGAAGCCGCAGGATCCCGATCCAACCGAAAACGCGCAGTCGGTCAGCAGCTACATCACGTTTGGAAAGTTCCGTATCGTGCACATGGGCGACCTCACCTACAACAAGGAGATCGACCTGATGTGCCCGAACAACCGTCTCGGTACGGCGGACCTGTTCATCGTCTCGCATCACGGCCAGGCGATTTCCAACTCGCCGGCGCTCGTGCATGCGCTCCACCCGCGTGCGGCCATCATCAATAACGGCACTCGCAAGGGAGGCCAGCCGGATGCGATGCGCGTGCTCTTCTCTTCGCCCGGCCTCGAGGACCTCTGGCAGATGCACTTCTCGTTGTTGAGCGGCCAGGAATACACCGTTCCCGGCGCGTTCATCGCCAATCAGATCGACCAGCCGGACACTACCCTTCCCATCGCTGCCTGGACGCCGCCGCCGCAGGGGCAGCAGGCGCCGCCGGCCCCCGTGCACAACGGCAAGTCGTATTACTTCAAGATCGCTGCGCAACAGGACGGGACGTTCACGATCACCAACATGCGCAACAACTTCAGCAAGACGTACCGGCCAGGCGTGGCCAACGCGACCAGATAGGAATGGTGTCGTCGTAGAGGCGGACCTTAAGGTCCGCCTCTACGTACGCGCGCCGAGGAGTAGTTATGAAACCGACACGCGCGCTCTTGTCATTGGCCGCCGTTGCCTGTCTCGTCGCACCTGCGCTCGCGCAGAACCGGGCGGCAAGACCGCTGACCATCTATGTCGTCGACGTCGAAGGTGGCAACGGCGTCCTGTTCGTCTCGCCGACCGGCGAATCACTGCTGATGGACACCGGCAACGCAAACGCCGCCGCACCGCGAGATGCCGGACGCATCATGGAGGCGGTCCGTGACGCGGGTCTGACGCAGATCGACAATCTGATCATCACGCATTGGCATGGCGATCACTACGGCGGACTTGCCGAGCTCGCCAAGCAGATCCCGATCAAGCATTACTGGGATCACGGGCCGAACGTGCAGCCAGGGCAGGCGCCGGACGATTTCCTCAAGAACGTCTACGCTGAGCTGATCTCGAAGGCGCAGCACACGGTTGCCAAGCCCGGCGACAGGATTCCACTTGGGGGGACCAATGTAACAGTCGTCGTCTCGGCCGGTGAACCGATCGCCTCTCTGAAAGGTGCCGGACAGCGCAACCCTGAATGCGCAAACTTCCAGCCGATCGACAACAACATGGAAGACCCGATGTCGGTTGGGGTCATGGTGACCTACGGCAAATTCAAGGCGCTGCATATCGGCGACAACACGAGAAATATCGAGTTCAAACTCGCGTGCCCCGTGAATCGGCTCGGAACAGTGGACCTGATGCTCGGCATGCACCACGGTCAGGCCAGCTCGAATTCGCCGGTACTGGTGCACGCGGTACGGCCGCGGGTGGCCATCGTCAACAACGGCACGCGCAAGGGCGGCGAGCCGTTCTCGATGCAGACGATGTTCTCGTCACCCGGGCTCGAGGACGTCTGGATGCAGCACTTCTCGCTGCTGAGCGGGCAAGAGTTCACGGTGCCGGGCGTGTTCATCGCCAACCAGATTGATCAACCGGACACGACGATGCCGGTAGCGGCCTGGACGCCGCCACCGCAGGGGCAGCAGGCGCCGCCGGCGCCCGTGCACAACGGCAAGGCGTACTTCATCAAGGTGACGGCGCAGCAGGACGGGACGTTCACGGTGACGAACACACGGAACAATTTCACCAAGACGTATCGACCCGGCGGCGTCAACGCCACGAAATAACGATCGGGTGTAGAGGCGGACCTTAAGGTCCGCCTCTACGTCATGCAATAGGATCGATTACATGGCAAAGAGCGGACGGCATTTCCTTCAGATTCCCGGCCCAACCAATGTTCCCGATCGCGTGCTGCGCGCGCTCAGCAAGCCGACGATCGACCACCGAGGTCCTGAGTTCGCCGCGCTCGCCAAAGAGGTGTTGAGCGGGTTGAAGGATGTCTTCCTGACCTCATCGCCCGTCATCATCTATCCAGGGTCGGGAACCGGAGCGTGGGAAGCATCGCTCGTCAACACGGTCTCGCCCGGCGATCGGGTTCTGATGTTCGAGACCGGCCACTTCGCGACGCTCTGGAAAGACGTGGCCGCGCGCATCGGGCTGCAGGTCGATTTCGTCGCCGGCGACTGGCGCCATGGCGCGGATCCGGCGGTCGTTTACGCGAAGCTCGCCGACGACCGCAGCCATGCGATCAAGGCGGTCTGCGTCGTTCACAACGAGACCTCCACCGGCGTCGTCAGCCGCATCGGCGAGATCCGGAAACAGATTGATGCCGCACGTCATCCGGCGCTGTTGCTGGCGGACACGATCTCCTCGCTCGGGTCGATCGAGTACCGCCACGAGGCGTGGGGCGTGGACGTGACGGTCGGCTGCTCGCAGAAGGGACTGATGCTGCCGCCCGGCATCAGCTTCAACGCCATCAGTGACAAGGCGCTCGCCGCCGCGAAATCGGCAAAGTCTCCGCGCGCCTACTGGGACTGGGAGCCGATGCTGCGCGACAACAAGGCGGGCTTCTTTCCCTACACCCCCTCGACCAACATCCTCTATGGCCTGCGTGAAGCGCTCAGCATGATGCGCGACGAAGGGCTCGAAAACATCTGGGGCCGCCACGAGCGCTTTGGCCGGGCGACCCGCGCGGCAGTGAAGGCATGGGGCCTCGACATCCTCGCGCAGAACGCCGCCGAGTACAGCGGCGTGCTCACCGCGGTGGTGATGCCCGACGGCCGCGACGCCGATGCATTCCGGCAGCTCGTGCTCGAGCGCTTCGATATGTCGCTCGGCACCGGTCTTGGCAAGATGAAAGGCAAGATCTTCCGGATCGGCCACCTCGGTGATTTCAATGACCTGATGCTGGCGGGAACGCTCAGCGGCGTGGAGATGGGCTTTGCCCTTGCCGGAGTCCCGCACAAATCGGGCGGCGTGCTTGCGGCGCTGGAGCTCCTCACAAGCGAATCGCTGCAACCCGTCATGTAAACCCCATCACCTGTAGCGCGATCCCTTAAAGGGTCGCGATGCAGAGGTCGATCCGTCGTGCTTACTGGACGTGGATCGGCATCGACACGAGCAGCAGGCCCGCCGCGCTCGTGACATCCAGCCGAATATCGCCTGCGGTCGACGGGACAAAGTCGAAATCATAGGTTTCGCCATTACCCATTTGAATTTCAGACGTCCCTTCGACCGCCTGAGTGTCAGGCAAATCTCTGCCGTCTTTGGCGAGCGCACGCCATTTCAATGGCGTTGTCCCGCTCAACAATCGCATGCGCATGCTTGGCCGGTTCGTGTGGACGTTGATGAATCGCAGCCGGTAGTGCTGGCCAACATGCATTTCACGCGCTGGCGGAGTTGACGAGCCGTTCAATAGCACGACACGCGCATCGGCCTGTTTTCGCGGCACCGTAATCATCAGTACGATGTCGTGTTCAGGATCGAAGCGCTCAGGGGCATCGACGACCAGCAGCGCTCCCGACAAACCGGCCTGCTGCTGCCGCACTTCATCGATGTGCGTGTGATAGATGAAGGTGCCTGAGCGTGGCGGCGTGAACCGTGCCTCGAAAGTACCGCCAGGCTGGACTGCGGGAGCAATTCGGGTCGCATCGCCCGCAAAGCCCGCGACGCCGTCGTAATAGCTTTCAAGCTCAATCCCGTGCCAATGGACCGCTGTCGGTTCCGGCAGTCGATTCACGACGGTAATGCTGACCGGCTCCCCTCTCTTCAAGACGATGGTCGGCGAAGGCATGTAGGGAGGAGGAGGCGGCGTTTGAGTTTCAGTACTCTCCAGCGTGTAACCG
>Ga0268265_10000818_pt1 | contig 29529 bp, 29 predicted proteins | sample KBSSwiS52_FD_190355 | JGI IMG/M metagenome (GOLD analysis project Ga0268265, IMG submission 190355) | Switchgrass rhizosphere microbial communities from Kellogg Biological Station, Michigan, USA - KBS Switchgrass S5-2 (SPAdes) (version 2) | ecosystem: Host-associated > Plants > Roots >...
GTTTCTCCCAATGATCCGGGTAGTCCTGATTGACGACCATGCGCTGATGCGCGAAGGCGTGACCCGGCTCCTCGAGCAGGAGCCGGACATGCGCGTGGTCGCGGCGTTCGCCGACGGACATGTAGCGGTACGTTTCGCCGCGCGCGAGGAGCCCGACATCGCCATCCTGGACGTCACCATGCCGGGCGGCATCGACGTCGCGCGCCGCTTGCGCGCGGTCGCGCCGCGCACGCGCTTGCTTGCGCTCTCCATGCATGCCAAGTCGGAAGTCGTGCATCAGGCGCTGTGGGCGGGTGCCAATGGCTACCTGCTGAAGGAAGCGGCGGGGCATGAGGTGGTCGCGGCGGTGCGCGTGGTCTACGCCGGTCAGCGCTATCTCGGCGACGGCATCACCATCGGCTCGATCGCACCGACCGAGCGCGAGGACCCGCTCGAGCGCCTGAGCGCGCGCGAAATGGAAGTGCTCAAGCTGGTGGTCGAAGGCAACACCAGCCTGCAGGTCGCGACCCAGCTCGGGCTGTCGCCCAAGAGCATCGATACCTATCGCAGCCGCCTCATGTCCAAGCTCAACCTCGACGGGCTGCCGGCGCTGGTGAAATTTGCCATTCGCCGCGGGCTGACCAGCGCTTGAGTCCTGCGGACATCCTGCTGGTCGAGGACAACGCCGAAGACGCCGAAGCGACGATGCAGGCGCTGCGCAGCGGCAACCTCGCCGGCGCGTTGCACTGGGTAAAGGACGGCGAAGAAGCGCTGGAATACCTGCTGTGCACCGGCCGCTATGCCGGGCGCGACATTCGCCAGCCGCCGCGCCTCGTGCTGCTCGACATCTGGATGCCGAAGGTGGACGGCATCGAGCTTCTGCTGCAGCGCGGCCGCACTTCCGAGCTGAATGACGTGCCGGTGGTGGTGATGACCTCGTGCGAGGAAGAGCGCCACGTGCTCACGAGCTACCACCTGGGAATCCACAGCTATCTCGCCAAACCGGTGCAGCGCGACGACGTCGCCAATACCGTTTCGAAGATCGGTCTGTAGCTGAAATTCCCTTATAATCTGCGGCCTTGGCCGCATCTCTGCTCGCGCTTGGACTGAATCATCACACCGCGCCGCTCGCGGTCCGCGAGCGCGTGGTGTTCCACGTCGAGCGCCTGCAGGAAGCCCTGGTCGAGCTGAAGCGCGGCCTCGCGCGCGAAGCCGCCATCCTGTCGACCTGCAACCGCACCGAGCTCTACGTTTCAGCCGAAAGGCCGGATGAGCTGGCGGCGTGGCTTGCGCAGTACCACCACCTCGGCACCGGCGATCTCCAGCAATACCTCTACACGCTGCCCGACGAGCAGGCCGTGCGCCATGCGTTCCGCGTCGCTTCCGGCCTCGACTCGATGGTGCTCGGCGAGCCGCAGATCCTCGGGCAGATGAAGGAAGCGGCGCGCGTCGCCGAGTCCGCGGGCACGCTGGGCAGCATCCTGCACCGCCTGTTCCAGCGCTCGTTCGCGGTGGCCAAGGAAGTGCGCTCGACCACCAGCATCGGCGCCGCCAGCGTGTCGATGGCCGCCGCCGCAGTGAAGCTCGCCGCGCGCATTTTCCCGAGCCTCAAGGACCAGAGCGTGCTCTTCATCGGCGCGGGCGAGATGATCGAGCTCGCCGCGACCCATTTTGCCGCGCAGGCGCCGGCGCGCATCGTCGTCGCCAACCGCACGGTCGAGCGCGCGCAACGCCTGTCCGCGCGCTTCAACGCAGAGGCGATCGAGCTGCGCTCGCTCGCCGAGCGCCTGCACGAATACGACATCGTGGTGTCGTGCACCGCGTCCTCGCTGCCGATCCTCGGCAAGGGCCTGGTCGAGCGCGCGCTGCGCGCGCGCCGCCGCCGGCCGATGTTCATGGTCGACCTCGCGGTGCCGCGCGACATCGAGCCGGAGGTCGGCGAGCTCGACGACGTGTTCCTCTACACCGTGGACGACCTGGGCGGCATCGTCAGCGCCAACCTCGACTCGCGCCGCTCGGCGCTCGAGCAGGCCGAGGCGATCATCGACAGCCAGGTCGGCCAGTTCATGCAATGGATGCGGCTGCGCGAAGGCGTGCCGCTCATCCGCGCGCTGCGCGAGGAGGCCGACGTGGCGCGCCGCCTCGAGCTCGAGCGCGCGCTCAAGGCGCTCGGCCGCGGCGAGGACCCGGCCAAGGTGCTCGAGGCGCTGTCGCAGACGCTGACCAACAAGCTGATGCACGGCCCGACGCAGGCGCTTTCCGAGATGCTCGCCCGCCAGAAAAAAGGCCAGTGAACCCACGGCTGCGCATCAAGCTCGACAGCCTGGTCGGGCGGCTCGGTGACTTGAACAACCTGCTGGCGGCGGAGACCGCCACCAAGGACATGGAGCAGTTCAAGCGCCTGTCGCGCGAGCACGCCGAGGTGTCCGACGTGGTCTCGCTGTTCCAGGAATACCTGCAGGCGGAGCGCGACGCCGCCGACGCGCGCGACATGGCGTCCGAAGCGTCGATGAAGGTGTACGCCGACGAGGAGCTGAAGAAGGCGCGCGCGTCGATGGAGCAGCTCGAAGCCCGGCTGCAGAAGGCGCTGTTGCCGCGCGACCCGAACGACGACCGCAACCTGTTCCTCGAGGTGCGCGCGGGCACCGGCGGCGACGAGTCGGCGCTGTTCGCCGGCGACCTGTTCCGCATGTACACGCGCTACGCCGAGCGCAAGGGCTGGCAGGTCGAGATCATCTCGGAGAGCGTCTCCGAGCTCGGCGGCTACAAGGAAGTGATCGCGCGCCTCGTCGGCCAGGGCGCGTTCTCGCGCCTCAAGTTCGAGTCGGGCGGCCACCGCGTGCAGCGCGTGCCGAAGACCGAGGCTCAGGGCCGCATCCACACCTCCGCCTGCACGATCGCGGTGCTGCCGGAGGCCGACGCGATCAACGAGGTGGTGCTCAATCCCGCCGAGCTGCGCATCGACACCTTCCGCGCCTCCGGCGCCGGCGGCCAGCACGTCAACAAGACCGACTCTGCGATCCGCGTCACCCATCTGCCCACCGGGATCGTGGTCGAGTGCCAGGACTCGCGCTCGCAGCACAAGAACCGCGAGAAGGCGTTGAGCGTGCTCGCCGCGCGCATCCGCGACAAGCAGCTCTCCGAGCAGCAGGCCAAGACCGCGTCGACGCGCAAGAGCCTGATCGGCTCGGGCGACCGCTCGGAGCGCATCCGCACCTACAACTTTCCGCAGGGCCGCGTCACCGACCACCGCATCAACCTGACGCTCTACAAGATCGACCGCATCATGGACGGCGAGATCGACGAGATCGTCGATGCCCTTGCCGCCGAGTACCAGGCCGAGCAGCTCGCGAGCCTCACCGAAGAAGCCGCTTGAAGGTCCAGGAAGCCCTTCGCGCGAGTGGCATCGACGCGCGCGAGGCGCGGCTTCTGCTCGCTTCGGCGACCGGATTCTCCGAAGCCAGCGTGATGGCGCATCCGGAAAAATCGCTGCCGGAGGAAGAAGAGCATCTGTTTCTGCAGATGGCCGCGCGCCGCGCAGCGGGGGAACCTGTCGCGTATATCCTCGGCCGCAAGGAGTTCTACGGCCTGGAGCTGGCGGTCAATCCGGCGGTGCTGATCCCGCGCCCGGAAACCGAGCTGCTGGTCGAGCTGGCGTTGCAGGAGGCGTTTGCGTCCATCGTCGATCTCGGCACCGGCAGTGGCGCCATCGCGCTTGCGCTCAAGCGGCAGCGCCCGGGCGCCAGGGTCGTAGCGGTGGAAGCAAGCGCCGCCGCCCTGGTGGTGGCGAAGCGCAACGCAACGCGCCACAACCTCGCGATCGAATTCCGCCACGGTCGGTGGCTCGAGGCGCTGGCCGGCGAGCGTTTTGACCTGATTGTCTCGAACCCGCCTTACGTCGCCGCCGGGGACCCGCACCTGGAAGCGTTGCGCCACGAGCCGCAGGACGCGCTCGTCGCTGGACGCGATGGCCTCGACGCCATCAGGGAAATCGTATGCGCCGCGCCCGCCCACCTGGTACCGGGCGGGAAGCTCTTGCTGGAGCATGGCTTGGGGCAGGACGCGGCAGTGCGCGCGCTGCTGAGCGCGGCAGGGCTTGAAGAAGCCGCCACCTGGCCCGATCTGTCCGGGATACCGCGAGTGAGCGGGGCAAAGCGCTAGAATGGCGGCTATGGAAGACACTCAAAAACGCATCAAGGATCTGGTCAGCGGCAACCGCGTCGCGCTCTTCATGAAGGGCACGCCGCAGGGGCCCCAATGCGGATTTTCGGCGCTCGCCGTGCAGGTGCTCAATGCCTGCGGCGTGAACGAGTTCGCGAGCGTCAACGTGCTCGCCGACCCGGCGATCCGCGAAGGCATCAAGCAATACGCCAATTGGCCGACCATCCCGCAGCTCTACGTCAACGGCGAATTCGTCGGCGGCTCCGACATCATGCGCGAGATGTACGAGTCGGGCGAGCTGCAGAAACTGCTAGAGCAGACCAGCCAGAAGGCGTAGCGTCTGTTTCACCTGCCCTAGGTAGCCGCCGCCAAAGATGTTGAGGTGGTTCAACAGGTGATAAAGGTTGTAGAGGTGTTTCCGCTTCTCGTAGCCAGGCTCCAGCGGAAACGCCTCGTCGTACGCTCGGTAGAACGCGCGCGGAAATCCTCCGAATAGCTCGGTCATCGCGAGGTCAGTCTCGCGATCGCCGTAGTACACCGCCGGGTCGAAGATCACCGGCCCTGCCGCGGTGAAGCCCGCGTTTCCGCTCCACAAATCGCCGTGCAGCAGCGCAGGCTGGGGCTTGTGCTTCTCGAGAAGCCGCATCGGCGGCATCGAGACGTCGAAGCCCTTCTCGCGCGCCCACGAGATCTGCGGTTCCATGCGCCGCGTGACCCAGAACTCCAGCCAGTCGTCGCACCAGCCGTTCTGCTGCGGCGACAAGCCGATGTAGTTGTCTCGCGCCCATCCGAAGCGCGGACCGCTCTGGTGATGCAGTGTGGCCAGCGCTCGTCCCAGGGCGGCATAGTCGCCGGGTCGCAGGTCGAGCGGTTCCAGCAGGATGAAAGCCTTGCCGTTGCGCAGACCACGTTCCAGCACGCGCGGTACGCGGATATGCGGGCGCAGCGCGTCCAGGCCGTCGGCCTCGGCGGCGAAGGCGTCGGCGCGCGCGGGCGCGCCTTCCTTCAGGAAGCCCTGCATCTAGCCCGCGCTTTATCCCGACGTGAGGCGGGTGTTCGCCAGGTTGAGGCGCTCGACCAGGATGCCGATGAAGGCGCGGTCGACGTTGCTGCGGCAGGACACGGTGGCTTTCTCGAGGTCGGCGATGCGGATGCGCACCACGTGCGAATCCTTCGATGTGGTGACGGTAGCGCCGCGCTCGCGGCGGTCGAGCGACAGGTAGGCCATCTCGCCGAAGCATTCGCCCGGCCCGAGCACGGTGAGGAGCTTGCGGTTCTTGGTGACGCGCGCCTCGCCTTCCACCAGCAGGCAGAAGAAGTCGCCAGGATCGCCCTCGCGCACCAGCTCGGTTGCCGCGGGCACGCGCTCCCACAGGCCGACGCGCACCAGCTCCCAGAGCTCGGGCTCGGCGAAGCGGCGGAAGAAGGGCATGTTGCGCAGCGCGGCGAACTTGTCGGCGTCGCCGAACACGATGCGGCGCTGGGCGCCGAGACCGCTGCGCAGCGCTTCCACCAGCTCGTCGGCGAACTCGTCGGCCGTCTGGTAGCGGTCGCGCGAGTCCTTGTGCATCGCGCGGCGCACGATGCGGTCGAGCGTCTCGGGCACCTCGTGGCGGTGCGATGAAGGCGCCGCGGGCTCGAACTGGGTGATCTGGTAGATCATGCTGAACTTGTTGGTGCCCTGGAACGGCAGCTTGCCGGTGAGCATCTGGTACATCACCACGCCGAGCGAGTAGATGTCGGTGCGGTGGTCGACCAGCTCCTCGCGGATCTGCTCCGGCGACATGTAGGCGGGCGAGCCGACGCCGGTGATCTGCGTGGTCTCGGCGCCGAGGTTGAGCGCGAGGCCGAAGTCGCCCACGCGCACGTCGGTCGGCGCCGCGGCGTACAGCAGGTTGCCGGGCTTGATGTCGCGGTGTGTCACGCCCTGCTGGTGCGCATAGGCGAGCGCGCGCGCGCACTTGAAGATGATCTCGACGGTGTGCTCGACCGGCAGCAGGTTCTCCGGCGCGCAGAAGCGCTCCATGGTGCCGCCGGGCACGTACTCCATGACGATGTAGCCCGAGTTTTCGCCGATGCCGGCGTCGAAGATCTGCGCGATGTGCGGGTGGTCGAGCTTGCCGGCGAGCGACGCCTCGGTGAAGAACAGCTTGCGGAACAGGCGCCCGCGCGCCGGATCGCGCAGCGACTCAGGAAAGATGCGCTTGACCGCTACCTCGCGTCCATGGAACGGGTCCTGGCACAGGAACACCTCCGAGGTGGCCCCTTCGCCCAGTTTTCTGATCACGGGGTAGTTCGCGACGTGATCCAACCTACACCCCGGAAAGTCTCAGGTTGGCCATGGCAAGCCGCGCCACCAGGATGTCCATGAACGCGCGATCGAATTTGTGGCGGCAGGCCTCCGATGCCTGGTTCAGCTTGGTGGTGGGCACCGAAATGATGCTCGCATCGGCCGCCACGGTGACGTCGGCGCCGCGTGCGTGCTCCTTCTTCGAGAGGTACGCCATCTCGCCGAACGGCTCGCCCGGGCGCAGCAGGTTGAGCAGCCGGCCGTGCTTGGAAACCGTGACCTCGCCCTGCGCCAGGATGCAGAAATAGTCGCCGGGCTCGCCTTCTCTCATCAGCGCCTCGCCGGTACGCGCGTGGCGCCAGGTCGAGATGCGCGCGACTTCCCACAGCTCGGCGTCGGAGAAGTTCTCGAAGAACGGCAGCCGGCGCAGCGTCTCGAAGCGGTCGGAGTCGGCGAATTCCTGTTCCTTGCGCGCGCCGAAGTGCTCCGAGCGGAACGCGGCGGCGAGCTCGGCGGAAAAGTCCTCCCAGCGCGCGTAGCGCTTGGCGGGGTCCTTGGCCATCGCGCGCTGCACGATGGCGTCGACCGCCGCCGGCACGCCGCGGCGGAAGGTGGAGGGCGGCGGCGCCTCGACGTTGGCGATCTGGTAGATGAGGGTGAAATTGTTTTCCGCGAGGAACGGCAGCCGGCCGGTGAGCAGGTGGTACATCACCACGCCGATCGAATAGATGTCGGTGCGGTGGTCGAGCGGATGGTCCTTCACCTGCTCCGGCGACATGTAGGCGGGCGAGCCGACCCCGGCCACCTGCGTGGTATCACCGCTCGCCAGCAGCGCGGCGCCGAAATCGGAGATCTTCACGTCGTTGTCGCCGGTGTGCAGGATATTGGCCGGCTTGATGTCGCGGTGCGTGACGCCCTGCTTGTGCGCGAATTCGAGCGCGCGCGTGCACTTGAACACGATCTCGACCACGCGCTCGACCGCCAGCAGCGAGTCGGGCTGGCAGTACTTCTCCAGCGTGCCGCCGTCGACATACTCCATCACCAGGTAGTGCAGGGTCTCGTCGGCCACCGCGTCGTAGATCTGGCAGATGTGCGGGTGCTGCAGCTTGCCGGCGAGCTTGGCCTCGGTGAGGAACAGCTTGCGGTACACCTTGCCGCGCGTCGGGTCGCCGAAGCTCTCGGTGAACGCCACCTTGACCGCGACGTCGCGCAGGTTGAACGGGTCGTTGCACAGCCAGACCTCGGAGGTGGCGCCCTCCCCCAGCTTGCGCACCACGGGATACTTGCCGATCTGCTTCAGGCCTTCGCGCCCGCTCATTTCTTGAGGCGCTTGCGGGCGCGCGCGATTGCACGGCGCACCTCTGCCGGCGCGGTGCCGCCGATGTGGCTGCGTGCGGCGACCGAGCCTTCCAGGGTCAGCACCTTGCCGGCGTCGGGGCCGATTTTCGGCGAGAACTTTTTCAATGTGGCGAGGGGAAGCGAAGCGAGATCCACGCCGGCGCGCTCGGCTTCGCGCACCGCGCGCGCCACGACATCGTGCGCATCGCGGAACGGCACGCCCTTGCGCACCAGGTAATCGGCGAGATCGGTCGCGGTGGCATGGCCCTCGAGCGCCGCGGCGCGCATGCGCTCGGCGACCGGCTCGAGCCCGGCGACCAGGCCGGCGAAGAGCGCGACGCAGTCGCGCACCGTGTCCACGGTGTCGAACAGCGGCTCCTTGTCCTCCTGGTTGTCCTTGTTGTAGGCGAGGGGCTGCGCCTTCATCAGCGCGAGCAGTGCCACCAGGTGGCCGAACACGCGCCCGGCCTTTCCGCGCACCAGCTCGGGCACATCGGGATTCTTCTTCTGCGGCATGATCGACGAGCCGGTGCAATAGGCGTCGGGCAGCTTCACGAAGCCGAAGCGCGGGCTCGACCACAGCACCAGCTCCTCGGCGAAGCGGGACAGGTGGACCATGACGAGCGCGGCCGCGGCGCAGAATTCGATCGCGAAGTCACGGTCGGACACCGCGTCGAGCGAGTTCTCGCACAGCCCTTCGAAGCCGAGCTCGCGCGCCACGCGGTTGCGGTCGATCGGGAAGCTGGTGCCGGCGAGCGCCGCCGCGCCGAGCGGCAGCCGATTGACGCGTTTCCTGATCTCGCTCAACCGCTCGCGGTCGCGCTCGAGCATCTCCACGTAGGCCAGCAGGTGGTGGCCGAACGTGACCGGCTGGGCGACCTGCAGATGGGTGAAGCCCGGCATGACGAGAGCGGCGTGGCGCTGCGCCTGGTCCAGGAGGGCGGCCTCCAGCTGCGTAAGAAGGGCGCGTAACCCGTCGATCTCGTCCCGCAGCCACAGGCGCACGTCGGTTGCCACCTGGTCGTTGCGCGAGCGCGCGGTGTGCAGCCGCTTCCCGGCGTCGCCCACTAGCACAGTGAGCCGCCGCTCGATGTTGAGGTGCACGTCCTCGGCGTCGAGCGACCAGCGGAAGCGTCCGGACTCGATTTCGCGCTCGATCCGCCCCAGGCCGCGCTGAATTGCCGCCAGGTCGCGCCGGCTCAGGATGCCGCGTGCCGCGAGCATGCGCGCGTGGGCGCGCGAGCCCGCGATGTCATACTTGGCCAGCCGCCGGTCGAAGCCGACCGAAGCGGTAAAGCGCTTGACCCGCTCGTCGACGGGCTCGGAGAAGCGCGCAGACCAGGTCGGACGCTTTTTCGGCATAAGAATACGGTTAAAGACCCCTTCGTAAGTATGGTCAGTATAAGGCAAAACACCTATCCGGACCTTCTGCCCGACTTCCGCAACATCGGGGTGATCGCGCGCATTCTGATCGCGGTGAACGCCGCCTTGCTAGCCGCTGCGCTGTTTGCCGCGCCCGATCTGCTGCAGGCACTGCAGCGTTTCGTGCAGGCGGCAGCGCTGGTGGAGCCGATGCTGCTCATGGTGATGACGGTGCTGTTCGTGCTTTCCTCGATGCTCGCGCGCCTGCCGTACTGGGGCGGATTCGTGGCCGTGGTGGGGATCGTGGTGGCGATCGCGGCGGGATATCTCAGCGCCGTTACCGGTCTCCTTGCCCTGCCGGTGCCAGGGTTGTTCAACACCATTGGGCTTTGCGTTCTGCTCGCCAGCGCGCTGCTGATGTATCTGCGCCTGCTGGCCAAGGCGCATTCGCCCGCGCTTGCCGAAGCGCGCCTGCAGGCGCTGCAGGCGCGCATCCGTCCGCACTTCCTGTTCAACAGCCTGAACGCGGTGCTGGCGCTCATCCGCAAGGACCCGCAGCGCGCGGAGCGTTCGCTCGAGGACCTGGCGGACGTGTTCCGCACGCTGATGTCCGATGCGCGCACCTTCGTGCGCCTCGCCGACGAGATTTCGCTCCTCGAGCGCTATGCGGCGATCGAGCAGCTGCGGCTGGGCGAGCGGCTGCGCATCAGCTGGGACCTCGACGGCGCGCCGGCTGACGCGCTGCTGCCTCCGCTCGTGCTGCAGCCCTTGCTCGAGAACGCGGTGTACCACGGCGTCGAGCCCAATACCGGCATTTCGGACGTGCTGGTGCGCATCGTCAGGCGCGGCGACCGGGTGCTGGCGCAGATCGAGAACCCCTATCTGGAAGCCGAGGTGAAGCGCGCCGGCAACCGCATGGCGCTCGAGAACATCCGCGAGCGCCTGCAGCTTTTCTTCGATGCCGAAGCGCACATCGCCATCAAGGCGGCCGACGGTCGCTATCGAGTCGAGCTCGAAATCCCCTATAAAGTTCGTCCGCTATGAACGAGCTGAAGGTATTCATCGCCGACGACGAGGAGCCGGCGCGCGAGCGCCTCAGGACGCTGCTCGGGGACATCTCATCGGAGCTGCCGACCAGGGTGGTCGGCGAGGCGCGCAACGGCGTCGAGGCGATCGACCTGCTGCCGCCGAGCGGGGCGCAAGTGCTGCTCCTCGACATCCAGATGCCCGGGATGGGCGGCCTCGAAGTGGCGCGGCACCTGGCGCGGCTCGAGCATCCGCCGCGCATCATCTTCGTCACGGCGCACGACCGGCACGCGGTGGATGCGTTCGAGCTGAACGCGCTCGACTATCTCCTCAAGCCGGTGCGCGCCGAACGTCTCGCCGGCGCGCTGAAGAAGGCCACGGTCCCGGAAAACGCGAAGCTGGAGAAGGCCGCCGCATCGCCGCGCGAATACCTTTCGCTCGCCGAGCGCAACCGCATCGTGCTGCTGCCGGTGCGCGACATCCTCTACCTGCGCGCCGAGGAGAAGTACGTCACCGTGCGCACGCGGGCGCGCGAGCATCTGGTCGACGAGCCCCTGGTCGAGCTCGAGCGCGAGTTCGCCACGCGCTTCGTCCGCATCCACCGCAACTGCCTGGTGGCGCGTGCCGCGATCCGCGGCTTCGAGCGCGCGCCGGGCGAAGAGGCCGAGCCGCATTGGCTGGTGGTCCTCGACGGGCTGGACGAGCGCCTGCCGGTGAGCCGCCGGCAATGGCCCACGGTGCGTGATCTTGTGACATGAAGAAGCTGGTCATCGCCACGCGCCGCAGCCGCCTTGCGCTCTGGCAGGCAGAGCACATCGCCGGGCGGCTGCGCAAGTTGCACCAGGGCTTACAGGTCGAGCTGCTGCCGATGTCCACGCGCGGCGACGAGCTCATCGATCGCCGGCTCGACCAGGCCGGCGGCAAGGGCCTGTTCGTGAAGGAGCTGGAGAACGCGATGGCTGATGGCCGCGCGCATCTCGCGGTGCATTCGATGAAGGACGTGCCGGCCGAGCTGCCGCCGGGGTTCGAGCTGGCCGCGATCACGGCGCGGGAAGATCCCCGCGACGCCTTCGTTTCCGTGAAATACAAGACCCTCGAGGAAATGCCCAAGGGCGCCACCATTGGCACCTCGAGCCTGCGCCGCCAGTCGCAAGTGGTCGAGCGCCATCCCGGGCTCGAGGTGCTCCTGCTGCGCGGCAACGTGGAGACGCGCCTCGCCAAGCTCGATCGCGGCGAATACGACGCCATCGTGCTTGCCACCGCCGGCCTCGCCAGGCTCGGCCTCGAAGCGCGCATCACGGCGCACCTCGAGGCGGATGAAATGCTGCCGGCGCCGGGTCAGGGCGCGCTCGGCATCGAGTGCCGGTCGGAGGACCGGGAGGTCGTGGCGCTGCTCATGCAGCTCGCGGATCCGGCGACCTCGGCTTGCGTGCGCGCCGAGCGCGCCGTGAGTCGTGCGCTCGGCGGCAGCTGCACGCTGCCGCTCGCAGCGTTCGCGATCCGCGTACAGGGAAACCAGCTGCGTTTGCGCGCCCTGGTCGCTTCCGCCGACGGCAGGCGCGTGGTGCGTCAGCAGCTCGAAGGCGCCGCCGCCGACCCCGAAGCGCTCGGCCAGCGGGTTGCCGAAGACCTGCGCCGCCAGGGCGCGGCCGAGATCCTTGGCCTCTGATTCACTGAAGGGCTTGCGCATTCTGGTGACGCGGCCGCGTGCGCAGGCCGCCCGCCTCGCGCGCCTGATCGAGCAGTCGGGCGGACAGGCGCAGCTCTTTCCCGCCATCGAGATCGAGGACGTGCCAGTGCCGGCCGCCCTTGCGCGCCTGCACGAGTTCGACCTCGCGATCTTCGTCAGCCCGACCGCAGTCGCGAAGGCGATGCCGCACATCAAGGTATGGCCGGAGCGCGTGCGGGTCGCGGCCGTGGGCGCCGGCACGCGACGCGCGCTCGAAAAGCATGGCATCGCCAACGTGATCGCGCCGACCGCGGGCGCGGACAGCGAGGCGCTGCTTGCCACGCGCGAGGTGGGAGACGTGGCCGGCAAACGCATCGCCATCCTGCGCGGGGACGGCGGGCGCGCGCTGCTCGGCGATACCTTCATCGAGCGTGGCGCCAACGTGGAATACGTCACCTGCTACCGCCGGCTGCTGCCGAAACCCCCGGCGCACCCGTGGAAGCCCGGCGAGCTGGCGGCGGTCACCGCGTCGTCGAGCCAGGGTCTGGAGAATCTATTCGCCGTGCTCGATCCCGGGATGCTGCGCTCGACGCCGCTGTTCGTGCCGCATGCGCGCATCGCCGAGCGGGCGCGGGCGCTCGCGGTGCGCGAAGTCGTGCTCGCCGGGCATTCCGACGACGAAATGCTTGAGCGGCTAGTGGCATACTTTCGCTCCCATGGCTGAATCCGAAACCGTCACCGAAACCGCTCCGCGCTCGCGCGCGCCGCTGCTGCTGCTGATCGCCGTGGCGATGGCCGCCGGGCTGGCGACGCTGTTCTGGCTCGACGCTCGCGGCCGCATCGGCGCGACCCAGGAAGAGCTCGCGCGCCGCTTGCGCGACATCGAGGCCGACGCGCGCGAGGCGCGCTCGATCGCGCGCCAGTCGCAGGAAGCGGTGCGCGACGCCCACGTCAGGGTGGCGCAGCTCGAGGCGCGGCTCGCCGAGTCGCAGAGCCAGCAGCTCGCGCTCGAGGCGCTGTACCAGGAGCTGTCGCGCAACCGCGACGAGTGGCAGCTCGCCGAGATCGAGCAGGTGCTCGCCATCGCCCAGCAGCAGCTGCAGCTCGCCGGCAACGTGCGCGCCGCGCTGCTCGCGCTGCAGCTCGCCGAAGGGCGCCTGGCCAAGTCCGACCGGCCGCAGTTCCTGCCGGTGCGTCGCGCGCTGGCGCGCGACATCGAGCGGCTGAAAGCAGTGCAGGTACTCGATATCGCCACCATGACCGCGCGCATCGACACGCTGGTGGCGTCGGTCGATTCGCTGCCGCTCGCGTTCGACGAGCGCAGCGAACGCCCGGCCGCGAGCAAGGAGGTTGCCGACAAGGGCTTCTGGTCGCGCCTCGGCTCGGAGGTGTGGGGCGAGGTGCGCCAGCTGGTGGTGGTGCGCCAGGTCGGCTCGAACGAGGCGCCGCTCCTGCCGCCGCCGCAGGCCTACTTCGTGCGCGAGAACCTGCGGCTGCGCCTGCTCAACGCACGCCTTTCGCTGCTCACGCGCGACGAGGCCGGCTACCGCGAAGACCTGCGCGCCTCGCAGGCCTGGATCCAGCGTTATTTCGACACGCGTAGCAAGCAGGCCGTGGACGCGTCGGGTCAGCTGAAGCAGCTGTCGGCGACCACGATCAGCTTCGAGATGCCGACCATCTCGGAGAGCCTGGACGCGGTGCGCGGCTTCAAGACGCGCCGCACGCGAACCCCCGGATGAAATCGCTGTTCTGGCTGCTGGCGGTGTCGGCCGCGGCGGTCGCGCTCGTGCTGCTGGCGCGCGTCGACTCCGGGCACGTGCTGTTCTACTACCCGCCGTGGCGCGTCGAGATGTCGGTGGTGTTCTTCGTCGGCGCCGCGCTGGTGTCCTTCGTGGTCCTGTACTACTTCCTGCGCCTGATCGGCAGCGCGCTGGCGCTGCCCGCCACGGTGCGCGCCTGGCGCGCCCGCCGTCGCCGCGAGCGCGCGCACACCGCGCTTGCCGCCGCGCTGCAGGCCTACTACGAAGGCCGCTACGCGCGCGCCGAGAAGGAAGCGGCGTTTGCCGCCGACAACGGGCCGTCGCCTGGCGTGGCCGCGCTGCTCGCGGCTCGCGCCGCGCACCAGATGCGCGATTTCGAGCGGCGCGACCGCTGGCTCGAGCGCGCCGACGACCTGGGCGATTCGCTGCAGACCGCTCGCCTGGTGAGCCGCGCCGAGCTGGCGCTGGAGGATCGCGATTTCGGCGCGGCGCGCGACGCGCTGCGCAGCCTGCACGGCGCCGGCCCGAAGCACGTCGCCACCACGCGGCTGCTGCTGCGCGCCGAGCGCGGCGCCGGCGCGTGGGACGAGGTGCTGCGCCTCGCCTCGCAGCTCTCCAAGCGCGACGCGATCGCCCCGGCACTGGCCGAGGAGTACAAGGTGCAGGCCACGGTCGAGCTGCTCGGGCGCGCGGCGGACGACGCCGGCGCGTTCGAGCGCCGCTGGCGCGGCGTGGCCGCCGCCGACCGCGTGCAGCCGCGCATCGCCGCGGCCGCGGCGCGCAACGCCACCGCGCTCGGCCTGGCCGCGCTCGGGCGCGAAATCCTGGAAACCGCGCTCGCGGCGGAATGGGTGCCGCAGCTCGTTTCCCTCTATGGCCAGCTGCCCGAGGGCCTCGATCAGCAAACCAGGGTCGTCGAAGCGCGCATGCGCATCGAACGCGCCGAGAAATGGCTGCTGGAGCGCGAGCGCGATGCCCAGCTGCTGGCTACGCTCGGGCGTTTGTGCGCACAGGCGGAGCTGTGGGGCAAGGCGAGAAGCTTCCTGGAAGCAAGCCTTTCGTTCGAAGAGAGCCGCATCGCGCGTATCGAGCTTGCCCGACTCGCGGAGCGCCTCGGCAAGGACGACGAGGCACAACGGCACTTCCGCAAAGCGGCCGAGACGAGCTAGGGACTCAGGCTCTCACCGCACATCTTGTCCGCCGTCACGCGCTCGTGCCGCGGCGTGACCGCGAAATCGATGGGAAGGAATGCCGTATCCGCGAGGAGCGAAAACGCGCCGTCGATGACGAGGTACACGCTGGCAAAGGCGGCGATATCGACGCCGGACCGGTAAGAGGTTCCGTTCTCCGTCGTCTGCTTCCACAAGCACTTGGCGGCGAGTGCGTCATAGCTGACGCCGGAGTACGGGTGACCTACCTGGGATTCTTCCGCCAGCTTGCTCCGTACAGTGCCGCACCCGCTCACACTGACCGACAGGCAGAGCACCACCGGAAGAATCGGCAGGCGCATCAAACCCAGTCGCGCGGCTTGAGGAAGTCGCTGTAGAGCTTGGCTTCCGGCGAGCCGGGCGCGGGCTTCCAGTCGTAGCGCCACTCGGCGCGCGGCGGCAGCGACATCAGGATCGACTCGGTGCGGCCGCCCGACTGCAGGCCGAACAGCGTGCCGCGGTCGTAGACCAGGTTGAACTCGACGTAGCGCCCGCGCCGGTAGGCCTGGAAGCTGCGCTCGCGCTCGCCGTAGGGCAGCTCCTTGCGGCGCTCGAGGATCGGCACGTAGGCCTCGAGGAAATGGTCGCCGACCGACTTCACCAGATCGAAAGCGAAGCTCTCCGCGAGGTCGTCGAAGAAGATGCCGCCGATGCCGCGCGGCTCGTTGCGATGGCGCAGGTGGAAGTATTCGTCGCACCAGCGCTTGAACTTCGGATGGAGCTCCGGCCCGAAAGGCGCCAGCGCCTTCCGGCAGGTGGCATGGAAGTGGCGCGCATCTTCCTCGAACCCGTAGTACGGCGTGAGATCCATGCCGCCGCCGAACCACCACACGTCGCCTGCCGAGAAGAAGCGCACGTTCATGTGCACCGTAGGGCAATACGGGTTGCGCGGATGCAGCACGAGCGACACGCCCATCGCTTCGAACGAGCGCCCGGCGAGCTGCGGGCGCGCGGCGCTCGCCGACGGCGGCAGGTTGCGCCCCTGCACGCGGGAAAGGTTCACGCCGCCGCGCTCGAGCACCTGACCTTCCTCGACGATGCAGCTGGTGCCGCCGCCGCCTTCCGGGCGCTGCCACGAATCGCGGGTAAAGCCCTTGCGGTCGACGACTTCCAGCGCGGACACGATGCGCTCCTGCAGGCCGGAGAAGTAATCGTGGACCGCGCTCGGGTCCACGCTAGGAGGTTTTCTTGAACGCCCGGTAGGCGATGTCCTTGCGGAACTGCATGCCGTCGAAGCGGATGCGGTCGAGCGCTTCGTAGGCGCGGGCGCGCGCCATCTTCACCGAGTCGCCGAGCGCAGTGACGCACAGCACGCGCCCGCCGTTGGTGACCAGGTTCTTGCCTTCGAGCCTGGTGCCGGCGTGGAACACGTGGCAGTCCGATTCGGGCTTGGGCAGGCCGGTGATGGCGTCGCCCTTGCGCGGCTCTTCGGGATAGCCGTGCGCCGCGACCACCACGCCGAGCGCGGCGCGGCGGTCCCAGTCGGCCTCCACCTGGTCGAGCGTGCCGTCGAGCGCGCGCTCGATCAGCTCGAGCAGGTCGGACTTGAGTCGCAGGATGATCGGCTGGGTTTCCGGGTCGCCCAGCCGGCAGTTGAACTCGAGCGTCTTCGGCGTGCCGTTCTTGTCGATCATCAGCCCGGCGTAGAGGAAGCCGAGGTACGGGATGCCGTCCTGCGCCATGCCCTGCACCGCGGGCTGGATCACCTCGCGCATCGCGCGCGCGTGGACCTTCGGCGTCACGACCGGCGCGGGCGAATACGCGCCCATGCCGCCGGTGTTCGGCCCCTGGTCGCCGTCGCGCAGGCGCTTGTGGTCCTGGCTGGTGGCGAGCGGCAGCACGTGCGTGCCGTCGCTCATCACGATGAAGCTCGCTTCCTCGCCCTGCAGGAATTCCTCGACCACCACGCGAGCGCCGGCATCGCCCAGGCTTTTCTGCGTCATCATCTGGTCGATGGCGGCGTGCGCCTCCGTGACCGTGGCTGCGACCACCACGCCCTTGCCGGCGGCGAGCCCGTCGGCCTTGACCACGATGGGCGCGCCGCGCTTGGTGACGAAGGCCTTGGCTTCCGCGGCGTCGGTGAAGGTCTTGTGCAGCGCCGTGGGGATCTTGTGGCGCGCCATGAAGCTCTTGGCGAAGTCCTTGGAAGATTCGAGCTGCGCGGCGGCGCGCGTCGGGCCGAAGATCTTCAACCCGGCGTCGCGGAACGCATCGACCACGCCGGCGGCGAGCGGCGCCTCCGGCCCGACCACGGTGAGATGGATCTTCTCTTTCTTCGCGAAGGCGATCAGATCCGGGAGCGCGCTGATGGCGACGTTCTCCACGCCGTTCTCGGTCGCGGTGCCGCCGTTGCCCGGCGCGACGAACACCTTCTGCACGCGCGGGCTCTGCGCGAGCTTCCACGCCAGGGCATGCTCGCGGCCACCGCCGCCGATGACCAGGAGTTTCATCAGTGTCGGAAGTGTCTCATCCCGGTGAACACCATGGCCACGCCGCGCTCATCCGCCGCTGCGATGACTTCGCTGTCCTTCACGCTGCCGCCGGGCTGGATCACCGCGCTGGCGCCCGCCGCGGCGAGCGCGTCCAGGCCGTCGCGGAACGGGAAGAAGGCGTCGGAGGCCGCGACCGAGCCGGCGAGCTCGAGCTTGGCTTCCTGCGCCTTGAACACCGCGACGCGCGCGCTGTCGAGGCGGCTCATCTGCCCCGCGCCGATACCGAGCGTGGCGCCGTCGCGCGCGAACACGATGGCGTTCGACTTCACGAACTTCGCCACGCGCCAGGCAAACAGCAGATCGCGCATCTGCCCTTGGGTCGGTTTTTTCTTCGTCGGCGTCTTGAGGTCGGATTCATTCAGAACCTGAGCATCGGTGCTCTGCACTAGCAGACCACCGCCAACGCGCTTGAAGTCGTGGGCCTGCGCGTCGTGCGCGAGCGGCACCTCGAGCAAGCGGAGATTCGCCTTGAAGGCGAAAACCTTCCGCGCGTCCGCCTCCACTCGCGGCGCGATGATCACCTCGGCGAATTGCTTGCTGACCGCTTCGGCAGTCGTGCGATCGAGCGCGCGGTTGAAGGCGAGGATGCCGCCGAACGCCGAGATCGAATCGGTGCGCAAAGCGCGCGCATAGGCTTCCTGCAGGTTCGCGCCGATGGCGACGCCGCACGGGTTGGCGTGCTTGACGATCGCGCAGGCCGGCTCGGTGAAGCTCTTTACGCATTCCCACGCCGCGTCGGCGTCGGCGATGTTGTTGTAGGACAGCTCCTTGCCCTGGATCTGCTTGTAGCGCGCGAGGCTGCCTGCAACCGGCTGCGTGTCGCGATAGAACGCTGCCGACTGATGGGGGTTCTCGCCGTAGCGCAATTCCTGGAGCCGCGTGACCTGGAGGGTGAGTGTTTCAGGAAACTTCGAATTCAAAGAACTGAGGTAGTTCGCGATGGCGCCATCGTAGGCAGCCGTGTGCGCGAAAGCTTTCTTGGCGAGCGCGAAGCGCGTCTTTTCGGCGATGCCGCCGCCCTTCATCTCGGCCAGCACCTTCGGATAATCCGCGGGATCGACCACCACTGCGACGCCGGTGTAATTCTTCGCCGCGGCGCGCAGCATCGCCGGGCCGCCGATGTCGATGTTCTCGATCGCATCCTCGAGCCGGCAGTCGGGGTCGGCAACCGTGGCCTGAAACGGGTAGAGGTTGACCACCAGCAGGTCGATCGGCTCGATGCCGGCGGCCTTGATCGCGGCGAGGTGCGCGGGGTCGTCGCGGCGCGCAAGCAGGCCGCCGTGGATCTTGGGATGCAGGGTCTTCACGCGGCCGTCGAGCATCTCGGCGAAGCCGGTGTGCGCCGAGACTTCGGTGACCTTGACGCCTTCCTTTTCCAGCAGCTTCGCGGTGCCGCCGGTCGAGATGATCTGCACGCCGGCCGCGGCCAGCGCGCGTGCCAGCTCGACGATGCCCGACTTGTCCGAGACGCTGAGCAGCGCCCGTGCGACTTTCGACACTAACCTTTGATGCGCAGTTGCTGCATTTTGGTGCGCAGGGTGGCGCGGTTGATGCCGAGCATCGATGCCGCGTGCGTGAGGTTGCCCTTGGCGTGGCCGAGCACGGTCTCGATCATCGGGCGCTCGATGTTCTTCAGCACCATTTCGTAGATCGAGGTCGGCATCTCGCCGTCCATGTCCTTGAAGTAGCGCTCGAGCGAGCGCTTCACGGCGTCGGAAAGCTCGTTGCCTTTGCTCATGCGGCGAGTCTCTCGAAGTAGTCATTGACCGCGGCGCGCTGCGCATCCGCGGCGTGCAGGATATTCACGCTCGAGCGCAGCGCCTCTCCGCCGGGAAGGGTGCGCACCGTCCAGCCGATGTGCTTGCGCGCCACGCGCGCGCCGTGCTCGCCGCCGTACAGGTCGTAGAGCCCGTCCAGGTGCTCGACCAGCACGTCGCCGATCTCGCGCGCTGGCGGCGGCGCCAGCCGCTCGCCGGTGGCCAGGAAATGCGCCACCTCGCGGAAGAACCACGGCCGGCCTTGCGCCGCGCGCCCGATCATCACGCCGTCGGCACCGGTGAGCTCGAGCACGCGCCGGGCATCCTCGGGGGTCTGGACGTCGCCGTTGGCGATCACCGGGATGCGCACGCGCGATTTCACTTCCGCGATGGTGTCGTACTCGGCGTTACCGTTGAAGGCGCAGGCACGCGTGCGGCCATGGATTGCCAGCGCCTGGATGCCGGCCGCTTCGGCAATACGCGCGATGCGCACCGCGTTGCGCCGCTCGGGCGCCGGCCCGGTGCGGATCTTCAGCGTGACCGGGACATCGACCGCGGCCACTACCGCTTCGAGGATCTTGACGACCAGCGCCTCGTTCTCCAGCAGGGCAGAGCCCGCCTGCACGTTGCAGACCTTCTTCGCCGGGCAGCCCATGTTGATGTCGATGATCTGGGCGCCGCCGGCGACGTTCAGGCGCGCAGCTTGAGCGAGCATCTGCGGGTCGGCGCCGGCGATCTGCACCGAAACCGGCCCGGACTCGCCGGCATGGTCGAGGCGCAGGCGCGTCTTGCGCGACTCGCGCAGCTCGGGCCGGGCGGAAACCATCTCGGAAACCGCGAGCGCAGCGCCGAAGCGGCGTGCAAGGCGACGGAACGGCCGGTCGGTGATCCCGGCCATCGGAGCGACGAACAAGCCGTTGCGAAGCGCGTGAGCGCCGATCCTCATTGCCGAGATTGTGATTCGAAGGGAAGCGGATTTTATCCGCTTTCCCGATCAAAAAAAACTGATTGGCGCGCGCCCTGTTGTTTTTATGGCAGGGCCGACGGCCCGAAGATCATGCGGCGCGCAAAGAAGCGGCGCGGCGCGGGAAAAATATCCAGCGCGGTCAATGCGGCGCCGCGCGCCGCGGCGGCCAAGGGGTTGACGCCGAGAAAAATTCCGGCGAGCAGATCGGTGGCACGGATCGTGGCGCCGGCATCGAGCCGGCGGCGCGCGGCGAAGCGCGCAAGCGTCGCGCCATCGCCCGGATCCGGTGCGCTTCGCATGATCTGTGCCAGCTCCCAGGCATCGCGCAGCCCGAGGTTCAGGCCCTGCCCGGCGACCGGATGCAGCGTCTGCGCGGCGTTGCCGATGTACGCCGAGCGCTCGCCGATGCGCGCATCGCGTACCCGCAGCGAGAGCGGCTGCACCGCGCGCGCCTCGACGCCGAGCGCGCGTCCAGGCCGCGTGCCGGCGGCGGCATTCAGCTCCCGCAGGAACTCGGCTGGCGGCGCTGCGGCGAGCGCCTGCGCTTTCTCCGGCGGCAGGCTCCAGACCAGTGCGTAACGCCCGGCGAACGGCAGCAGGGCGAGCGGACCTTCGCGCGTGAAGCGCTCGAAGGCGACCGCACGTGCCGGCGGCGACATCTCGACCAGCGCGACCAGCCCGTCCTGCGCGTAGCGTTTCACCTCCGCGTCCGGCGACATGCCTTCGGCGTGCACCACGCAGCGCGCCGGCAGGTCTTCTGTCGTGAATAGCGGGCCGGCTAGCTTGCGCAGATTGGCCAGGAGATATGCATATTCGACCACGTAGCCGAGCGCGGGTACGCCCGCATCCGCAGCACCGAGGGTGGTACGGCCGAACGCGCCGGCCTGCGAGACGTGAATGGTTTCAATTGTCGTGGCGGCGAGCGAATCCCAGGCGCCCACGCGCTCGAGGATCAGCCGGCTGGCATACGACAGCACGATGGGGCGGAAGGCAGGCGAGGTGGCTCCGCTCTCCAGCAGGCGTACTTCATGAGAGCTGCGCAAGGCCAGTGCGGCAACGCAGCCGACCGGACCGGCCCCCCGAATCAGGACATCAATCCCGGCCGCGGGCATCGCGCATCAGCGCTTCGACGTCGGCGACCGCTTTCGGCGCTTCCGCGGTAATCACCTCGCAGCCGGCGTCGGTGACCAGCACGTCGTCCTCTATGCGGATGCCGATGTTGCGCAGGCGCTCGGGGATATCGTCCTCGGCGCGGATGTACAGGCCGGGCTCGACGGTGAGCGTCATCCCTGGGGCGAGCGCGCGCCAGTCGCCCTGGCGCTTGTATTCGCCGGCGTCGTGCACGTCGAGACCGAGCCAGTGGCCGGTGCGGTGCATGTAGAAGCGCTTGTAGGTTTCCTTCTCCAGCACTCCGTCCAGGCTCCCGGGCACGAGCTTCAGGTCGATCACGCCCTGCGCCAGCACCTTGACCGCGGCATCGTGCGGCTCGTTCCAGCCTTTGCCCACCCGAACCACATCCATCGCCGCGCGCTGCGCGGCGAGCACGATTTCGTAGACCTCGCGCTGCGCGCCGCTGAAGCGCCCGTTCACCGGAAAGGTGCGCGTGATGTCGGAAGCGTAGCCGTCGAGCTCGCAGCCGGCGTCGATCAGCAGCAGATCGCCGTCGTGCAGCGGCGCGTCGTTGAACACGTAGTGCAGCACGCAGGCGTTCGCGCCGCCGGCGACGATCGGAGAGTACGCGGGAAACTGCGCGCCGTTGCGGCGGAACTCGTACAGCAGCTCGGCCTCGATCTCGTATTCGGTGCGGCCGGCGCGGGTGCGCTGCATTGCGCGGCGGTGCGCCTGGGCGGCGATGCGCGCGGCGCGCCGCATGATGCCGAGCTCGTGCGCGTCCTTGATCAGGCGCATGTCGTCGATCGGCGCGCGCACGTCCTGCACGCGCTCGGGAGCGGCGACCCCGGTGCGCACGCGTGCGCGCACCGCGTTGACCCAGCGGATGGCGCGCGCATCCCATTCGGGATCCAGGCCCATCGGATAGTGCAGCGCCGGCCGGTTCTCGAGCAGGCGCTCCATCTCGCGATCGAGCGCGCTCACCGGATGGGCTTGGTCGAAGCCGAAGCGCTCGCGGGCGCCCTCCGGCCCGTAGCGGAAGCCGTCCCAGATTTCGCGCTCGATATTCTTCTCGCGGCAGAAAAGGATCGACTTGCCTTGCGCGATCACCAGCACCGCTTCGGGCTCGGTGAAGCCGGTCAGGTAATAGAAATGGCTGTCGAAGCGGTAGGGATAGTGGCTGTCGCGGTTGCGGATGCGCTCCGGCGCCGTGGCGACGACCGCGACGCCGTCGCCGATCGCTTCGGCGAGGCGCCGGCGGCGTTGGGCATAGACCGGGGAAATTGCGTCGGCCTTCATTTCGCGTCGGCTTTCATCTCTTCAGTTGGGCTTCCAGTTCCGCGAGGCGCTCGATGGTCCCGACATCCTGCCACAGCCCTTCGTAGAGCTCGCCGCCGAGCTTGCCGCGCCGCGCCGCGTCGTACAGCAACGGCGCGAGCGGCGCTTTGTCGCCCGGCTTGACCGGCGCGACCAGCGCCGGCTTCATCAGCGCGACGCCCGAATAAGTGTAGCGCGGTCCGGGCTCCTCGCCGGCCAGGCCGTTGCGCAGTGAAAAGTCGCCCTTGTCCTTGTGCGGTGGATTGGGCACCAGCACTAGATGCGCAAGGCGCTCGCCGAGCTTTACTTTCATCAATTGGGAAAAATCACATTCGCAGTAGACGTCCGCGTTTACCAGCAGGAACGGCTCTCCCCCGAGCAGCGGCAGCGCATTGGCGATGCCGCCGGCGGTTTCCAGGCGCTCGCGCTCGCGCGAGTAGCTCAGGCGCAGCCCATAGCCGCGGCCGTCGCCCAGCCGCTCGACGATGCGCTCGCCGAGGTGCGACACGTTGATCACCGCCTCGCGAAAGCCGGCGCGCGCCAGGCGCTCGAGATGCCAGCCGATCAGCGGCTTGCCGCCGGCCTCGACCAGCGCTTTCGGGATCTCGTCGGTGATCGGGCGCAGCCGTTCGCCGCGGCCCGCCGCCAGCAGCATCGCCTTCATGCGAGCTCGTCGAGCAGCCGCGCCAGCGGTGCCAGTTCCCGATACCTCTTCGAGACGGAAGAGGCGTATGTGATGAAGCGCGGCGTGTCGGCGAGGTACTTCGGCTTGCCGTCGCGGTAGTTGATGCGCGCGAAGATGCCGAGCACCTTGAGGTGGCGCTGCAGGCCCATCCACTCGAACGCGCGCCAGAACTCGGCGAAGTCCGCCGCCACCGGCAATCGGGCGCGCTTCGCCTTTTCCCAGTAGCGCGCGGTCCAGTCGAGCACGCGCTCTTCCTCCCAGCTGAGGAACGCGTCGCGCATGAGCGAGACCACGTCGTAGGTGATCGGCCCGATCACCGCGTCCTGGAAGTCGAGCACGCCGGGATTGGGCTCGCACACCATCAGGTTGCGCGGCATGTAGTCGCGGTGCACGTAGACCACGGGCTGCGCGAGCGCGCTTTCCACCAGCAGCCGGAAGATGTTCTCGAGGGCGTCGCCTTGTGAACCGGAAAGGGTTTTTTGCAAATGTTTGCCGACGTACCACTCGGGGAACAGATTCATCTCGCGTCGCAGCAGCGCCTCGTCGTAGGGCGGCAGCGCGCCCGGCTGGGTGGCGAGCTGCCAGCGCAGCAGCGCATCGATCGCATCGCTGAAGAGCCGCGCCGCGTTGCTTGGGTTCAGCTCCTCCAGATAGGTGCGCGTGCCGAGGTCGGTGAGCAGCAGGAAGCCCTGCGCGAGGTCCTGCGCCAGGACTTGCGGCACGTTCACGCCCGCTTCGTGCAGCATGCCCGCTACGCGCACGAACGGCCGGCAGTCCTCCCGGTCGGGAGGCGCGTCCATCACGATGTAGCTGCGGCCGCCGGGGAGCGCGGCGCGCCAGTAGCGGCGGAAGCTGGCGTCGGCAGACGCCGGGGTGAAGGTGAAGGGCGCGCCGCGCAGTTCCTTGTTCAACTGCCCCGCAGCCCAGGCCTGCGCTGCGTCGCGCCGTACATCGGCGTGTATCATTGAAAATTCTAACACCAAGGAAAAAGTTCTCCGGCTCCATGCCCTTCCGCTTCGCGACGCTGGCGTTCGCGCTGGCCGCGGCAGCGGCGGCATCGCTGGTATCGGCGCAAACCGCGATCGATACCGACCGCACCACGGTCGAAGCCGACGTGATCGAGGGCGTGGGCGATCTCGAAGTGACCGCGCGCGGCAGCGCCGAAATCACGCGCGACGACATCAGCATCTTCGGCGAGACCCTGCGCTACAACCGCGAGCTCGGCCGCGCCGAAGGCGACGGCGGCGTGCGCCTGCGGCGCGGCTCAGACCGCTTCTTCGGCCCGCGCCTCTACTACAGCACGCTCGACGACACCGGCGTGTTCGAGAAGCCGGAGTACCTGCTGCAGGGCGATCGCACCGCGCGCGGCACTGCGGAGCGCCTGGAATTCCGCGGCCGCTCGCGCTACTACCTCACCAATGCGACCTACACAACCTGCCAGCCCGGGCACGAAGACTGGTATCTCGAGGCCAAAGAGCTCGATCTCGACTTCGAGCAGGAAGACGGCGAAGCATGGTCGCCGCGCCTGCGCTTCTTCGACACCACCATCCTCGCTTCGCCGTGGGCCACGTTTCCGCTCAGCGACCGCCGGCGCAGCGGGATTCTGACGCCGTACTACGCACAGACCAGCTCGCGCGGCCTGGAGTTCGGCTTCCCGTACTACTGGAACATCGCGCCGGAGTACGACGCCACGTTCACCCCGGTCTACATGGCGAAGCGCGGCGCGCAGCTGAAGACCCAGGGGCGCTATCTCAGCCGCAAGTTCGCCGGCGAGGCCAGGTTCGAGTACCTGCCCGAGGACAAGGAGTTCGGCGAATCGCGCGAGGGCCTGTCCTGGCAGCACACGCACAATTTCCCGCGCAACACGACGTTGATGATCGACTACAACCGGGTGTCCGACGATCGCTACTTCGTCGACCTCGCGACGCAGGTGAGACAGCTCTCGGTCGGCAACCTGCCGCAGGACGCGCACCTGACGCACAGCGGGAGCTTCGGCAAGGCGCCGTATTCGGCGCAGGCGCGCGTGCAGGGGTTCCAGACGCTGCAGGATCCGCTCGCGCCGATCGTGCCGCCGTACCACCGCGTGCCGCAGCTCAACTTCGGCGTCGGCTACAACGATCTCGCCGGCGCGCTCGACACCGGGCTTACCGCGGAATACGTGCGCTTCACCCATCCGACCCTGGTCGAGGGCGCGCGCAGCTCGCTCAGTCCGACGCTCGCGGTGCCGCTGCTGGCGCCGGGCTGGTTCGTCACGCCGAAGGCGGGCCTGCGCTACGTGACCTACGGCCTGACGCGCACCGCCGCTCCCGGCGACCCGCAAGCGCCCACGGCCAGCATCCCCTGGGCGAGCCTGGACAGCGGCCTGGTGTTCGAGCGCGATTCCGGCCTGTTCGGCGCGGGCTCGACCCAGACCCTGGAGCCGCGGCTGTTCTACGTGTACGTGCCATTCCGCAATCAGGACGCGATCCCGATCTTCGACACCGCGCTCGCCGACTTCAACTATGCGCAGCTCTTCACCGAGAACCGCTTCGTCGGCGGCGACCGCTTCGGCGACGCCAACCAGGCGACGTTGGCGCTCACCTCTCGCTTCTTGCGCAACGATGGCCAGGAAGCGCTGCGCGCGACCATCGCCCAGCGCTACTATTTCGAGCCGGAGCGGGTTGGCCTCACCCCGACCTCGCCGCTACGCTCGACTACCGACTCCGACATCCTGGCCTCGCTCGGCGGCCGCATCGGCAAGGCGTGGACGTTCGATGCCACCACGCAGTACAACCGGCACCAGCAGCGCCCCGAGAAGCACTCGATTTCCGGCCGCTATGCGCCCGAGCCCGGCAAGGTGCTGAATGCGAGCTACCGTTATAACCGGGAGGCGCTCAAGCAGATCGACATCTCCGGGCAGTGGCCGATTGCGGCGGGTTGGTACGGTGTGGGGCGCTACAATTACTCCATTCTGGACAAGACCCTGCTGGAAGGCTTGGCGGGGTTCGAATACAACGCCGGCTGCTGGGCGTTCCGGGCGGTCGCGTTGCGTGTCCAGGCAGCGGCCAACATCGTCACCACGGCATTCGTGTTCCAAATCGAATTCAACGGCGTCGGCAGCATCGGAACCAGCGAGGCGTCCGACATGCTGAAGCGCCAGGTGCCCGGTTACTCGGTGAGCAACCCGGCGGACTCGCGCCTGACGCCGCCCAGCGCGCAGCCGCGCCTGCCCTACGAGCAGACTTTCTAGGATGAGAACCCTGCTGCTTGCTCTCCTGCTCCTGCCGCTCGCCGCGGCCGGGCAGAAGGTCGCCCTGGTCGACCGCATCGTCGCGGTGGTCAACAAGGACGTAATCACCGCTACGGAGCTCGACGACGCGGTGGCGGGTGCCGAGCGCCAGTTGCGGCGCCAGGGCACGCGCCTTCCCGAGCGCCCGCAGCTCGAGCGGCAGATGCTCGAGCGCCTGATCATCGACAAGGCGCAGCTGCAGCTCGCGCGCGACACCGGGCTGCGCATCGACGAGACGCAGCTCGACCGCGCGGTGCAGCGCGTGGCGCAGAACAACAATATGAGCCTGACGGACTTCCGCGGCGCGCTCGAGCGCGACGGCGTGCCCTACCAGGCCTGGCGCGAGGACCTGCGCGAGCAGATGCTGCTCAACCGCCTGCGCGAGCGCGAGGTGGACGACAAGATCCAGGTGAGCGACAGCGAGATCGACCTGTTCCTGGCCGACTTGAAGACACGCCCGGAAAGCGTGGAATACCAGGTGGCGCACATCCTGGTGCGCGTGCCGGAGCAGTCGGCTCCCGATCGCATCGAGGCGGCGCGCGCCCGCGCGCAGCGGGCGCTCAACGAGTCGCGCGCCGGCGCGGACTTCGCCAGCCTCGCCGCGAGCTATTCGGATGCGCCCGACGCGCTGCAGGGCGGCGCGCTCGGCTGGCGCAGCCACGATCGGCTGCCGGAGCTGTTCTCGAGCGCGCTCGCGCCGCTGCAGCCCGGGCAGACGAGCGAAGTGCTGCGCAGCCCCGCCGGCTTCCACATCCTCAAGCTGATCGAGCGCCGCGGCGCGGCGGTCGACGGCGCGCCGGTGGCGCAGACGCGCATGCGCCACATCCTGATCCGCGCCAACGAGGCGATGTCGGAGGGTGAGGCGTTGCGCCGGCTGAACGACCTGCGCAACCGGATCGTCAGCGGCGCGGCCGATTTCGCGGAGATGGCGCGCGTGCATTCCGGCGACGCCACCGCGGCGCGCGGCGGCGAGCTCGACTGGGTCTACCCGGGCGACACCGTGCCCGAGTTCGAGCGCGCCTACCGCGATCTCAAGATCGGCGAGGTGAGCCAGCCGGTGCGCACGCCCTTCGGCTATCACCTGATCGAGGTGCTGGAACGCCGGTCCGCGGACATGTCCCCGGATCGCCGGCGATTGCAGGCGCGCCAGGTGCTGCGCGAGCGCAAGTCCGACGAGGCTTACCAGGACTGGCTGCGCCAGCTGCGCGACCAGGTCTACGTCGAACTGCGCCTGGAGGATCGATAAAGCGCCCGGTCATCGCGCTCACCTCGGGTGAGCCCGCCGGCATCGGCCCCGAGCTCTGCGAGATCGTTGGTGCGCACAAGCTCGGCGCGCGCATGGTGGTGATCGGTGACCGCTCCCTGTTCAAATCCGTCGAGGTCGATCACGTGCCGCTGCGCCGGCCGCGCGTTCCCGGCAAGCTCGATCCCGCCAACAGTCCCTACGTGCTCGCGGTCCTCGACCGCGCCATTGCCGGCTGCCTGAAAGGCGAATTCGACGCCATGGTCACCGCGCCGGTGCAGAAAAGCGTGATCAACGACGCCGGCATCGACTTCACCGGCCACACCGAGTATCTCGCCGAGAAAGCGCGCGGCGCGCATGTGGTGATGATGCTGGTCGGCGGGGGCTTGCGTGTCGCATTGGCGACGACGCATCTCGCTCTGTCAGACGTCCCGCGGGCCATCCGGCGGCAGGATCTGGTGAAAACCCTGCGCGTGATCCACGCGGACCTGCAGAAACGCTTTCACATCGCGCGCCCGCGCATCCTGGTCGCGGGCCTGAATCCCCACAGCGGCGAAGGCGGCCACTTCGGCCACGAGGACGCCGACGAGATCGCGCCGGCGATCGCAGAGGCGAAGGCTGCCGGCATCGACGCGAGCGGCCCGCTGCCGGCCGACACGCTCTTCGTGCCGCATCGGGTGAAAGACGCCGACGCCGTGCTCGCCATGTACCACGACCAGGGCCTGCCGGTGCTCAAGTACGCGTCGTTCGGCGAGGGCGTCAACGTCACGCTCGGCCTTCCTTTCGTGCGCACCTCGGTCGACCACGGCACCGCGCTCGACATCGCCGGTACCGGGCGCGCCGACCCGGGCAGCCTGATCGAGGCGGTAAAGCTTGCCATCCAGCTCGCATCGCCCGCGTAAGCGGTTCGGACAGCACTTCCTGCACGAGAAGGGGGTGCTGGAAAAGCTCGTCGACGCCATCCAGCCGGCGGCGACCGACTTCATGGTCGAGATCGGTCCGGGCGAAGGTGCTCTAACCCAGTATCTGCAAGGCGCGCAGGCGCTTCACCTGATCGAGCTCGACCGCGATCTGGCTGCCCGCCTCACGCAGCAATTTCCCAAAGCGACCATTCATACCGGCGACGCGCTCGAGTTCGATTTCGCTCAGTTTCCCGCCGGCATGCGCATCGTCGGCAATTTGCCGTACAACGTTTCGACACCGCTGCTCTTCCACCTCGCGCGCTTCGCGCCGCAGGTGCGCGACATGCATTTCATGCTCCAGCTGGAAGTCGTCGACCGCATGGTCGCCGCGCCGTCCACGCCCGCTTATGGCCGCCTGTCGGTGGCGCTGCAGGCGCGGTTCGCGATGAAGAAACTCTTCAAGGTGGCAAAAGGCAGCTTCCGCCCTCCGCCGAAGGTGGAGTCCGCCGTGGTGCGCATGGAGCCGCTCGACTGGCAACTCCCCATCGACGAAGACCTGTTGCGCCGCGCGTTTTCAGCACGCCGCAAGACGCTGCGCAATGCGCTACCGGAAGTCGACTTCGAAGCCGTCGGCATCGACCCGAAGCTGCGGCCGGAGAACCTCTCGCCCGAGGACTACGCGCGCCTGTCGATGAGCGTCATGCTTTAGCCCCGGCGCAGTACCACGCAGCGCGTCAATTTTCCATTTCGTCCGTACCACGCTCCGATTTCCGAGCCGAATCAGAGCGCTGTCCCCGATTCAGCCGGATATCACGACATGCATATCCGGCACGCCACGCCCAACGCCTTGATTTGAGGAAAGGTTGACGCGGGGACTTTTTATCGCGCGCTAAGATATCCCGAAATGATTCTGATGATCTTACGTTAGGGCGCATCAGCATGGCGACCGTAGTGGTCAAGTTCAAGCCGCACTTCCCGAATTACATGATCAAGGA
>Ga0268265_10000819_pt1 | contig 29508 bp, 17 predicted proteins | sample KBSSwiS52_FD_190355 | JGI IMG/M metagenome (GOLD analysis project Ga0268265, IMG submission 190355) | Switchgrass rhizosphere microbial communities from Kellogg Biological Station, Michigan, USA - KBS Switchgrass S5-2 (SPAdes) (version 2) | ecosystem: Host-associated > Plants > Roots >...
CGTCTGCGCAGCGCTCAAGCTCAGGAGATTGTTTCTGATTCCCGCGCTCGCCCATGAGACTCTTGCATGAAAAGTGACGCACAATCATTACCAGTTTGGCGAAGAACTCACTCGTAAGGGACTAACTACGCAACCCCACGAGACGCATTGATCGGTCGCAATCCCACCGTACTGCTCAGGGCGATTCCAAGCCTGGAAGTACGTCATCGCTCTCTATTATGCTGAGTGCATTCGGGTCGCAATCCCACTGTACTGCTCAGGGCGATTCCAAGCTTCTATTCCGGCCGCTATGGCCGATCTGCGTCAGAAAGTCGCAATCCCACCGTACTGCTCAGGGCGATTCCAAGGGCTAGAAACCGCGGCGACACGAGTGATCCTGGAGGAGATCTGGGTCGCAATCCCACCGTACTGCTCAGGGCGATTCCAAGGAAGGAGCCCCAGCTGGACTCTATCGCCGTCGGCGCGAACAGACGTCGCAATCCCACCGTACTGCTCAGGGCGATTCCAAGGTCTACATGGGGGGGTTCGCCGTCACGACATCTTTCATGGAGTCGCAATCCCACCGTACTGCTCAGGGCGATTCCAAGAAGCGGGAGGCAGCCTGAGCAGCGCGGGTGTCGTGGTCGGTATCGTCGCAATCCCACCGTACTGCTCAGGGCGATTCCAAGTCATGTTCGGAGGAGTAGCCCTCCTGGGCGCATGGGGAGTCGCAATCCCACCGTACTGCTCAGGGCGATTCCAAGCAAGGGGAAACGTGCACAGACCCGGTATCGGGAGCAGTCGCAATCCCACCGTACTGCTCAGGGCGATTCCAAGAGTACCCCTTCCAACCCACTGATTCCGGCCGGCTTAATCCCCACCAGAGTCCGACCTCCCAAAATCCGGCCTTGAACGGCTCGGATCACCGTCATTCCATACCTCCCGTTTTCAATCCAAGTCCTTGATCCCATGTGGCTTCCTGTCCCAAGTCCAACCTCCTCGCAAAAATGGCACTTTGCCGTTGGCATGACTTTTGTCAGGCACACTCCTTGCTTTGTCTGCCAGAAGCGCTTCTGACTTGCATTTGCAATCCCACCATACAGCTCAGGGAAATCTCAAGTCAGAGTGTGCTCTGCTTTCAATTTTCAAAGAACGGATCGACCTTCACCCGCCCCAGCCCGAACGTCGCTCCCTTGCCAAGGTGCAGGACCTCCGCGGCGCGGAGCAGCGGGCCGAACGGCGCGAGGTCGCCTTCGAGATCCATCGTTCCCACGAAACCGCCGAGGGAGATCTTTCGTTGCTGCCGGTTGCTGTAGCGCTGCCACTCCTGCCAGCGGAGATCGGAAGAAGCCACTCTTACCGGCGAGGCGCGGTCGAGGAGCGGGCGGAGACACCAGTCGATTTTCGCGCTGGGAAGATGGAACCAGGCGAGCTCGAGCGTCCGGCGGAGCATGGCGAAGACGAGGGCGCGGAAGCCTGGCTCTTCCTGAAGCTGGCCGCGGACCTGGAGCCGCGTCGGAGTCAGGAAGCTCAGGGTGATCCGCTCCTCCCCCACCGGCGCCTCGGAGGGGAACCGGGGGGTGACGTTGGCGAGCGCCGGGGAGGGCCGGCCCTCCTTGTAGATCTCCTGCCAGCCTCCGTTCGCCAGCCCGGCGCCCGCCTTGTCGAGGACGAAGGGAAAGCGGTGGGCTCCCAGGCCCCCTAGGGCCATGCGCTCGACGGCGAGCAGCGCATGGGCCGCGAGGCCCGTGGCCTGCCCGAAGAGGAGGAGATCGAAGCAGAGCGGATCGCCCGGCTCGAATTCCGTCGTCTCGGTCACGGTCTCGAAGACGTAGGGGCGTGGGGAGGTGGGGAGGCCCCGCAGGAAGGGCGGAGGTTCGTCTTCGATAAAGGTTTCGAAAAGCCGGGTGTAGAGGCAGGCCCGGCGCAGGAGGCAGTCGCAGCACTCATGGCCGGGCCCCATCGAGCAGGTGGCGCGCCGCAGGGCATGCCCGAAGGCGCCGCGCAGGAGCGAGCCCTTGAAGGGTGGCAGCACGGCCGGCTCCACCGACCGCAGCACGAAGCGCAGGCGGAGATAGGGGATGCGAGGCAGGGCGTAAGCAGAGCCGGGCTCGGGGAGCGGGACGAGAGGGGGGGACGCGGGGGTCTCGGCGATCAAGGCTCGATCCTCACTCCTCTAGAGACACGCTTCACCGGGAAAGTGTTGACGGCGCCCCGCTAACCCCTGATCCCCGTCAGCGTGTCTCCTCTCTCTGAGATGAACCGAGAGAGCCTCGAAGTCGAATTCGTCACCCCCTGCTTCCTCCGCGGCTCGGAAGACCCCGGCGCCGAGTGGCGGGCCGCCTCGATCCGCGGACAGCTCCGCTGGTGGCTCCGCGCCATCGCCGGAGCCGACCGCCCGCTCGCGGAGGTCCGCCGCATCGAGGACGAGCTGTTCGGCGACACCGGCCGCGGCTCCATGGTCCGCCTCCGCACGAGGCCGGGAGCCGGGCTCGCCCCCTCGCGAGAAATGAGGACCCTCCACACCCCCGACCTCAACGCCGCGGCCCTGGCCGGCAGGTGGGGAGACCCCACCGCGGAGGCCCGGCTGCGGATCCGATCGCCTCGGGGTCTGGAGATGTCCAGCAATCCGGTCTTCTATCTCGCCTTCGGAGCGATCACCGGAGGAACCTTGAGACGGGCTTTCCTGCCGCCGGGCGCAAAGGGCTTCCTCGACGTGACCTGGGTCCGGACACCCGGCGACGAGATCAAGCGCCTCTTCGATCAGTCGCTCTGGGCCTGGCTCCATCTCGGAGGGATCGGCTCGAAGAGCCGGAAGGGTTTCGGCTCTCTCCAACGGCTCCCTGCCGGGTCCCGCCAGGATTTCATCGACGAGATGAAGAGCATGCTCCCGCGTTGGTCCCAGGCCCAGCCCGGGCCGCAGTGGACGCGCTTCTCTCCGGGATCGCGCATCTTCCTCGGCGCGAAGGAGGAGCGCACTTGGCAGGACGCGCTCTCTCTGCTGGGCTCCTGGTTGATCGGCTTCCGGCGCCGCTACGGATTCCTGGGCGAGACGAGGTCCGCGAACGGCACGTCCCTCAAGGGCCGCGACTATGAGTGGCTCGATCCGGCCAGCCCGAACAAGCTCGCCGGCTTTCCGGACCGGGTGGGTTTCGGGCTCCCGCTCCCCTTTCGCAGGACGAACCCGCGGACGAACCAGGCGGAAACCGTGATGGTGATCTGGGACTCGGGCCAGGGAGACGCGCGCCGCGCCTCCCCCCTCCTGCTGCACGTCGCCCACGTGGGCTCGGGCTACCTGCCGGTGCTCACCTACCTGCCGGCGCAGCTCCTTCCCGATGGCGCCGAACTGAGGTTCAAGCAGAGGCCGGACCACCGGCCGCCGCACAACCCGCTGATCGCCACCGTGGTCACCCGCTTCCTGGACGATCTCCACGGCAAGAAGCTGATCGAGGAGGTCACGCTTTGAACCGCGACACGGCTCTCCTCACCTTCGGGATCGGCCCGGTCCACAGCTTCATCCACCAGGCGCGCCGGATCGCGGACCTCTGGGCAGGGAGCTACCTCCTCTCGCACCTGACCCGGCAGGCGATCGCCATCCCACACCGGCGCTCCGACTGCGAGATGGTCTTCCCCCACATTCCTCGCGGCGAGAACATCCCCGACGGGCTGCCGAACCGGCTCGTCTGCCGCGTGCCCGCCGCGGAGGCCGAGGCGATCGCCAGGGCCATGCGCGACGAGGTCCTGGAGACCTGGGAGATGTTCGTCGGCATGACCCTCCGCCACCTGGAGGAGCTCGCCCCGTCGGAGGCGGTGAGGTCCCAGACGGCCCGGGTGTTCGACATCTCCTGGTCCTGGGTGCCGGAGCAGGAGGGCTACGCCAGGGCCGCGCTCGAAGGCGCCCGCCAGTTCGCCGGGTCCCGCCGGTTCCGCCCCTTTTCCCAGGCCGAGGAGCTCGGCGAGAAGTGCGCCATCTGCGGCGAGCGGACAGCCCTGCCGGACGGAGTCCGCGAGCATGTCCACGAGGCCTGGCGGGCCGCCCAGGCCAGGGCCGAAAAGGTGCCGGAGACGAAGCTCGCGAAGTTCCTCCACTTCGAGCAGGGCCGGCTCTGCCTGGTCTGCGCGACGAAAAGGTTTTTCACCTACGTCGAGGACGAGCGGAAGTCGCGCTTCCTCGCCTTCGATCGCTTCCAGCCGGAAGTCGGCGAACCCTACTTCGCTCTCCTCAAGATGGACGGCGACCGCATGGGCTCCATCCTGAGCCTCGGACCCAAGGCGGTCGTGGGCGAAGATCTGGAACGCTTCCACCGGGAGGTCTCGATCGCCCTCTCCCGCTTCGCGGAAGGGCTCCACCGGGAGAGCTCGAACTTCCTGAACGAGGCAGCGCTTCCAGGCTTTCAATCCAAGGGCAGGGAAAAGCCCCAGCTCCTCTACGCGGGCGGCGACGACGTGCTCGTGGTCTGCGATCCCCGCGACGCGCTGCCCCTCGCCATCCGGCTCCGGGAGAGGTACAGGGACGCCTTCGCCGAGGCCCGCAAGCGGCTCGTGGACGACGGCAAGGAGCGCTTCACTCTCTCGGGCGCGGTGCTCTTCGCCCACCCCGGCCAACCCGCGGGCCTGCTGCTGCACGACCTGGACGAGCTGCTCGTCGAAGGAGCGAAGAACCGCGCCGGCCGCGACGCCGTGGCGATCCGCCTCGCCAAGAGAGGCGGTCCGCCGGTCGAGGTCGCGTTCCCGTGGCAGGGGAGCTGGCTGGAGGACCTGGACAAGCTCATCGAGGAGGTCGCCGGGGGCAGGCTGACCTCGGGGCAGACCTTCAACCTGCGGCTCGGCGAGCAGACGCTCCAGGAGATCTTCACCACCGGCGATCAATGGCGGGCCTGGCTCGGCGACCGCCTCTCGCGGCACGAGGGCACCAAGGCCGAGTCGCTGGCGGCGCAGATCGCGCCGTTCTTCGTGCATGGCAAGCCCGCGGCCCTGCGCATCGCCCGGTTTCTCGGACGAGAGGTGAGCCGGGAGATCGGCGGAGGGTCCCGGACATGACCGCATCCGGCTGGTCTTCGTTCCGGCTCGTGCCGGACGACGTCCTGTTCTTCCGGGACGGCAAGCCGAGCACCCGAGGGACGGACCATTACCTGCGCTCCCTGTTCCCGCCCTACCCGGCCACCCTGTACGGCGCCCTCCGCACCCGGCGCCTCGCCGATGCCGGCGTCGAGCTCTCCGGGCTGCGGGAGCGCACCTGGGAGCAGCGGCTGGGGGAAAAGCTGGTTCAGGAGCTCGGCGCCTGGGGAGGCTTCGGCAGCCTCGCCCTGCGGGGTCCCTGGCTGGTTCGCGAAGGAGAGCCCCTCCTGCCCGCGCCCCTCGACCTGGGCCTTCTCCTCGAGCCCGCCGGAGCGGAGGGCGCTCCGCCGAAGATCGCCTCCGTGGTCCGCTTCCTGCCGGACCTCCAGGCGGAGAACCGCTGGTCCCACCCGCTGGCCCGCCTGGCGCCCGCGGCCTGGAACGGGAAGGGCTGGACCCGGTGGGCCTCCCCGGCTCCGGGCATCGAGCCTGCCTCCGTGGCCGGCTGGTATCTGAAGCCGGCCGGGCTCCTGGCCTGGAGGAACGGCGGCGCTCCGGCGCCGGAGCACTTCGTCCGCGCCTCGGACCTGTGGACCGTGGAGGCCCGGACCGGCGTCGGTCTCCAGGCCGCGACGCGGACCAGCGCGGACGGCCTCCTCTACACCTTCGGCTTCATCCGTCTCCTCCCCGGCGTGGCTCTCGGTTTCGAGGTCCAGGGCTCGCCCCTCGCGGCGGGCGGGCGTGTGCGTCTCGGCGGAGAGGCCCGGACAGCCACCCTGGAGAGCGGCCCCGGCTTCCCCGAAAGCAGCCTCCAGGCGGGGGGAGACCTAGTCGTCCTCTCCTATGCGTCGCCGGCGGTCTCCCGGGGCGGAGCGTACCCGCCCGGCTTCTCGGAGGCCGAGCTCGAAGGCACGCTCGGCGGCCGGCGTCTCCGGCTGGTGGCCGCGGCCGTGCCCGGCTTCCTGCCGATCGGCGGCTGGGACCTCGCCCGCGGCGAGGCCAAGCCCCTGCGCCGGGCCATCCCGGCCGGCGCCGTCTACGTCTTCCAGACCCTGGAGGAGGCCGGAGCCGCGGACGCCGCGGCGGCCCTCCATGGCCTCTGCCTCACCGACAACCTCGACGCCCTGGACCGGCAAGGCTTCGGCCTTGCGGCGGCCGGCGTCGTCTCAGGAGGACCCCTTGGCAACGAAAACCTTTTCTGACATCGGCGTCCTCGGGCTGTACGCCGAGACCTCCCTGCACTGCGGAGCCGAGGGGGGCACCGGTTACGTGGACCTGCCGGTCCAGCGCGAGCGCCACACCCTGTACCCGGTCATCCCCGGCTCCACCTTGAAGGGCGTGCTCAGCGACGAGCTGCGCGGCAACCTCGCGGACGCCGACCATCTCGCGATCTTCGGCCGCTACATCGAGCCCGCCACCGAGGGCGGCGTCGCCGGCACCAGCCCCGGCTCGGTCTCCTTCGGGGACGGCATCCTGATCGCCTTCCCGGTGCGCTCGTCCCAGGCCCCGTTCCACTGGGTCACCTGCCCCTTCGTGCTGGAGCGGGCCTTCCGAGCGCTCGACGCGGACGTGCAGGCGCCCGCCGATCCCGGCCCGGGCCGGGCCTGGGCGCGGGAGGGCGGCACCGTGCTGCTGGAGGAGCTGCGCCTCGAAGGCGCGCCGCTTCCCGCCTTCTTCGACGGGGAGGCCGGCGGCCTCTCCAGGCTTCTCGGCCTTTTCCCCGGCGAGGCGCGCGGGTTCGCCTACACGCGCGGCCTCTTCCCCGGCCGGCTCCTGATCGTCTCGAATCAGAATTTCAAGCACCTGGTCGAAACCGGCACCGAGGTGCTCACCCGCATCAAGCTCAACGCCCTCGGCACCACCACGAACCTCGAAGGCGAGGACTACGCGCACCTCGGCCCCTGGGATCGCCAGGGCAATCTCTTCGTCGAGGAGGTGGTGCCGCCGGAGACCCTCTTCCTGGCGGCGCTCCGCGGCGACGGCAGCCGGCAGAAGCAGCTCGGGGAAGCTCTCGGCAACCGCCCGGTCATCCGCCTGGGAGGGGACGAGACCATCGGCCGCGGCGTCACCCATCTCACCTTCGTCGCGCGGGAGGCCTGATCATGCCTCAGACCCTGGAACAGATGCGGGCCGCCTTCGCCCTGGAGCGGATCGATCAGGTCAAAGGCGGTGACGAGCGCGCCAAGTACAAAACACAGCTTCTCAAGCTGCCCGCCCGGCTGCACAACAACGGCCTGGGGCAGACCGTCGCGTTCTATCTCACGGCCGGCCCCGGCAAGCCGGAATGGATCATCTGCGACTGGCTGCAGGACTGGCTCAGCCGTCCGAAAAACAGTGGCCCCGCCATCTATCCCTCCGGCAAGGCCCTCATCACCTGCGTCTCCGGCAAGGACCTCTCCAAGGACGCGGACGCCGAGCAGCTCTACCGCCAGGCCTCGGACGAAGCCCGCGCCATCGCGGTCTGGCTCAAGCGCTTCGCCGAAGCCTTCATCGCGGGGAACGCCGGATGAGCAACCTGCCGATGCCGGCGGCTTTTCAGACGCTGCTCGCCCTGGACGGCCAAGCCAACCGATCCCTCGTCTTCGACCGCGGCATGGACCTGTGGACCCACACGCCGGGCAAGAAGTCGGAGGCCGACAAACCCGGCTTCTTTCGCGCCTTCGTCAGCCAATACCGCGAGAAGAGCCAGGGTTTCCCGGAATTCCTCGCCCGCCGGGCCGCCACCCTGAAGGCGCTCGGAGCCGAGCGCCGGGTGGTCTTCACTGCGTCCCGCCTGGTCGTGGGGCTCGGCCTGCCCCATCCCACCGAGACCGGCTTCCTCTTCGACCGCCTCACCGGCTGCCCCTGTCTCCCCGGCTCGAGCCTCAAGGGCCTCCTCCGGGCTGCCGCCACCCTCGCCGCGAACGGCGAGCTGCCGGGAGCCGGCGCCTTCTGGACGAAGCCCCAGGTGGACCGGGTGTTCGGACCCGTGCTGGGAGAGGAGCAGGTCCCCGCCACCGGCGCGGTGATCTTCTACGACGTGTTCCCCGAGAGCTGGCCGGCGCTGGAGGTGGACGTCCTCACCCCTCACTACGGAACCTACTACCGCGAGCTCGTCCCCCCGGGAGACTGGGACAACCCGGTGCCCGTCCCCTTCCTGGCCTTGCGGGCGGGGCAGGCGTTCGGCTTCTGGATCGGTCCGCGCGACCGGGCGTGCTGGCAGGAGGACTGCCGGCAGCTCCAGGATCTGCTCGTCCTCGCCCTCGACTGGCTCGGGATCGGCGCGAAGAAGGCTTCGGGCTACGGCTACTTCGCCAAGGAGGCGCCCGCCCTGCCTCAGCCGGTCCGGATGGCGGAGCCGCCCCGGCCCCCGCGCCGCGAGGACAGGCCTGCTCCTCCTCCAGCACCTCCCCTTCCACCTGCCAAGGAGACCCCGTGGGACAACGTCGAGATCGCCTGGATCGGCAGATCGCCCTGTCTCGTCCGGGGGGGGACCACGGTTCCCTGCTCTCTCGAAAGCCTCCCGGCGGACCTGCAGGAGGCGCTCAAGGACCGCAAGAGCAAGGCGAAGATCCGGGCCGACGTCGTCGTCGTCCGCATCGCCGGCGGCGATCTCCGGCTCGACCGCGTCAAGAGCTGGAGGCGCTCGTGATCCGCCGCGCCCTGCCGCTGCTCCTCCTCTGCGCCACCGCGGCCGCGGCCCAGCCCGGCGCCGCGCCCGTCCACGAGGAGGTCCGCCGCCAGGTGGAGATCCAGTTCGGAGACCGCCTCCGGGATCTCGAGATCAAGTCGACCGTCGCGATCACGCTCCTCGGGATCAACCTCTTCGGCATCGTCCCGGCCTACCTCTATCTCCTTCATCGGGCGCGCAAGATCGCCGAAAAGGAGATCGCCAAGGCCGCTCACAGCCGGCACCTGGATCTGGCGATGATGCTCGACGAGCGGGACGACGACCGGCGCCTGCGCCGCGAGACGTCCATCCTCGTGATCGCAGCCAGGGCCGGGACGGAAGGAATTCTCCGCCAGACGGGCTTCGCAGACGTCCTCACGATCCTGCCCGAGACGCTGGAAGCCCGGAAGATCGAGCCGGCTTCGATCGTGGTCTTCGACCTCGACAACGGCTGCTCCGAGGAGCTGGCCGCCTCCCTGATCGAAACGAGAGCGCTCGAAAGCGTCCTGGTCTATACCTCGAAGAGGTCCAACCTCAGCGCGCCCGGGTTGACCTACGCCAACTCGGCCGTCACCCTCTTCTCCCGCCTCATGGAGCTGATCCGCTTCCGGAAAGCCCTCGCACCGAAAAGATCATGAGTACGGCAGCCGGATCGACGGCAGGTAGGCCCCCGGCGCGCCCGTGTGGAAATCGTGTTCGTAGAGCTGGATCGTCCCGGCGCCCCGGCAGAGCTGGCCCAGGAAGAAGAGCACCGTGTTGGGAGCCGAGGCAAAGACGTGCAGCACGCCCTCGCGCTCCGCGGTCGTGCGCGACTTGATCTTCCAGTGGAGGCTCTGGGCCAGGTGCAGGGCATGGGCGCCGTCCCGCACTCCCTCCGCACCGGGTCTCGGAGCCAGCCGGGCCGTGAGGATCCGGCTCACCTTCAAGCTCGTGCGCTCCAGATACTTCTCGACGTCGCCCAGAACGTCGTGCGTGATCCCGATGGCGAGAGCCACGTCTGCCGCCCCGCGGGACCCCGGCCGGTCCCTTTCCTCGCTCCAGAGCGGCTCCTCCGGCAAAGGCGTGCTCTCGCCGCGCAGCTCGCGGATCTCCCGCCGGCCGCGCTGGAGGATCGCCACGTCGAGCCCGCTCTTCGTGCCGAGACAGTAGCCCGCGGCGAACGCGATGCTGGCATGGGCCGCGAGGTCGAGCACCACCGGCCCCCGCTCGCTCGCCGCCGAGATCAGGAAATCGCGCACCCGGGGGAAGATCTCCTCCTGCCACAGAAGATGGCTGCGGATGTAGCGCCCCCCGGGCCCGAAGAAGGAATCCTCCAGCGCCAGCATGCGGTCCGTCTCGGCCTCCATGTTCAGGGCCAGACTGTCCGGTCCGCCGAAGCTGCGGATGCCCAGCCGCAGGGGTTTCGAAGGCTTTTCCTCCACAGGCTCCCGCGGCGGTGCCGCCGGACCGATCTCGAAAAATCTCCGCTCCCGTGTCCCCACGAAGAGGGCCGGCGCCATCCAGTCGAGGGAGGCGTTGTCGTGGTTGAAGACCGCCAGCCGGCCCTCAGCTACCGCCGTATCGACGAAGTCTCCCGCGGCCAGCCGTTCGTAAAACATTTCGCTGAACGCGATCGCCGAATCGTCATAGATTGGAAGCTGCATCGCGATCACGGCGGGAATCCCGGCCAGGAGCAGGGCCGGGGCCATGCTGGAGAAGAGATCCTGTCCCTCTCTCCGGGGCAGCGCGCCCGTGTGGCAGGCGTTCAGGACGACAAGCCGGAGCGCCTTCAGACCTTTCAGGTTTTCGGCGAAGGCGGTCGCCGTGATCCGCTCCGCCGAGCGGGACTCGTCCTCGAAATACAGGGTGGCCTCTCCTGCGTGATTGAACGTGCCGTGGCCCATGAAGTGGAGGACGTGCCACGGCCGGCTCAGCAGCTTCGAGCGAAACTTCCCGAGTGTGGGACTCTCCAGGATCTCCACCTCGACCGCCTTCGATCGGAGACGGGATTGGATCGCCTTCCATTCCTCCCCGAGCGCGAGCTCCGGAGTCGCGCGCGGCGCCGAGCTCACCACCAGCACGCGCAGCGCCGAATCCTCCAGGGGAGGTGGAAAGAGGCGCGGGGTTTCCACGAACCGGAGCACCGAGGCTCCCCGCATCCGGCCCAGGAACTCCCGGGTTTCGGACCGGCGCACAAGCTCCCAGGGAAGAGCGGCCACGGGAACGAGCTCCGGAGCGTCGGAGATGCGCAGCCAGAGCCGGAGCCCGGCCGTCTTCCCCTGCCCCTCGACGAACGCAAGGCTCGTCCGGAACGCCTCCGCCACCTTGCCGGAGATCAAGGCATCGAACAGCGCCTCGCCGAGCGTCTCCGGATCGGGCGAGAGATCCGAAGGCCAGAAGGGAGGATGGCTGCCCAGCGCGCCGAGCAGCCGTTCGAGCTGCGCCGAGTCCAGAGGAGGCTTGAACCGCGCCGCGCTCGCCGGCACCGGCGAGATCAAGGCCTCGCACTTGAATCCCTTCTTCCCTTCGCTGCGGATCCGGACCTCGAAGTCCACGTACTCCATGCCGTCCCCTCCGGGGACGCACGGAGTGCCGGCTGCGCCCCACCTCTATGGACACGGATCAGGAGACTTTGTTGAGCCCGCCTCAGCCCGCCGTCTCCTGACCGAACGGACACATCAGTGAGCCCCAAGGGGCGGGCGACAGACGGGGCGGCCAGCCCAGAACAGGCGAGAACAGGTGCCTGGGGGAATGTTGAAGCGGCTTCGATCCTGAGCGCGTCGACATCCTGCTGGAGCAGATCAGGGCAGGCGGCGTTTCGGCCGCAGCCCGCCCACTTCCAATCGCGCTGCCCGGCTCCGACGATGAGGCGTTTCTAGAGGTTGCGCTGGCAGCGGAGCCCGATGCCTCGTCACCGGGAACGTCAAGCATTACCCTGCCGAGGCCCGGAGCGGGGTCTCTATCGAGGTCACTCGGGCACCTGAGCCTACGGGCGCTCCGTGGGAGGGGACGAGCCTGGCCCGGGAAGCTCCGGCCACTCGCCCCCTGCCTCTTCCGCTGTCAACAGATGCTCGAGCGATGTGTAGCGATAGAGCGTGGGCGCATGCTGGAGAAAGAGGCCCCCCGTATCCGCGGTCGGGCCATAGGTCGAATAGACGGGACGGCCGAGCAGCCGAAGGTAGACCGTGAGCTGGCCCCGGTGATGCGCGGAGTGATTCAGGCGACGCAGAAAGATCCAGGCGCGCGATCGGGTGACGTCGAAAAAGCCCGCCCCGTCAGACCACCAGTCGGACGTCCTCTCCGAAAGGATTTCTTGTCGCGCCTCCGAAGCCTGTGCGTAGTGGCGCAGGAAGGAAAGCCGTTCTTCCGTGACAGGCAGCGCAGGAAGCGCGATTTCGACGCCCAGCATGTTGCGCATCCACCCGTCTTCCGAGATGCACTGGTGCACCATGTGCTCGAGAGGAGACCGGGCGCGTGGCGCGGGCCGAAAGCGAAGGTCTTCGTCGGCGAAGCACGACCAGACGCTGAGCGTCTTGAGCCTCTCGGTGGCGTAGGCGTCGAGGAGAAAGGAGCCGGGATTGAAATCTGTCATCGTGCAGCCGATCTTACCGTGCGCAGTCACTTCGCCGGCCGTGGCCGCACTCCGAGCACGTTCGGGATCGGCCAGGGCGTGTTGTTTCCGTCGCTTTCGGAGAATCCGGTTTCGAAGCTGCCGTAGAGCTCCAGCTCGACGCCTCCGGTCCGCAGGTAGAGCTGCGCTTCGGGGCCGCCTTCCAGGTGCTGGGCGCTCACCAGGCCGAGAGGCAGGGCGAGCAGCTCGCGGTTCAGGTCGTGCATGCTGAACGGCGACCGGCTGAAGAGGAACAGGATCCGGCCCCGGTCATCCTCGCCGAGCGCCGCCTCGCTCCACCGCTTCTCCTGCTGGCCCCACCGGTTCCGGCCCGGCCGCTGGATCAACCGCAGGTTCTGCGCCGCCGAGCCGTAATCCTGGAGGATGGCCGGCATCGTGATCCCCGGCGCATCCAGGTCGAAGATCCGGAAGCGGGGAAGACCCTTGCGCCGCGGAGCGAAGGCGGCGACGGACTGATATCCGTTCACCTTGCCGCTGTTCACGTGCCCGCCGGCCCGCATGTAGCCGACGTGGGTTTTGTAATCGGCCGCGAACATGCCGGCGTTGATGGCCGCCGTGAGCCCGCGCGCCGCGCTCCACTGCTTCGCGGTGCGGCCCGCGGCTTCGCCGGTGCGGCTCTGCCCCACCAGATCGAGATCCCAGCGGGCCGGATCGATCCGCAGCACCGTGATCCGCGAGTCGCCGACCGCGCTCGGCCGGGACGCGGCAAAGACGCCGAGGTCCATGCCCGGGGCGAGGGAGCGCCAGACCGCGGGCTCGGGTGCCGCGGGCAGGAGCAGCGCGAGAAGAGAGAGGAACAGGGTTCGCATGGCCGCAAGCCCTCCGGTCGTTTCCAGGATACGCCTCCAGCGGATCTCATGGCCAGGAGAGAGCGGAGGTGCGTCCATCGTTCGACGCATCGAGATCCACGGTCAACCATAGGAGCGCCGCCACGACGCACACTCCTGACCAGAACACCAGCGTCCCGTTCCACCCCCAGGCGTCGGACATCCTGGGCACGAGCCAGATCGACAGGACGCCGCCGAGATTCCCCATCAGGTTGAGCATGCCGGCCGCCGCGCCGGAATTCTCAAACCCGATGGCGGTCGCGGTGGTGAAGAACGGCGCCTCGGCTCCGTTCACACATCCGGACGACAGGCTCAGGGCAAGGATCGCGAGGACCGCGCTCGGAAGGATTGCACCCGCGGTCACGAAACCCGCGGCCGAGAAGAGACACGCCATTGCGACGCGACGCCGGGCCTGCGCGGCGCCGATGCGACGGCCGAGGCGATCGGTCGCTATCCCGATGAGCGGCGCGAGCACGAAGGCGGCGATGCTGGGCAGGCCGCCCCACCGGCCGCCGGCGAGAATGGTGAAGCCGCGCCCCTCCGTCAGATAGCGGAAGAACCAGAACACGAACACAAACCACACCGCGGAGTGCAGCAGGTAAGCGATCGAAAGGCGCAGCAGAGGAGCGTTGCGCACGAGGACATGCAGCTCGGACAGCACGCCGCGCCTCGCCCGGAGTGCATGCTGTTCCGGTTGCTGCGGCCGCAGCGGCATCAGCGTGAACCAGACCACTGCGGTGACGCTCGCGATGACCCCGCTGAGCACGAAGACCGCGCGCCAGCCGAGCCGCTCCATGACGGGTGCCATCAAGAGCGGGGCCGCCGCCGCGCCGAGGCTCGCCGTGGCGATGTAGAGGGCGGTGGCGCGCACGCGCTCCGTCACCGGTACGTAGATCATGACCGCCATGGCGGCCACGGGGAAGACCGCGGCCTGCGCGATGCCGAGCAGCACCCGGGTGGACACGAGCACCAGGACGGCTCCCTCGCGAGGTATGGCGCTCGTGAGAAACGACGCGACGCTGCAGCCGAACAGGGTGAGCGCGAGCGCCGTCCGCGCGCCGAAGCGTTCGCCGAACATGCCGGCCGGCACCTGGAAAAGGGCGTACGAGAGCTGGAAGCCCCAGGCGGTGATGGCGCCCATTCCGATCATCGTGAGCCCCAGGGCAGGCACCATGCGCTCTTGCGCCACCGCGACGTCCGCACGCACGAGGTAGGCGACGCCCGTGACGAGGCTGAGGAGAAGGATGACGCGCCAGTGCCTCGGCATAAGAGAGCTGCGCGCGCTCACTCCGGCCGCACTTCGCGCGTCAACCACTCCTCCACGTATCTCTTCAGCTCGGGCGTTTCCGGGAACGGGTCGCCGTAGGTCTGCATGGCGCGGAAGGGGAGCGGTTCGATGCGCTGCGCCTCGAAGGTGTTGCGGTCGGCGTCCTTGTCCCAGCCGTGGTTTTCCAGAAAGAGGGTTCTTGTCCATCCCTCGCGGACAGGCGGGAGATCGGCGGCTTCGAAGGTCACGGCGATCTCGTCTCCGGGGGCGAGGACCGCGGAGCGGTCGTCGACGTCCTGGAGCAGCTCCTTGACGTCGCCGTAGCGGGTGTAGCGGCCGGGGAAGGGGAGCCAGGGGGAGGCTTGCGTCACCCGGTGGTAGTCATAGCCGTGAGGCCCGTTCGGGGAGCGGCGGATCAGCTCGGAGAAGCCGCGATAGCGCAGGTCGGCGGTTTGGGGTGACAGACGGGCGACGATCTTCGCCTCGTCGTCCACGGGCTTCGCGGTCCAGGCGATGCGGTCCCAGGCGAGCCACTGGTTGGTGACGATGCGCAGGCGGTGGGCTCCCTCCGGGAGCGGCGGGGTGTCGACCACCATGGTCTTGGTCTTGCCCGCGGGAAAGCCCATCTCCGGGACCAGGAGCTGCCAGCCGGCAGGGGTTTCAACTTCGATCCTGGGGAAGACCGGGGGGAGGTCGGGACGCTGGGCCACGGCGAGGTTGAGGCTCGCGTCGGCCGGGAAGTTCCAGCCGTCCAGGTGCAGGCGGATTGGCGCGGCCGGCGCTTCTCCGAGGTCGAGCGTGAAGGTCCAGGGACGGGCCGCGACTCCCTGGTAGGCGCCCACGGGATAGCCGCCGGCGTAGATCTCGTCACGCTTCCGGACGCGGGCCGTGGCGTCCTCCCCCGCTCCGTCCCAGGCGGCGGCGACCGGCCGGAGGTCGCGGCTGGCTCGCACCTCCTCGGGGAGGGACTTGCCGGGGATCACCCTGAGGTTGCTCGCCACTTCCACGTCGGATGGATGGTCCACCACCCAGAGACGGATGGCGTCGAAGAAGGCGGCTTCCCAGAGCTCCTCGGTGATGCGCAGCTCCCAGCGATTTCCCGAGAGGCCGTCGACGCGCACCAGCTCGCTCGGATCGCGGCTCGCCCAGACGCCGGGCGCGACCGGCAGGCCGATGGGGGCGTTCCAGAGCAGGTCGGTCACGAAGGCTAAGCGCTCGCCGTCCCAGGCGTAGAGGAACGGGCAGCTCCCCTTGAGGAGCTGCTCTTCCACGATCCGCTGGTCCCCCTTGGGCTGGATGCGGTTCTGCGGCACGCCGTTCGTCCAGGTCACCCTCAGAAGATCGGGCTGCGTCCGCTTCCCCAGGCCGAAGTGGATCACCTGGCCCGCGGCTTCGCGGAACTGGTAGGCGGACCCGGATCGGACCTCCAGGACCGAGCCGAGCCCCTCGACGTTGTTCTTGCTGTTGCCCTGGGTCAGCGCCTTCAGGCGGACGGTCAGCCAGTGGTTCCGGTTGCCGCCGTCGTTCTCCAGCCGGTGGAGGCCCTTCGGCCCCGCGGCGAGGAGGTCGAGGTCGCCGTCGGCGTCGAGATCGGCCGCGGCGAGCACGTCGCCACCCCCGGTCTCGCCTTCCCGGGGCAGCGGCTCGAAGCTCGGGCTTGCCGGCGTCCCTCTCTGGCCCAGGACGATCGTCCCCGACGGGCCGGCGGCGGCGAGGTCGAGGCGGCCGTCGTTGTCCGCGTCGAAGGCGAGCACGTCCAGGAAGCCGCTTTCGCTGGGCAGTCCGGGCAGGCTCCAGGGTTCGAAGGTGCCGCCGCCGCGGTTGTGCCAGGCGAGAAGACCGCCGGGGCCGACGGAGACGATGTCGGGCCGGCCGTCGTTGTCCAGGTCCGCGCTCTCGATGGCCCGGACCATCCGGCCCTCGGAGACCGCCCGCTCCGCGAAACGGCCCTGGCGGAGGTTGTCGAGCCAGGCGATCCCCCCGGCGTGGGCCACGAGGAGGTCCAGATCGCCGTCGCGGTCCAGATCGCTCGCCGCGAGGTCGAGCGGCTGCGGCAGCGGCTTGGGCAGGGTCTGCTCCCCCACCGCTTCGAGCGGACCGGCGAGATTGTTGCGGAACAGGCCGCCGCCCAGGGCGAGGTCGAGATCGCCCTCGATGTCGTAATCAATCGCCACGGCGGCCCCTCCTCCGCCAGCCCCCAGGGGCGTCTCTTCAAAAGTGCCATCCCCCTTGCCGCGCCACCAGGAGGAGCGCTTGGCGCCGTACCCGATCAGGTCGAGGTGGCCGTCGTTGTCGAGGTCGGCGGCGAGGAGGCCGGCGATGCCCGGGGCCGGGAGCTGCCCCTCGGACAGCTTCGGTTCTTCCCCGGCCACTCGCGCGGTGTCCACCTTGCCGTCCTCGTTGAAGTCGCCCACGGCGAGGGCTCGGCCGAGGGTCGCGGTCTCGGCGATCCGGGTGGCGCGGAGCTTCACCGGCACCGGATCGCCGAACGTGGAGACCGGGGGCTCGCCCGCGAAGCGCTCGACCGGCAGACCCTGGATGCCAGGCGACAGCTCGCGCAGGCTCTGCTGGTAGAGCTGGCTCACCTTGAGGACGTTCTCCAGCCGCACACTCGGGATGCGCGCCGCTTCGAGATCGTTGGCTTCCAGGGCCTTCAGGAGCTGCTCCAGGCTCGCCTGCGCCTGGGGCGGCGCCTGCCAGAGGACCTCCCGGACCCGCAGGAACGCTTTCGTGGCGGCGGCCCGGTCCGCGGCCTTGACCGCCCGCTGTCCTTCCTTGAGGAGGACCACCAGGTTCTCCGGCCGCAGGCGGACGAGGGCGGCCAGGGCTTGCGCGACCGATGTGTCGCTATCCTGGGTGGAAGCCTGCTGGTAGAGGGAAAACTGGACCTCGACGCGGTCCGGGTCCGCGGACGCGGCCTTCTGATACTCGGCCAGCGACTCCTCCGCCTTGCCGCTCCATTGCAGCACGTCGCCGCGCAGGGCGAGCAGGTCGGCCCGGCCGGGCGCCCTGGCCAGGGCCTGGTCGATCCAGGTCAGCGCCTCGTCGTTCTTCTGCTGGCGCAGGGCCGAGACCGCGAGGTCCGCGTACGGCAGCGGGTCCGCGGGAGCGGATTTGAGCAGCTCGCGGAAGGTCGCCTCGGCCTCGGCGGGCTGCTCGTTCTCGAGCTGCGCGAGGCCGAGGTTGCGCAGCTCCATCGCCCGCTCCGGGAGGGGGGCGGGAACCGCGGCCTGGAGCACAATGGCGGTCAGAAGAAGACCGACAGAAAGGACACCAAGGACACCAAGGACAACAAGGACAACAGGGACAGCAAGGACGTCCCTGCGGTCCTTGGTGTCCTTGATGTCCTTGATGTCCTTGGCTCGTGCCGCCCTCACTGACCCTCCAGGCTCTGGAGGTTGGCCTTCGCCATGGCGTCGTCCGGCCGCAGGGAGAGGACCTTCTGCAGCAGCTCCTTGGCCTCGGGCTTGCGGCCCTGCGCAATCAGCAGCACGGCGAGGTCGTTGAGTGCCGCCAGGTGCTCGGGCAGGACCGCCAGCGCCTGCCGGAAGTCGCGCTCGGCTTCCGCCCTCTTGTTCAAGGCGAGGTTGACGGCGCCCCTCTGGTAGAGCGCGTCGGCGTTGTCCGGCGCCAGCTTCAGGGTCTCCTCCGCGGCCTTCCCGGCGTCGTCGAAGCGCTTCAGGATGAGGAGGAGATGGACCTCCATCAGCCGCAGCCGCAGGTCGTCGGCGGCGATGTCGCGCTCCCGCCGGATGATCTCCAGGGCCTTGTCGGCCTGGCCGGCGGCGGAGAGCTTCGCGGCCTCGGAGAGGGCGTCGTTCGTGGGGTCCTGGCCGGGCTGCTTCGGCTTGTTCTTGCCGGGCGCGGCCTTCGAGACCTCCTGGAACTTCGCCAGGGCCTTCTGGGCGTCCTCGCGCCGGCCGGAGCCCGCGAGCGCCTGGCCGTAGACCTGCCAGATCGGGGCGTTCGTCTCGTCGAGCGCCACGGCCTTCTCCAGCACGGGCACGGCCTCGGCCCAGCGGCCGAGCGCGACCAGGGCGCGGGCATGCTCCAGCGCGATCGAGGCCTGGCTCGCGCGCGTCGCCGGCTCCGTCCCGGCGGGGTTCGGCAGCTTCCCCACGAACGGCGCCAGCGTCGCCAGCACCTTCTCGGGGCTGCCCGACTGCTGATGGGCCTGGGCCAGGAGCAGGGCCAGCTCCGGATCGTCGTTCACGTGCCCGTCGAGCACCGCGACCGCGCCGGCCGCGTCGCCGACCTGGATGCGCGCCTCGGCGAGCGTCCAACGCAGGTCGTGGTCGATCTCCCTGGGGGGCGCGGCTTCCAGCGGCGCGAGCAGCTTGATGGCGCCGCTCGGATCGCCCTGTGCCCGGACGAAGCGCGCCCGGAGCACGATCGCCTGCGGCAGGTCCTGCGGCAGGCCGGTGAGCAGCGATTCGACCTCCTCGGGGCCGCGGCCAAGCTCCACGGCGCAGAACGCAGCGGCGAGGCGCGCCTCCTGGTCGTCGGGATGGGCCTTGACCCAGGGCCGTAGGAGCTTGTAGGCGTCCAGCACCCGGCCCTGGCGGCCGTAGCGCAGGCCGAGCGCCCGCGCCGCGATCGACTGCGGCCCCTTGGCCACGGCGCGCTCCAGGTAGGCCTCTCCCTTGGCGTCCTGCTTCAGGGCGAAGGCGGCGCGGGCGGCGTTGAAGAGCACGGGCGGACCCGCGGCGTCGAGGGCGGCGACCGGGTCGAGCATGGCCTGCGCCTCCTGGAACCGCCCCAGCTCGATGTAGGCCCCGCCGAGCACGGCGAAGAACGGCGGCGGCAGCGTCTTGTCGGCCTTGTAGGGCTCCAGCAGGGCCACCACGCCCTGGAAGTCGCGCGCCTCGTACTTCTGGCGCGCCTGGACGAACTTCTGCTGCAGGTCGTCCGCCGGCGCCTCCGGAGGCGATTGCTGCGCGCGGACGGCCAGGGGGAGGACGAGGAAGAGGACGGCGATCAGGCTACGGCTGTGTCTCATGGGATCGGCAAAGTATATGCTCTCCCCGCCATGAAGCCGAAGCTCCAGTACCTCCTCCTGCCGCTGCTGTTGGTAGTGCTCGCAACGGTTGGCGCCAAGTCTCCTGACTCCGCGCTTACCCTGGAAACCGTCAAGGTCGATCCCGCCTCGCCCGGGCCGGACACGCTCTGCCGCCTCACGGTTACGCTCAAAAGCTCCGGCGCGAAGACCGCGTCGGCCCTGGGCTTCCGCGTCAAGGTGGACGGCCAGGAGCTGCCGGTCTACCGCAACGAGCTGTTCTTCCGCCCGGTGGCGCCGGGAGCCACGGCCGAGGTGAAGCTGCACAACTTCTGGAGCAACGAGACGGGCCGGCCGTTCCCCACGAGCGGCAGGATGACCGTCGAGGTCACCCTCGCCGAGGCGCAGTGGATGGACGTCAAGACCGAGAACGGCGCCGAAGTCTGGACGGCGGCCGGACCTGTCGAGGGGCTGCCGGTCTCGAAAAGCGTCACGCTCACCTTGAAGAAAACCGCCGCCCCGCGCTGAATCCGCCTTCCGGCCCCCCTCTTGCGTTCTCTCTTTGTGGAACGTATAATCGACGAAAAGCCACTGTCCAAGTACGGTCCAATCAAGGAGGGTTTTTGCATGGCCCTACCCCTAGATAGGGAGATCCGGCCGAATCTCGTGCCGGTCGGAGAGCAGATCACGGGCTTCGAGGAGCCCGACCTCATCTACATGAAGCTGTCCGGCACCGTCACCGAGGACGAGGTGAGGGTGATCAACGAGATGCAGATCGACTTTTCCCGCGGGCGCGAGCGGGTCTTCTTCCTGGTCGACCTGTCCGAGCTGGAGAGCCTCTCCAACGCGGTGCGCCGGGCGGCCATCGAAGGGCTCAACCAGATGCCCGTCGGCGGGCTCGGCGTCTTCCAGGCGCCGCTCACGGCGCGCGTGCTCGCCAAGCTCATCATCACCGGCATGAAGCTGTTCGGGAAGAGCATCCCGCTCCAGTTCTTCGACGACGAGGCCGGCGCCCGGGATTGGATCGACCAGCAGCGGTCGGCGTAGGCACACCCCGCCCGTCCGGGTAGGCCGCTGAAAGGCGGGTTTCTACCACCCACCCGGACGGCGACTGCTTCTCCGCAGAGCGGTAGCTTCCTCTGGTAAAAAGAGGAGGCACCCATGCCCGCCGGACTCGACCGCGAAACTCTCGACCTCACGCTCGACTCCCTCCACGAATTCGCCCAGGCCCATCTCCCCGACGACAAGCTCCTCGATCTCGACGCTAGGGACGAGTTCCCCCTCGAGACCGTGCGCGACATGTGCGGCGGCGGGCTCGGCGTCCAGCTCCTCTTCATCCCCGAGGAGTTCGGCGGCATGGGCGGCGGCGCCTTCGACGTCTACCGCGTCTGCGAAGCCCTCGCCCGCGTCGATCTCGGGATCGCGACCGGAGTGCTCGCCACCTTCCTCGGCAGCGATCCGATCGTGTTCGGCGGCACTCCCGAGCAGAAGCGGCGCTGGCTCTCGCGCATCGCGGACGAGGGGCTCCTCATGGCCTACGCCGCGACCGAGCCCGAGGCCGGCTCCGATCTCGCGGCGCTCCGCACCACGGCCAGGCGCGTCGAGGGGGGCTACGTGCTCGACGGCAACAAGCAGTGGATCAGCAACGGCGGCTTCGCGGACCTCTACTGCGTGCTCGCCCTGGCGCCCGGCGGACCGAGCTGGTTCGTGGTGGAGCGCGGCACCCCCGGCCTCTCCTGGGGCAAGCCCGAGGACAAGCACGGCATCCGCGCCAGCAACACGGCCGAGGTGTCGCTCGCGGGCGTGCGGGTCGAGCCCGGCGCCCTGGTCGGCGGCGTCGAGGGGCAGGGGCTCCTCCAGGCACAGGCCGTGTTCGGCTACACCCGGCTCATGGTGGCCGCCTTCGGCCTCGGCGCCGGCTGGGCCGCGCTCGACCGCGCCATCCCCTACTCGCAGGAGCGCATCCAGGCCGGCGGCCCGCTGTCGGAGAAGCAGGGCTACACGCACAAGCTGATCGTCCCGCACGCCGCGCGCCTCGAAGCCTCCCGCGCCTACATCGAGGAGACCGCCGAGCGCATCGATGCGGGCGAAGGCAGCCTCAACACCGAAGGGGCAATCGCCAAGTACCTGGCGTCCGAGTTCGGCAACCTGGCCGCGGACGCCGCCATCCAGGCCCTCGGCGGCTATGGCTACACCCGCGAGTACATGGTCGAGAAGATCAAGCGCGACGTGCGCATCACGACCATCTACGAGGGGACGTCCGAGATCCTGGAGATGACCATCTCCCGCGACCGCTGGCAGCTCCACCTGAAGTCCCGCGGCGAGCACTACCACTCCGAGGCCCGGGTGCTGGAGGCGCTCCACGCGAAGCATCCGGACGTCGGCGCCGAGACCTCGGCCCTCGCTCTCCACGCGCTCGCCGAGATCCTGGAGCGCGCCCGCGCCGGGCGGCTCACGCGCAACCAGCACATCCTCTTCCGCCTGGGCGAGCTGATCGCCTGGGCCGAGTGCGCCGCGAGCTTCTGCCGCCGGGCCGCCCGCTCCGCCGAGGGACGGTTGAACGACAAGGCCGACCGCCGTTTCAGCGCCGAGGCGCTCGCCACCCTCTCCCGCATCTTCGCCCGCGAGGCCGCGTCCAAGGTTTCGACCGAGGGCCTCCGCTGGATGGATACCGATCTGATCCAGGACATGGACCGCGCCGCCGACACGCTGTACCACCGCGCTCCGGTCACCGCTCAGGGAGCCCTTGTATGAGAGACACCGCGCACCGAGCCATAGCCATCGTCGGCGCCGGCGCCGTCCTGCCCGACGCCCCGGATGCGCCGACCTTCTGGCAGAACGTCAAGGACGGCCGCTACAGCATCACCGAGACGCCGGCCGACCGCTGGGACGCGAGCCTCTACTGGGACCCCGACCCGCACGCGCCGGACAAGTCGTACTCGAAGATCGGCGGCTGGGCCCGCGACTGGAGCTGGGACCCCATCCAGTGGAAGCTGCCGGTGCCGCCCAAGGTCGCGGAGGGGATGGACCGCACGCAGAAGATGGCCATCGCCGCCACCCGCGAAGCGCTCGCCGACTACGGCTGGCCCGCCCGGCCCCTCGATCCCGACCGCACCGCCGTGATCCTCGGCAACGCCATGGCCGGAGAGAAGCACTACATGACGGCGCTACGCCTGTTCTTCCCCGAGTACGCCCGCGAGCTCTCCGCCGCGCCCAGCTTCGCCGGGCTGCCGGCGGACCTGCGCAGGACCATCACCCGCGAGCTGCACGAGGGCATCGGCCACCTGTTCCCCGAGGTCAACGAGGACACCATGCCCGGCGAGCTCGCGAACGTGATCGCCGGCCGCATCGCGAACCTGTTCAACTTCCACGGCCCGAATTACGTGGTGGACGCGGCCTGCGCCTCGGCCATGGCCGCCATCGGCGCCGCGATCGAGGGGCTGGAGGAGGAGGACTTCGACGCGGTGGTGACCGGCGGCGTCGACGCGAACATGGGCGCCTCCACCTTCATCAAGTTCTGCAAGATCGGCGCGCTCTCCGCGACCGGCACCCGCCCGTACGCGGACGGCGCCGACGGCTTCGTCATGGGCGAGGGGTCCGCGATCTTCGTGCTCAAGCGCCTGGCCGATGCCGAGCGCGACGGCGACCGCATCTACTCCGTGATCCGCGGCGTGGGCGGGTCGAGCGACGGCCGCGGCAAGGGGATCACCGCTCCGAACCCCGCGGGCCAGCGGCTGGCCGTCGAGCGCGCCTGGGCGAATGCGGGCGTCTCCCCCGCCGCGGTCGGCCTGATCGAGGGGCACGGCACGTCCACCCGCGTGGGCGACGTGGCCGAGGTCGAGAGCCTGCAGGCCGTGTTCGGCAGCCTGGGCCTGCCCGCGGGCTCGGTGCCGCTGGGCTCGGTCAAGTCGAACATCGGCCATCTCAAGGCGGCGGCCGGCGCCGCGGGCATCCTCAAGGCCGCCTGCGCCCTGCGCGACAAGGTGCTCCCCCCGAGCCTCAACTGCGAGCGCCTGAACCCGAACATCGACTTCGCCCACACGCCTTTCTTCGTCAACACGGAGCTGCGCCCCTGGGAGGCGAACGGCCATCCCCGCACCGCGGGCGTGAGCGCCTTCGGGTTCGGCGGCACGAACTTCCACGTGGTGATGGAGGAGCATGTGCCGGGGCGGACCCTCACCCCCGACCCCTCTCCCATCGCACTCCCTTCCCCCGGGAGAGGGGCGCCACCACCCACTTCCCGTGCAGGTTCCCCCCTCTCCCGGTCGGGCGGGAGTGCGATGGGAGAGGGGGGCCAGGGGGGTGAGGGGTCCCCAAAGCCCCCGCTGCGAGGAGCCCTCCTCCTCGGCGCCCCCTCCCCCTCCGACCTCGCCGAAAAGCTGGCCACCGTCCACGATCCCGGCCTCGTCCCGCCCCGCCAGGAGGACCTCGCCGCCCCCGTCCGCCTCGCCGTGGACTACGGCGACGCCGCCGAGCTGGACGTCAAGCTCGACAAGATCCGCCAGGCCCTGAAGCTCGGCCAGACCGGGATGTGGCGGGCTCTCCGCTCGCAGGGGATCTTCCGCGGCGCCGGCCCGGCTCCCAAGGTGGCGTTCCTCTACACCGGCCAGGGCTCGCAGTACCTCGGCATGCTCGACGGCCTGCGCAAGGTCGAGCCGATCGTGGCCGAGACGTTCGCGGAGGCCGACCGGGTCATGACGCCGATCCTCGGCCGGCCGCTGACCTCCTACCTGTTCAACACGCAGAATGAAGACGAGCTGCGCCAGACCGCCATCACCCAGCCCGCGGTGCTCGCCGCGGACATCGCTCTCACCCGGCTGCTCGGCGCGTACGGCATCGTGCCCGACTTCGTCATGGGCCACAGCCTGGGCGAGTACGGCGCGCTCGTCGCCGCCGGCAGCCTCTCCTTCGCCGAGGCCCTGGAGGCCGTCGCCGCCCGCGGCCGGGAGATGACCCGCGTCTCCATGGCGGACAACGGCCGCATGATCGCGGTCTTCGCGCCGCTCGAGGAGATCGAGCGCACGATCGCCGAAGTGGACGGCTACCTGGTCGTCGCCAACGTCAACAGCACCGCCCAGGCGGTGGTGGGCGGCGCCTCGGACGCGGTCGAGCGCGCCGCCGCGGTCTTCCGCGAGGCCGGCCGCGAGGTGCGGCCGCTCCCCGTGAGCCACGCCTTCCACACCGAGATCGTGGCCCCGGCGAGCGAGCCCCTGCGCCAGGTGCTCCGCCGGCTCGACCTGCGCCCGCCGCGCATCCCGGTCATCTCGAACGTCACCGGCGAGCTCTACCCAGACACCGTGCCGGAGATGATCGATCTCCTCGGCCGCCAGATCGCCTCGCCCGTGCAGTTCGTCAAGGGCCTCCAGACGCTCCACGAGCACGGCGCCCGCGCCTTCGTGGAGGTCGGCCCGAAGCGCGCTCTCCACGGCTTCGTCGAGGACATCCTCGGCCGGCACGAGGATGTCACCGCGCTGTTCACCAACCATCCGAAAACCGGCGACGTCGCCTCCTTCAATCACGCGCTCTGCGGCCTCTGGGCCGCGGGCCTGGGCAACGGCTCGATCCCCGAGGAGCTTCCCATGAACACCGACAGATACAGTGAGATGGGCCGCAAGTTCGCCGACTTCCTGCGGACCACCCAGGCCCCGCTTCCCGAAGCGGATGTCCCCGTGGTGATCACGGGCGCGGCCCTGGGGCTGCCCGGCTCTGAAAAGGTTTTCGACGACGCGAACGTCGGCCGCATCCTGCGCGGCGAGCAGGGGATCGACGCCATCCCCATGCGCCTGCGCCGCGCCATGACCGAAAAGAACGTCACCCGCCTCATCAAGAGCGACGAGGGGGGCGGTCCGCGTTTCGAGACGATCGCGAGCCCGTCCGAGGTCATCAAGCTCGCGGCCCGCGCCGGGGAGCTCGACCTCGCCCGCGACTTCGGCCTCCCCGAGGAGCGCCTGGCCGCTTTCGACCGCACCACCCGCCTCGCGATCGGCGCGGGCCTCGACGCCCTGCGCGACGCCGGCATCCCGCTCGTCCTGCGCTACAAGACCACCACGACCGGCTCGCGCCTGCCCGACCGCTGGGGCCTGCCCGACGACCTGCGCGACGACACCGGCATCATCTTCGCCTCGGCCTTCCCGGGCTATGACTCGCTGGTCGGCCAGATGGAGCACTACCACCGCGACAAGACCCTGAAGAGCCGGCTGGCCGACCTGGAGGACCTGAAGACCCGGCTCGCCGGGGGGAACGGTCTCAATGCCGAGATCGAGCGCCGCATCCGGGAGCTCCGGTCCGAGATGGAACGCGATCCGTTCACGTTCGACCGGCGCTTCCTGTTCCAGGTCCTCTCCATGGGCCACTCGCAGCTCGCGGAGACGATCGGCGCCCGCGGGCCGAACACGCAGATCAACGCGGCCTGCGCGAGCACCACCCAGGCGTTCGCCATCGCGAGCGACTGGATCCGCGCCGGCCGCTGCCGGCGCGTGCTCGTGGTGGCCGCGGACGACATCACGAGCGACAACCTGCTCGGCTGGTTCGGAGCGGGCTTCCTGGCGAGCGGCGCCGCCGCGACCGACGAGCTGGTCGAGGACGCCGTGCTCCCCTTCGACCGCCGCCGTCACGGTCTGGTGATCGGCATGGGCGCCGCGGCCGTCGTCCTGGAGCGCGCCGACGCGCCGCGCGAGCGCGGTCTGCGGCCGATCTGCGAGCTGCTGGGAACCGTGGCCGCGAATAGCGCCTTCCATGGCAGCCGGCTGGACGTCCAGCACATCGGCGACGTCATGGAGAGGCTGATGGCGGACGTCGAATCGCGCTGGGGGCTCGACCGCCGGCAGATCGCGCAGGAGCTGGTCTTCCTCTCCCATGAGACCTACACGCCGGCCCGGGGCGGCAGCGCCCAGGCCGAGGTCGAAGCTCTACGCCGCGTCTTCGGACCGGCCGCGGAGAACGTCGTGGTGGCGAACACCAAGGGCTTCACGGGCCATCCCATGGCCGTGGGGATCGAGGACGTGGTGGCGATCAAGGCGCTGGAGACCGGCTTGGTGCCGCCGGTGCCGAACATCCGGGAAATGGACCCCGAGCTCGGAACCCTGAGCCTCTCCCGCGGCGGCTTCTACCCGGTGTCCTACGCCCTGCGCCTCGGCGCCGGGTTCGGATCGCAGATCAGCCTGAGCCTGATGCGCTGGGTGCCGAATCCGGACGGCAAGCGCCGAGTGCCCGGCGAGTTGGGATTCCGGTACCGGATCGAGGACGAGCGGGCGTGGAAGGGGTGGCTTGCCAAGGTGGGTGGCGGCGAGGAGGTCGAGGTGATGTCGCGGACTCTGCGGGTGCCCTCACCCCCCGGCCCCCTCTCCCGGTCCCCCGAGCCCCCCTCCCCGGGAGAGGGGGAGACTTATGAAAAGCCACAACCCGTAAAGGTCGCTGCGGTGGAAACCCCCTCTCCCGCGCAGCGGGGGAGGGATGGGGAGGGGGCTCCGGACGCTGTCCACGACAAAGTCCTCTCCCTGATCGCCGAGAAGACCGGTTACCCTGTGGAGATGCTGGCGCTCGACCTGGACCTCGAAGCCGACCTCGGCATCGACACCGTCAAGCAGGCCGAGATGTTCGCCGCCATCCGCACGGAGTACGGCATCCCGAGGCTGGAGAATCTGAAGCTTCGCGACTTCCCGACGCTCGCCCACACCATTCAGTTCGTCTATGACAACCGGCCGGATCTGAAGAAGGAAGAGACTCCCTCCCCAGCCCTCCCCTCACCGGCTTCGCCGGGCCATGGAGAGGGAGCCGGAGATCCTGTCAAGGAGCGGGTTCTGGCGCTGATCGCCGAGAAGACCGGCTACCCTGTGGAGATGCTGGCGCTCGACCTGGACCTCGAAGCCGACCTCGGCATCGACACCGTCAAGCAGGCCGAGATGTTCGCCGCCATCCGGGCCGAGTACAACATCCCGCGCGACGAGAACCTCAAGCTCCGTGACTACCCGACCCTTGCCCACACCATCCAGTTCGTCCACGACCGCAAACCTGCCGAGCAAGTCTCCCCCTCTCCCGGGGAGGGGGACTCGGGGGACCGGGAGAGGGGGCCGGGGGGTGAGGGCCACTTCCCCCGCCGCGTCCCGATCCCCGTCCTCCGCCCGCCCATCGAGCTCTGCAAGCCCACCGGCGTGAACCTGGACTCGAACAGCCGCGTCGTCGTCGCCTTCGACCGCGGCGGCGCCGGCGAGGCGCTGGCGGCCATGCTCCGCGACCTCGGCGTCGAGGTGCTCCCCATCGAAGGCGCTCCCCCGGCGGACGAGCTCGAAGCCATGCTCAAGGGGTTCGGACCCGTCCAGGGCCTCTACTGGCTTCCCGCCCTCGATCCCGCCGATCCAGCGGATTGGCAGGAAGCCCTGCGGGTCCGAGCCAGGCTCCTCTACACCGCCCTGCGCACCCTCTACGAGCCGCTGACCTTCGTCGTCACCGCCACCCGCCTGGGCGGACGCCACGGCTATGACGAGGCCGGCGCCTTCGATCCGTTCGGCGGCGCGGTCACCGGCCTCGCCAAGTCGTTCGGCCGCGAGCGCCCCGGCGCCCTGGTCAAGGCGGTCGATTTCGCCGCGGACGCCCCGGCCTCCGAGATCGCCGACCGGCTCGTCGAGGAGACCGTGCTCGACCCCGGCGCCGTGGAGATCGGCCGCGACGGCTGGCTGCGCTGGACGATCGGCCTCGGCGAGCAGCCGGCGGCCGGCAAGGGGCTCGCGCTCGGCCCGGACACGGTCTTCGTCGTGACCGGCGCGGCCGGCAGCATCACCTCCGCCATCGTCCAGGACCTCGCCCGCGCCTCGGGCGGCACCTTCCACCTCCTCGACCTCGCGCCCGAGCCCGATCCGGAAGACCAGGACCTCGCCCGGTTCCACACCGACCGCGACGGCCTGAAGCGCGACCTCTTCCAGCGCCTCCAGGCCCAGGGCGAGCGCGCCACCCCGGCCCGCATCGAGAAGGAGCTGGCGCGGCTGGAGAGGGCCGATGCAGCCCTCGCCGCCATCCGCGCCGTGCGGTCCGCCGGCGGGAGGGCCCGCTGGCACCGCCTCGACCTCCGCGACGGCGCCGCCGTGGCCACGGCCCTCGACGAAGTGCGGAAGGAGAATGGCCGTGTGGACGCCCTCATCCATGCCGGCGGCCTGGAGATCAGCCGGCTCCTGCCGGACAAGTCGCCGGAGGAGTTCGACCTGGTCTTCGGCGTCAAGGCCCATGGCTGGTTCAACCTGATGGCCGGCCTCGGCGACATGCCGCTCGGCGCGGCCGTGGTCTTCAGCTCGATCGCCGGACGCTTCGGCAACGGCGGCCAGGCCGACTACAGCGCGGCGAACGACCTCCTCTGCAAGGCGATATCCGGGTTCCGCCGCTCGCGGCCGGAGACCCTGGGCATCGCTCTCGACTGGACCGCCTGGGGCGGCATCGGCATGGCCACCCGCGGCTCCATCCCCCAGGTCATGGAGGCCGCGGGCATCGACATGCTGCCCCCAGAAGAGGGCATCCCGGTCGTCCGCCGCGAGCTGACCGCGGGCACCCGCGGCGAGGTCGTGGTGGCCGGCCGCCTCGGCGTCATGCTCCAGGAGCGCGACGCCACCGGCGGGCTCGACGCCGCGTCCGTTCACCTGCGCGCGAAAGGGGTGATGATCGGAGAGGCCAGGTCCATGACGGTCCAGGGCGGGCTCACGATCGAGACCACTCTCGATCCGGCGGAGCAGCCGTTCCTCGACCATCACCGCATCGACGGCACGCCCGTGCTGCCCGGAGTCATGGGCATCGAAGCGTTTGCCGAGGCCGCGACGCTCCTCTTCCCCGACCTGAAGGTCGCCGCCGTGGAGGACGTCGAGTTCCTCGCCTCGTTCAAGCTCTACCGCGACGAGCCGCGCACCCTCACCATCCAGGCCCTCTTCCGGAGCGCGGGGGACGACGTCCTCGCCGACTGCCGGCTCCTCGGCTACCGGACCCTTCCGGGGATCCCGGAGCCGCAGGAGACCGTCCACTTCCGTGCCCGCGTCCGCCTGGCCCGCGAGCTTCCCGCGCCCGGCACGAGGCCGCTGCCAGGGACCGATCATGAGGCCGTGCGCGCCGAGGACATCTATCGGATCTACTTCCACGGCGCGCACG
>Ga0268265_10000820_pt1 | contig 29493 bp, 26 predicted proteins | sample KBSSwiS52_FD_190355 | JGI IMG/M metagenome (GOLD analysis project Ga0268265, IMG submission 190355) | Switchgrass rhizosphere microbial communities from Kellogg Biological Station, Michigan, USA - KBS Switchgrass S5-2 (SPAdes) (version 2) | ecosystem: Host-associated > Plants > Roots >...
TCGAGGCTTGGACGGCATCGCACGTCTGGCGTGTGAGATACCAAGTCGTGCGCGAGGGTTACGTAATACGACAGTTCGCTAGCGGAGCCAAGAGAAGTCTGAGAGTGCCGAGCAAGCTCCGCATCGCTGTTCTTCCCGCATCCCTCCGCGATGTTCGCGGAGATCGAGACCGCTGCACGACGCGCCTGCGAGACCAGCCCAAACAGCTCATGCTTGGGCCACCGCGCGGTCTCGTGATGCATCGCGATCGTGACTGCGTGCGCCCTGTGCCACACCGCGAGCTTGGTGAAGTCTCCCATGGCTGTCCGCGTTGAGCCGCAGATAACCTGATAGCGATTTGGACGTCCAGCATGATCGCTTCTACGCGACTCGGACCATCCGAACGCAGTTTCTAGCTGATGGCTGATGGCTGATGGCTGATAGCTGCATCGCTATGGCTGAGAGCTGCATCGCTATGGCTGATGGCTGCCGTGCTGCGGCTGATGGCTGGCGGAGCATCCGCCAACGCCGCCTGCGCGGCCGCCAGGCGGGCAATAGGGACTCTGAATGGAGAACACGACACGTAGTCGAGCCCCAGCTGATGACACAGCGTGACGCTGCGCGGCTCGCCGCCGTGCTCTCCGCAGATCCCGACCTTGAGCGTCGGACGCACGCGGCGACCGTCTTCCACGGCCATTCGAATGAGCTTCCCGACGCCCGCCGCGTCGAGCACGCGGAATGGGTCGTCCGGCAGGATTCCTTTCTCCACGTAGAAGGGCAGGAATCGGCCGGCGTCGTCGCGGCTCAGACCCAGCGTCGTCTGTGTCAGGTCGTTGGTTCCGAACGAGAAGAACTGCGCCGTGGCGGCGATCTCGTCGGCGGTCAGTGCGGCTCGCGGAAGCTCGATCATCGTGCCGATCAGATACGGCACGGGCTCGCCCATGCCGCCAAGCACCTGGCGCGCCACATCCTCGATGATGGCCCGCTGATGCTCGAATTCGCGCGCCGTCGCGACGAGCGGCACCATGATCTCGGGCTGCACGTCGATCCCACGGCGGGACGCGCGTACGGCGGCTTCGAAGATCGCGCGCGCCTGCATCTCGGTGATCTCCGGATACGTGATCCCGAGACGACAACCGCGATGTCCGAGCATCGGGTTCGTCTCGCGGAGCGACTCCACAACCCGGTTCAGCTCGTCCCGCGCCATGCCTAACGTTCGTGCCAGCAGCTTCGATTCCTCGCCACCGTGTGGGAGGAACTCGTGCAGTGGCGGATCGAGGAGCCGAATCGTGACAGGGAATCCCGTCATCGCCTCGAAGATGCCCTCGAAGTCGGCGCGCTGCATGGGCAGCAGCTTTGCCAACGCGCGCCGTCGTCCGGACTCGTCGCGCGCCACGATCATCTCGCGCATGGCGGTGATCCGGTCGCCTTCGAAGAACATGTGCTCCGTGCGACACAAGCCGATGCCCTCGGCGCCGAACTGACGTGCTACCCGCGCGTCCTTCGGTGTGTCGGCGTTCGCCCGAACCTTCAGGCGACGCACGTCGTCCGCCCAGGCGAGCACATTCGAGAACGACTGGTACATCGGAGCGCGCGAGGCGGGCAGGGCACCGCTCGTCACGCGAACGATCTCGCTCGGAATGGTCGGCAGATCGCCAATGAATACCCGGCCTGTCGCGCCGTCGAGCGTGATCCAGTCACCCTCGGACACGGTGGTCCCGTTGACGCTGAACGTGCGGCGTTCGACGTCAATGTGAATGTCTTTGCACCCGACGACGGCGCACTTGCCCATGCCACGCGCCACCACCGCGGCGTGGCTCGTCATGCCGCCCCGCGCGGTGAGGATGGCGCGGGCGGCGACGATGCCGTGAAAGTCCTCCGGCGTCGTCTCATCCCGCACGAGGATGACCGCCTGTCCCTTGGCAGCGAGCTGCTCTGCGGCGTCCGGGTCGAACACCGCGCGACCTGCCGCTGCGCCCGGACTCGCCGGTAGGCCGAGGCAGACCGGCCGGGCGCGCGCCTGAGGGTCGATGATCGGATGCAGGAGCTGGTCGAGCTGATCGGCGACGACGCGATTCACCGCCTCCGCGCGGGAGATGAGCCCTTCGTCGACCATTTCGCTTGCGATGCACACGGCAGCCGCCGCCGTGCGCTTGCCGGTGCGGGTCTGCAGCAGATACAGCTTCCCGCGCTCGACCGTGAACTCGATGTCCTGCATGTCGCGAAAATGCCGTTCGAGCCGGTCCTTGGTGTCCAGCAGCTCGGCGTAGGACCCGGGCAGACGGTTCGCCATCTCGTCAATGTCGAGCGGCGTGCGAATGCCGGCCACGACGTCCTCGCCCTGGGCGTTCACGAGGAATTCGCCATAGAACCGACGCTCGCCCGTGGACGGATTCCGTGTGAACGCGACGCCCGTTCCGGAATCATCCCCGAGGTTGCCGAACACCATCGCGACGACGTTGACGCCCGTGCCTAACGTCTCGGGGATGCTGTTCACCCTGCGGTAGTCGACTGCCTTCTTCAGCGTCCAGGATGTCCAGACCGCCTCGATGGCGCCCCACAGCTGCACCTGCGGGTCCGTCGGGAACGACTGCCCGGTCTGATTTCGCACGACCGCTTTGTATTCCTCGGCGAGGTTTCGCAGCGCGCCTTCGCTCAGCTCGGCGTCGGTCTCTACTCCCTCGGTCATGCGTTTCGCGCGCAGCAGATGCTCGAAGTTCTGGATCGGGACGCCGAGCACGACGTCCGAGTACATCTGGATGAAGCGGCGGTACGAGTCGTACGCGAAGCGCGCACTGCCGCTCTGCCGCGCGAGTGCCACCACCGTGCGGTCGTTCAAGCCGAGATTGAGAATCGTCTCCATCATGCCGGGCATCGACACCGGCGCGCCCGACCGGACAGAGACGAGCAGCGGGTTCGTCGTATCCCCGAACCCGCGTCCTGTCGCCTCTTCGAGTCGACGGACGTGGGTCGCGACCTCATCGCGAAGCGACTCGGGGAACGTGCCGCGCTGCAGATATTCGACGCAGACGGAGCACGCGATGGTGAACCCCGGCGGCACCGGCACGCCGAGGTTCGTCATCTCGGCGAGGTTCGCGCCCTTGCCGCCAAGCACGTCGCGCATCTCGCGCGTGCCCTCGGCCTTGCCGTTGCCAAAGAAGTAAACGAGCATCGGTGACCGGTGTGCGGCAGTCGTTATGCAGCGGTGGCGATCAGCACCCGCAGCCGAATCGCAGCTTGTCGGGGTCGGTGGGCGGCGGCGTCGGATAGTCGCCCGAGAAGCACGCGTGGCAAAAGCCACTCGGGCCATCAGGCACCGATTCGAGCATCCCATCCAGCGACAGATAGCCGAGCGTATCGACCCCAATGTGGGCGGCGATTTCGTCGGTGGTCAGGTTCGCTGCGATGAGCTCCTCGCGATTCGGCGTGTCGATGCCGTAATAGCAGGGTCCGGTGATCGGCGCCGACGACACCCGCATATGCACTTCCCGCGCCCCAGCCGCCCGTACCATGGCCACGAGCCCGCGCGTCGTCGTGCCTCGGACGATCGAGTCGTCGACCATCACGACACGCTTGCCCTCGAGCACCTCGCGAACCGCGTTGTATTTCACTTTCACTTTCGCGTCGCGGCCGGCCTGCGTGGGCTGGATGAACGTGCGGCCGACGTAGTGATTGCGGATCAGCGCGAGCTCCAGCGGAAGCCCCGACTGCTCGGCGAATCCTAACGCGGCGGAGTTCGAGGAGTCGGGAACGCTGAACACGAGATCCGCCCCGGGCGCCGGACACTCCTTCGCCAGGCGTCGTCCCAGCGCGCGGCGCGCCCGGTCCACCGACCCGCCGAACACGCGGCTGTCAGGGCGGGAGAAGTACACGTATTCGAAGACGCAGCGGCGCATGTCGGTCGTCGCGAACGGCCTGATGGAGCGGAAACCATTCGAGTCGATCGCGACGATCTCACCGGCCTCGACTTCGCAGTACACCGAGGCACCAACGATGTCCAGCGCGCAGGTCTCGGACGCGACCACGTACGCGCCTTCGGGTGTCCGACCGACGACGAGTGGCCGCCAGCCGCGCGGATCGCGCGCCGCGAGCATGGTCTTGCCGATCACGACCAGCAACGAGTACGCCCCTTCAACCCCAGTGAGTGCCTCGGCAAGCTTGCCTTCCGGCGCTTCGGCGGACGACTTCGCGAGGCGATGCACGAGCACTTCGGAGTCCATCGTCGACGAGAAGATGGAGCCCTGGTCCTCGAGCCCACGACGGAGCTCGGTCGCGTTCGTGAGGTTGCCGTTGTGAGCGAGCGCGATGTGGCCGCCGCGAAACCGCGCAAGCACCGGCTGCGCGTTCTCAATGGTCGAGGACCCGGCCGTGCTGTACCGCGTGTGCCCGATCGCCAGCGTCCCTTCGAGCGAGCCGATGGTGCTGCCGTCGAATCCATCGGACACGAGTCCCATCTTCCGGGCGACGCGCGCGCTGCCGTCGGCGTCGATCGCCACGATGCCGGCCGATTCCTGACCGCGGTGCTGCAACGAGTACAGCCCGAGGTGCACGACCGACGCCGCCTTCGGAAGTCCCTGCACACCGAATATGCCGCACATGAGTCAGTTACTCACTGTCGAAGATGCCTCGACCGCCAGCGCATCATCGGCGACGGCGACGCGGGTCATGATGGACGGAATCGCGTCGTGATACGCCGCCGCGATCTCCGAAACGGGCGAGACGATCTCGCCCCCCGCATAACGAATGCGGAACGGTCGTTCCTGCGGCTCGACCGCGCCAATGCGTCGCGCCGGGACACGGTGCACGGCAGCGATGCGCTCCACGTCGCCCGGTGCGCTCGTCGAGACGATGATGCGTGCCTGCGCCTCACCGAACAATAACGCCCGCGGCGGCAGCGACGACCACGCGGTGAGGTCGATGCTCGCGCTCACCACCCGCTCTCGATTCGCCATGACGCACTCGGCGAGCGCGACCGCCAGCCCGCCCTCACTGCAGTCGTGCGCGGATGAGACGACGTCGGCCTTGATCGCCTCGAGGAGCGCGTCGATCAGCGCTCGCTCCGCCCGCAGATCACAGCGAGGCGGCGCGCCCGCGGTCACACCGTGGATGCGCGCGAGATACTCCGACCCTCCGAGCTCATTGGTCGGCTCGCCGAGGAGGATGATGGTATCGCCGGCGGTCTGGAAGGTGGCGCGCGTGACGTGGTCGATGTCGTCGATCAGTCCTACCATCCCGATCACGGGGGTGGGGTACACGGCGCCGTTCGGGCTCTCGTTGTACAGCGACACGTTGCCGCCCGTCACCGGTGTGCCTAACGCCTCACAGGCGTCCGCCATTCCGCCAACCGCTTCGCGGAACTGGAAGAATACCTCGGGCCGTCGGGGGTTACCGAAGTTGAGGCAGTTCGTGATGGCCAGGGGGCGGGCGCCCGTGCACGCCACGTTGCGTGCCGCTTCGGCGACCGCGATGCGCCCGCCCATCCGCGGCTCGAGGTAGACATATCGGCCATTGCAGTCCGTCGTCACCGCGATCGCCTTCCGCGTGCCGCGCAGCCGCAGCACCGCGGCGTCGCCACCCGGGCCGATGACGGTGTTCGTGCGAACGGACGTGTCGTACTGCCGATAGACCCAGCGCTTGCTCGCGATCGTCGGTGCCGACAGCAGCGCACGCAACGTCCACGTTGCGTCGCGCTCCTCGGGCTTTTCCGGAATTGCGTTCACGTCGCGCGCACGCAGCGCCACCACGGCCGCGCTCTCCTTCGCGTCCGGGTGGTAGACCGGACAATCAGTCACGAGACGCGAGCCCGGGAATTCCGCGACGACGCGATCGCCCTCCGTGACGCGATACACCGGCTCGGCGATCACCTCGCCGATGACTTCAGCCGAGAGATCCCACTTCGCGAGGATCTCCTTGACCGCGGCTTCGCGACCGCGGTGTGCGACGACAAGCATCCGCTCCTGCGATTCGCTCAGCAGGATCTCGTAGGGCGTCATGCCTTCCTCGCGCACCGGCACCTTCGAGACGTCAATGGTCACGCCAACGTCGCCGCGCGCGGCCATCTCCGCGGACGACGACGTCAGGCCGGCAGCGCCCATGTCCTGGATCGCGACGATGTGCCCGCTCTTGATCAGCTCGAGCGATGCCTCCAGCAGCAGCTTCTCCGTGAAGGGATCACCGACCTGTACACGCGGGCGCTTCGCGTCGCTCTCGTGGGACAGGTCCTCCGACGCGAACGAAGCCCCATGAATCCCGTCGCGGCCCGTGCGCGCGCCCACGGCGATGATCGGGTTACCGACGCCCTCGGCCTTGGCGCGAATCAGATCCTGCTCGTTCATGACGCCGACGCACATGGCGTTCACGAGCGGGTTCGTCTCGTACGCCGGATCGAAAACGACTTCGCCACCGACGGTCGGAACGCCAACCGAGTTGCCGTAGTCGCCGATGCCTTTCACGACACCGCCGAACAGGTAGCGGACGCGCGGGTGGTCGAGCGACCCGAAGCGCAGCGAGTCGAGCATTGCGATCGGACGCGCACCCATCGTGAACACGTCACGAAGAATCCCGCCCACGCCCGTCGCCGCGCCCTGGTACGGCTCCACGGCGGACGGATGGTTGTGCGATTCGATCTTGAACGCGACGGCAATGCCGTCACCGACGGAAATGACCCCGGCATTCTCGCCGGGTCCCTGCAGGACGTATGGGGCCTTCGTCGGCAGCGTGCGCAGGATCGGTCTCGAATGCTTGTAGGAGCAGTGCTCGCTCCACAGCGCACTCACGATTCCCAGCTCGGTGAACGTGGGCACGCGCCCGAGCATGTCGACCAGTCGCTGGTACTCGTCAGGCGTCAGCCCGTGCTCGGCAACGAGCGCCGGCGTGATGACCGGGTCGCCGGGGCGGGGGAGTGCGCTCACCCGCGTCGCCCGAACATTGAGCTGAAGAACCTCGTGACGCCACTTTCGTGGGCGTGCTCGAGCAACTCGATCTCACCGACGTCGAGCCAGACGCCCCCGCAGTCCGCGCATTGATCGACCTTGACGTGATGGTGCTCCATTTCCTTCAGTTCTCCCCCGCATTTCGGGCACTTCATGTAATGCGCCTTGCGATCGCTCTTCGCGCGCGCGGCGTCGAGCGACGCACGGCGTTCCTTGATCAACTCGGCGTTCAGCTTCGCGAAGTACTCGTCTTCATTGCGACTGGGCTTCTGTTCGGCGGACATGTCGAGGAAAAGGTTGAGAGTCGGAAAGGACGCAGGACCGTGCGGTCGCGATCAGACGCCGACGCGCTCGAGCACCGATTCGAACAGCGCGACGCCATCCGCCGAGCCCACGACGGCTTCTGCCGCACGCTCCGGGTGGGGCATCAACCCCAACACGTTGCCGCGTTCGTTGACGATGCCGGCAATCCCGCGAGCCGAACCGTTCGGGTCGTGCGCGGGATCAACCTCACCGGCGGCATTCACGTACCGAAACACGACCTGGCCATTCTGCTCGAGCCGATCGAGTGTCGCGTCGTCCGCGGTGTATCGCCCGTCGCCGTGCGCGATCGGCAGCCGCAGCAGTTGACCTGACGCGTACTGATTCGTGAAGCGCGTGTCGGTGTTTTCGACGCGCACGCGACACAGCTCGCTCACGAACTGCAAGCTCTGGTTCCGGAGCAGCGCACCCGGCAGCAGCCCGGCCTCGCACGCGATCTGGAAGCCATTGCAGATTCCGATCACCGGACCGCCACGGTCTGCATGGGCGACAACCTCACGCATGATGGGCGAGAAGCGCGCGATGGCGCCGGCTCGCAGGTAGTCACCGTAGCTGAACCCACCCGGCAGTATCACGACGTCCGCGCCGCGGAGATCGTGGTCTTTGTGCCAGAGCCATACGGCTTCCTGACCCAGCACGTCGTTCACCGCGAGAAATGCGTCCTCGTCGGAGTTCGAGCCCGGGAACTTGACGATGCCGAATTTCATGCCTGCTCCACGTTGGCGATCTCGAAGTCCTCCGTCACCGGATTGGCGAGCAGCTTGGCGCACATGTCGCGGACAACGCGCTCGGCCGATTGTGCTTCGGGCGCGTCGGCGTCGATGACGAGGTGTCGCCCCACGCGCACGTCCCGGACGCCAGCGAATCCAAGCGAGTGCAGCGCGTCAGCCACCGCCTTCCCCTGCGGGTCCAGCAGGCCGCGCCGAGGGACGATGTGAACGGCGACACGATATCGACTCATGGTTCGCGATCCTCGGGCTTGGGATTGGTGGCAGGCGGGTTCGGACGATCGCCCCGGGACCGGCGACGCCGACGCCGCCGTCGGTTCGTCGGTTCCTGAGCGTCCGCTTCCTCGCCGTTCGACGACGCGATCGCTGCTGATCGCGGGAGCGCCTCATCGTGTTCGGGGAGGTCATAAGCGAGCGTCGGATCGACATCGGCCTCTTCCTCGAGAAACACCGACCGGCGGTCGGGAACGCGGTCGAGAAAGCCGAGAGCCGCCCACTTCACCGCACCGAACAGCACGTAGGCCACCAACGCCGGAAAGATAAACTCCCGGGGAAGGAAGATGAGCCCGAGAACGCTGCCCAGCACGATCGACGTGCCGACCATCTGCCGCATTGATCTGTACCCGACTGTCGGGACCGCCGGATACGGCACATCGCTGATCATGAAGTACGCGAGCCCGACCATCAGCCAGCGCAGGATCGTGTGCCACGGCAGTTCGGCGAGCGTCCGATTGTCCGTGAAGAAGATGACGGTGTCGTTGTACAGTGACGTCTGACTGAACCAGTAGTACGTCGCGAGCGTCATCCCCGCGGCAGGGCTGGGGAGCCCGTGAAAGTGGGTCTTCGCGGTCCCGGCCTGCTCGACGTTGAAGCGCGCCAGACGAATGACGGCGCACGACGCGAAGATGAAGACGTAGATCCAGTCGGTGCCGTCCGTCCTGAGCGCCGCGAAGTACATGATCAATGCCGGCGCGAGGCCGAACGAGATCGCATCGACGAGGGAGTCGAGCTCTTCGCCGAAGCGGCTGCCGGTTCCCGTCGCTCGCGCGATGCGTCCGTCGAGCGAATCGGCAACGCCGCCGAGCACGATGAAAAACGCCGCGGTCCCGAATCGCCCGCGTGAGGCCAGCACCACGGCGTAGATGCCGCAGAACAGGTTGAACAGCGTGAAGCCGTTAGGCAGGAGGACCACGGCCCGCTTCACTTCGGGGCGCCGGAACCGCGCTCGCTTCATTTCGACGAGAACTCCGCGATGACGGTGGTGCCGGCAACGGTCGTCTCACCGGCCTTCACGTGGACGGTCGAGCCAGGCGGGACGAACACGTCGACGCGAGAGCCGAATCGGATGAGTCCCATGCGCTCGCCCTGCTCGACGCGCTCACCTTCGCGACTGTAGGTGTGGATCCGCCGAGCGATCAGGCCGGCGATCTGGCGGACGAGAATCCGCCGCCCGCCGGCCTCGAGGCCCACCGATGTCTGCTCGTTCTCGAGGCTCGACTCCTCGGTGGCGGCGTTCATGAACTTACCGGCCGTTCGATGGACATAGCGTACCGTGCCCGACACCGGATACCGGTTCACGTGCACGTTGAACACGTTCATGAAGATCGAGACCCGAACGGCACGCCCGTGGACGAACGTCGGCTCGTCCACCTCCGTGATCATGACGACCTTGCCATCGGCGGGAGCGATGACGAGCTGGTCGCCGCGCGCGCCAGTGCGCTCGGGGTCGCGAAAGAAGTACGCGACCCACAGGGCGACGAGCGTGAGCGTGAACGCCAGCAGCCAGAGCGGCCACGATCGGCGGGTGAGTGCAGCCGTGTAGGCCGCGGCCGCGATCAGCGCGGCGACGATGATGAAGGCGAGACCCTCACGAGCGAAGTTCATGACAGCCCCGCGATATCCAGATCGCTGCCCGTAATGCGTCGGTAGGCGTCGCGATACCGGGTGCTCGTCGCGTGAACGACGTTCTCCGGAAGCGGCGGTGGGGGATAATCGCCCGACCAACGGCCGGCGACTCGTTCGGCATCGAGGTAATCGCGCAACGGCTGCTTGTCGAAGCTGGGTTGTGAACGGCCGGGCGAGTATTCGGTCGCGGGCCAGAAGCGAGAGCTGTCGGGCGTGAGGACCTCGTCCACGATGATGATGCGCCCGTCGCGCGTGCCGAACTCGAATTTGGTATCGGCGATGATAATCCCGCGCGGCTCGGCCATCTCGCAGCCGCGTTCGTACACCGCGCGGGTCATCGCCTCGAGACGCTCGGTCGCCGCGTCTCCCACAATGCGCGTCATGTGCGCGACCGTGATGTTTTCGTCATGCCCCGTCTCGGCTTTCGTGGCCGGGCTGAACACCGGCGGATCGAGTCGATCGCTCTCACGCAACCCTGCTCGCAACGGCTCTCCGGCCAGCGTCCCGGACGTCCGGTACTCCTTCCAGGCCGAGCCGGCGATGTATCCGCGGATCACGCACTCGACCGGGAAGACATCCGCCCGCCAGGCGAGCATCGCGCGGCCGCGCAGGAGATCGTAGTACGGCTCGAGTGCCGGCACTTCGCGAACGATCCGGTCGGCATCGGCCGTGATCATGTGGTGGGGCACATCACCCTCGATCTGACGAAGCCACCACGCGGTGAGCTGCGTGAGAACGGCGCCCTTGTACGGAACCGTCTCTCGCATGACGACGTCGAACGCGCTCACGCGATCGGTCGCGACCACCAGCAAGCGATCGCCATCCACTTCGTAGACATCGCGCACCTTGCCGCGCCGCAGTACCGTGAGCGGGAGCGACGTCGTGGCAACGCTGGTCATACGCGCACCTCGGCGACGTCGCGCACATCCACGGCCGGTGTTCCGGCGAGGAGCGGCTCGACGATCTCTTCGAGAAACTCGTCCACCTGCGCTGCCGAACGGCCAATGAATCGCGCCGGCTCGAGCGCCTCACGCAGATCGTCCAGCGGAACCCCGTACTCGGAGTCCGTCCCGAGACGCTCGAGCATGTCGTTGCGCTTGCCTTCGTCCTTCATGGCTCGCGCGGCCGCTACGCTGTGGCGGCGGATCACTTCGTGCGCAATCTGACGATCGCCCCCGGCTTTCACGGCGCGGAGGATGAGCTCCTCCGTTGCCATGAAGGGCAGCTCGTCGCCGATCCGTTGGCGAATCCGCGCCGGATGCACCTCGAGGCCGCTCGCAATGTTGATCATCAGGATGAGAATGGCGTCCGTCGCGAGAAATGCTTCGGGAATGACGAGGCGCCGGTTCGCGCTGTCGTCCAGCGTGCGCTCGAAGTACTGCACCGCGTGCGTCTGGTTCGCGTTCGGTTCGAGCGTGCCGACGAAGCGCGCCAGCGACGCGATGCGCTCCGAACGCATCGGGTTGCGCTTGTACGCCATGGCCGACGATCCGATCTGCTCGGACTCGAACGGCTCTTCGATCTCCCCGAACGCCTGCAACATGCGGATGTCGCTGCTGAACTTCGCGGCGGACGTCGCCACGCCCGACACGACGCCGAGCACCTGCGCGTCGAGCTTCCGGGTGTAGGTCTGCCCGGTCACCGACAGCGAGTGTGTGAAGTCCATCGCGGCGGTGACGCGGCGATCGAGCTCGCGGACGCGCTCATGATCGCCGTTGAACATCTGGAGAAAGCTCGCCTGCGTGCCGGTCGTCCCCTTCACGCCACGGAACGGCAGCGTGGCGCGCCGGTAATCCAGGTCCATCAGGTCGAGCACGAGATCCTGCATCCAGAGCGTCGCCCGCTTGCCCACGGTCGTGAGCTGCGCCGGCTGCAGGTGCGTGTAGCCTAACGTCGGCTCGTCGCGCCATTCCCGGGCGAACGCGGCGAGCGCGCGCAGCGCCGTGATGATCCGGCCGCGGAGCAGGTCGAGTCCGCGGCGCATGAGGATCAGGTCGGCGTTGTCGGTGACGAACGCGCTCGTCGCGCCCAGATGAATGAACGATTTCGCGGCCGGCGCGACATCGCCGAACGCGTGCACGTGCGCCATGACGTCGTGCCGGAATCGCCGCTCGTATGCGGCGACCGCGCTGAAGTCGATGTCGTCGAGGTGCGCGCGCATCTGCGCGATCGCTTCGTCGGGGATCTTGTACCCCAGCGCCCGTTCGGCTTCCGCAAGCGCGAGCCAGAGCTGGCGCCACAGGCCGTGGCGCATCGCCGGCGACCAGAGCCGAAGCATTTCCGCCGACGCATAACGCTCGGCGAGCGGGGAACTGTATTGCGTGAGTCGCTGATCGATCTGAGGCGTCACTGAATCACGACATCCGTGTAATAGATTCTCCCGCCCCGCTCGTAGAGGATGCGGATGGCCGATCGGCCGGCATACGTGTCGATCGCCCGTTGCACGTCGGACGCCGACGCGATGGGCACGCGGTTGATCTGGACGATGACGTCACCGCGCTGAATGCCAATGTCGTTCGAGACGCGATCGCTGACGTTGTACACGACGGCGCCGCGGCCGACACCAATCCCGCGCTCGGCGCGAATCGTCGGCGTGAGCGTCACGAGCTCCATCTCGTGCAGGACCGCCACCTTCGGCGCGCTGACTTCCGGAAGGTCCGCGATCTCGACGCTCACCGTCTGCTCGCCGCCATTCCGTCGTATCACGATAGGCACCCGATCCCCGACGCGGAGATCGAGACGCTCGGCCTCCCAATCGAACCCGTTCTTGAGCGTGCGCTGGCCGGCGCGGACGAGCTGGTCGCCCGGCTGAATGCCGGCGCGCGCTGCTGGCGAGCCCGGAACGATTGCACTGACGAACACCCCCGCGTTCAGCGCGGCGCGCGGGTTGTTGCCGGTCGGCTGGGTCACTTTCACGCCGATCCACGGTTGTCGCAGGCGCCCGTGCGCGACGAGGTCCTCGGTCACCCGTTTCGCGCGATTGATCGGGATCGCGAACCCCAGACCGACCGAGCCGCCGCTCGGTGAATAGATCGACGCGTTGACGCCGATGACGACACCGTCCGCATTGACGAGCGGGCCGCCGGAGTTCCCGGGGTTGATCGACGCGTCCGTCTGGATCATGTCGACATACGCGCCCCCTCCTTCCGCTTGGCCAATGAGGTTGCGACCTGTCGCGCTGATGACGCCCGCGGTGACGCTCGGCTCCGTGTTGCCGAGGAGGAAGCCGTAGGGGTTGCCGATGGCGATCGCCCACTCGCCGATGATGATGTCGTCGGAACTTCCGAGGGGAGCGATCGGCAGATTGCGCGCGTCGATCTTGAGGACGGCGAGGTCGTTCTGCTCATCCACGCCGAGCACCTTGGCCGGGAACGTCTTCCCGTCACGCATTGCGACGGACACGCGCGTTGCGCCGCTGACGACGTGCGCGTTCGTGACGATCGTGCCGTTCGGGTCCGTGATGAAGCCCGAGCCGAGCCCCGCTCCGATGCGCTCGCCCGACTGCCGTCCCGCGATCCAGTCGAACGGGTCGACGGGGACGCGCTCGACGACCTCGGTCTGAACGGTGACCACGGCGGGCGCGACGCGAGCAACCGCTTCCGTAATGGCGTTGCGTCGCGAGGCGGAAACCGATTGCGGTACAGGCCGGGCAGCCGTCGAGACCGTTTGTGCGAGTGAATCTGCGGGGCTGGCTCCCTGGCACCCCGCCACGACTGCGGCAATGACTGCGGAAAAAACGATGTACCTCGGCGGCATCAGGTGACTCTGGTTCGATGAGTGCGGCTGAGATCGGTCAGAAACTGGTCGAGCCCGCGATCCGTCAGCGGATGCAAGAGCAGGGCGCGCAACACGTCGCTCGAGACGGCAATCGCGTCCGCGCCGGCGAGGGCACAGCCAGTGAACTGCGCGGCGTTGCGCGGCAGCGCGGCGAGCACGTCGCACTCGACGCCGTGCATCGTGAAAACCTGATGAATCTCGGCGATCGTGTCCACGCCGTCGTGGCCCTGCGCGTCGAGCAGGTCGACGTGGACGCAGACGGTGCCGGCGCCCGCTTTCGCCGCGAGCACTGCCTGGGCCGCATTGAACACGAGTGTCGAGGCAACTCGCACGCCCTCCGCGCGCAGCCGTTTCATGGAGGAAATGGCGTCCTCCACGAACGGGATCTGCACGATGACCGAGTCGGAGAGCTTCGCGAGCTCACGTGCGTCACGATAGATCTCGGCCGAATGGATCGCGCCGATCGTCACCGCGACCGGCAAGGAGGCCACGCGACAGATATCCGCCAGCAGGTCGTTCGCGCCGGCGGGGTGAACCTGCGCCGTCAGCAGCGACGGCGTGGTGAGGACGCCGTCAATGAGGCCGTGCGAGTATGCCCACCGAATGTCGTCGAGCTTCGCCGTCGCGATGAAGAGTTTCATTCGGGCTGGAGATACAGGTCGGAGGGATACGTCACGCGGTCGAGAAAGAGGCCGTGCGGTGGTGCAGGTGGAGAGACTTCGTCGTTGTGGCGGGCCGCCAGCAGCCGATCCATCGCGTCCGGCTCACGACGACGTGATGCCACCTCGACCAGCGTTCCGACGAGGAAGCGCACCATGTGGTGGAGAAACCGATTGGCCTGAATCTCGAAGACGAGCCCTCCGGGGCGGTCACGCCACGATGCCGACTGCACCAGGCAGCGATGATCGTCGGTGTCGGGCGCAGTACCACGAACGGCGAAGGCGATGAAGCAGTGGTCGCCGACGAGTCCCCCGGTCGCGGCGTCGAGCAGATCGCGATCGAGTGCGCGCGCGACCGGCCACTCGGTGTGGCGGCGGAACGGCGATCGGGCTTCATCGTCAGTTCCCACGTAGTAGCTGTATCGGCGAGCGAGCGCGCTGTAGCGCGCGTGGAAATCGGCGCGCATCTCGTGCGCCGCTGCAACCCAGATGTCCCGCGGCAACAATGCGTTCAGTGCGCGTCTCAAATTCGCGGCGGACCACCGTTCGGGCACTCGTACACCGACCGCCTGGCCGCGCGCATGCACGCCGGCGTCGGTCCGACCCGCGCCAAGAGCTGCGACGTGACCGCCTGTGAGGCGCGTCAACACCTGCTCCAACTCGCCCTGCACGGTGCGCTCGTTCGGCTGACGCTGCCAACCCGCGAAGGCAGAGCCGTCGTAGTGCAGCACGAGCTGCACGGTGCGCGCCGTCATCGCTCGGAAACTAGCCCGACCCCATCCTCTGTCAAGCAATGAAACGGGCTCGCCAGAATGGCGGAACCGATTGACTTTGTGAGACGTACGCCTCAACATTTCCTGCGCCGTTCAAGCGTTCTTCGCGCCCGCCGACGGCACCCCCCACTTCATGTCCTCGCGGAATCTTCCCTCGCTCGCGCACGCCCTGAGCGTCGCGCCCGATTACGATGCTGCCCTGGTCGCCCTCGGCGAAGGGCTAGCCGATGTCGACCGGACGGCCCTCCTCGGTCTGCTTCGCTACGACGCCCGCCGCGAGATGCTGCGCGAGCGCCTGACGCCGCACGGCGGTCGCGTCTCCAGGACGCCGGTCGAGACGACGTTCGATCATCTCCCGGCGACGATTCGCATGCCGGTGGCTGCCGGCGGACAGTTCGTCGAGCTCGGAGACCGGTCCGCCGAGTACGCGCGGATGTTCGGATTTCCCCAGTTCGCCGATGGCGGGATTCTCTCGCTCCGCGGCATCCACGTCGACGGGTGTCTCGCCGCGGTGGTGGCGCTGTACGAGCAGAAGAAGATGTTCGGCACGCGCTCCGTCGAACGCTTTGCGCCATTCGTCGCGCTATTCGAGCTCGGGTACGCGCGGTTGTCGGAACGCGAAGCGCGCGACGAGGCGGTGAGGACACTCGAAGACGTGACGCAGCGTGTCCATGGTGAGTACATGCGTCGGCTGGCGGAGCTGGAGCACGAGCTGATTCGCGCCAGGGACGAGGCGCGGGCACCGACCAGCGATGAGATCTCGGCGCGCATCGTCGCGCTGGAGAAGGACGTCGCCAAGGCCAACGAGCAGGCGCGCAAGGCGAAACGACACTCCGACGAGATCGAGGGGCATGTGACCGCCGCCGTCGGTCAGCTCGAGCAGGCGCACGTCGAGCTGCACCGCCGAAGCGAGTCGCTCCGGCAGCGAACGCGAACCCTCTATCTGATCGAGCGCATGTTGAAGCTCGACGCGACGGTCGCCGATCCGCGCCAGCTCGTGGATGGTCTACTGTCGCTCGTCGGTGACGACATGCAGGCGCAGCGATGTTCGCTCATGCTCGTTGCGCCGGAGCCAGGGTACATGTTTCTCGCGGCGTCGCGGGGGCTGGCGCCGTTCATCGTCGAAGGCTCCCGCATCGCGATCGGGCAGGGCGTGGCAGGGCGCGTGGCCGAAGCGCGGGAGCCGCTCCTCGTGCAGGACGTCAGGCAGGCGACGTCGCACCCGCTGCTGCTCGATCAGCATTTCACGACCGGCTCGTTCATCAGCTTTCCGCTGGTCTACCAGGGCGAGTTCGTTGGCGTCGTGAATTTGACGAACCGCGCGCAGTACGGCGTGTTCGGCGACGAAGACATCGAGCGCGTGAGGCTGCTGGCGCTCGTGATCGCGCTCGTGGCAACGAATGCCTCGCTCGCGACGCGACTCGTCGAAACGATCCCGACCCGTTAGGCACCGAAACGGTGACCGCCCCACTCCCGTCGCCTCCGAACGCGGTGCAGATCGCCATTCGACGCATCGCGTTCGGCGATTCGCTCGACGCCGAGCTCGCGACGGAAGCGTTCGGGAGCGTGATGCGTGGGGAGGCGACGGCCGCGCAGATCGCCGCACTCCTCATTGGCCTTCGCGTGAAGGGAGAGACCGCGGCGGAAGTGACCGGTGCGGCGCGCGCGCTGCGCGGTGCGATGCTCAGGCTTCCCGTCTCCGAGAGCGATCTGCTCGTCGACACGTGTGGTACAGGGGGCGGCGTCGTTCCGACTTTCAACATCTCGACCGCAGCGGCGCTCCTTGCGGCAGGCGCCGGTGTTCGCATCGCGAAGCACGGCAATCGATCGTTCACGACCCAGTCCGGCAGCGCGGACGTGCTCGAGCAGCTGGGTGTCACGCTCGAAGCGCCCGTCGAGCTCGCGGCGCGTGCGCTGGACGAGGCAGGCATCACGTTCATGTTCGCGCCGGCCATGCACCCGGCCATGCGTCACGTCGGTCCCGTGCGACGGGAGCTGGGGATCCCAACGGTCATGAACATCGTCGGCCCGCTGGCGAATCCGGCCGGCGCGGCCCGGCAGGTGGTTGGGGTGGCGGAGCGCGGACGAATGGCGCTGCTGTCGGGCGCGCTCGCATCGCTGGGCGCGGCGCACGCCCTCGTCGTGCACGGCGAGCCCGGGATGGACGAGATCTCGCCGATGGGGCTGACGCACGTGGCCGAGGTTCGTGACGGGTCGGTGCGGGAGTGGACGATCGACCCTGCGGACTACGGTTTTGCGGGATTCGCGGCGGCAGATCTCAGGGGCGGCAGCCCCGCTGAGAATGCGCGCACGATCGTCGACGTGCTGGCCGGGCGGGGCGGAGCAGCAGCCACCGCCGCCGTGGTGCTCAACGCGGCCGGCGCACTCTATGTCGCGCCGGGCAGCCGATCTTTCGCGGATTGCGTCACGGCAGCGTCGGACGCGCTCGCGAATGGATCAGGAACGGCGGCGCTGGAGCGAATGCGGAAGGCGTACTCGCATCGCTAGGCTGACGATCGGCTCAATATCGACGCAGCACTCCGACGACGACGCCCTGGATGCTGATGTCGCTGTCGTGGAGGTAGATCGGCGCCATCGTCTCGTTCGCGGGCTGCAGACGAATGCGGCCGTCGCGCTCGCGATAGAACTTCTTCACCGTCGCCGAATTCCCGTTCAGCATCGCGATGACCATCTCGCCATTGTCGGCGCGCTGGCGCTCGTTCACCACGACGAAGTCCCCGTCGCGGATCTGCTCGTCGATCATCGAGTTTCCGCGGACGCGAAGCACGTAGTGGTTACCCGTTCGACGCACGAAGTCGTCCGGCACCGCAATGCTCTCGTTGACCGTCGTCGCTTCGATGGGGTACCCGGCCGCTACCGACCCGAGTAACGGAAGCTCGACCGCGCGCTGGAAGATCTCCGAGGGCAGAATCTCGATCGCGCGGCTCTCGTTGTAGCTGCGCTTGATGTAGCCCTTTCGCTCGAGATTACTGAGGTGCTCGTGGACCGTCGCGAGCGAGTTATAGTTGAAGTGCGACGCGATCTCCTCGAAGCTGGGAGCGTAGCCGTGCTCCTCGCCGTACGTGGACAGATAGTTCAGAATCTCGCGCTGGCGTTTGGTGAGCGGCATAGAGGACTCGCTGGTTGAGCCTACGAGCTGTGGTTCCCGAACAACAGCCGAAGAGTACGATATCCGAACAGGGGCCGAAGTGCAAGCAAATCGTTCGTGGACCCCCCCAGTGGGTCCACTTGGCCGCCTGTCGGTCGCCGCTGCCGCCCGCGCGGCGGTTCTCCAGGCTCATCAGTCCGAGCTTCGCGCCCGCGCCCGCGACGCGCGGCCAGCGCCGGGCTTCGCGGTTGCCCTCCGGCGCCCCGACGTCGCCGTAGTGGCGGAGGTGAAGCGGCGGTCTCCCTCGAAGGGTGTGATCAACGCCGCGATCGACGCTGGCGAACAGGCGTCCTCCTATGCGCGAGGCGGGGCGGCAGCCCTCTCGATTCTCACGGAGCCGTCGGAGTTCGGCGGCGCCGTGAGCGACCTGGCGGATGCGCGGCGCGCCACGACGGTGCCGCTGCTCAAGAAGGACTTCCATGTGGATCCGATCCAGGTACTCGAGGCACGGGTCACTGGCGCGTCCGCGATGCTCCTGATCGCTCGCGCGCTTGCGCCCGACCGTCTGCGCGAGATGGCCGACGCCGCGCGCGAGGTCGGCATCGAAGTGCTTGTGGAAGTGCGGAGCGAGGCCGAGCTCGACGATGCGCTGGCCATCGACGAGGCCGTGATCGGCGTGAACAGCCGCGACCTCGAGACGCTCATCATCCACCCCGAGGTCACGACGCGTCTCATCGCGATGGTGCCGCCCGATCGGATCGCGATCGCGGAGAGCGGTATCACTTCGCGCGGGGACGTGGAGCGAGTCGCGGCGGCGGGAGCGGACGCAGTCCTCGTCGGGTCGAGCATCTCGGCGGCGGTGGACCCCGCAGCGGCGGTGGCGGCACTCACCGGCGTCGGCCGGACACGCCGTGGCCGTTGAGCTCAAGTTCTGCGGGCTGACACGCGCCGAGGACGCCGCGTTCGCTGTGTCGTTAGGCGCGAGCTACGTCGGCGTGATCTTCGCCGAGAGCTCGCGGCAGGTGAACCCCGCGTTGGCGGCCGAGATCGTGTCGCCTGCGCGCGGCAAGGCGAAAGCCGTCGGCGTGTTCGGTCCGGGGAGCGTCGAGTCCATCACCGCCGTCGCCGCTGCCGTCCCGCTCGACGTCGTGCAGCTGCACGGCGATCCGACGCCGGGCCTGGTCGAACGCGTCCGACCGTTTTTCTCCGGCGAAGTGTGGGCGGTGGTGCGTATCTCGGGTGCCGAGCTGCCGCCCGAATCGACCGCGCTCCTCAGCGTCGCTGATGCCGTGGTGCTCGACGCGAAGGTGTCGGGGAAGCTGGGCGGCACGGGAAAAACCTTCGACTGGGAAGGCGTCGCGAAGGCGCTCGACGGCAAGCGGGTTCGATCCCGCGTCGTGCTCGCGGGCGGATTGACCCACGAGAACGTGGCACAGGCCATTCGAATCATCGCGCCCGACATTGTGGATGTATCATCGGGTGTGGAGAGCGCCCCCGGTATCAAGGACCATTCGCGAATGCGCGCGTTCAGGGACGCGGTGCGTCACCGAGGAGACATGCAGTGAGCGACAGCACGATCGTCACGACCGATCCATCGATCGAAGCGCCGCGCGACCGGTTCGGCGCGTTCGGTGGGCGCTACGTTCCCGAGACGCTCATCCCGGCGATCGACGCGCTCGAGGCGGCGTTCGACGACGCGATGGCCGACGCCGCCTTCCGCGCGGACCTGGACGGCATGCTGCGCGACTACGTCGGGCGCCCGTCGATTCTGAGCGACGCACCGCGGCTCTCCGAACACGTTGGCGCACGCGTCTACCTCAAGCGGGAGGACCTGAACCACACCGGCGCGCACAAGATCAACAACACGGTGGGACAGGTGCTGCTCGCGCGCCGGATGGGCAAGACGCGCATCATCGCGGAGACCGGAGCCGGGCAGCACGGCGTCGCGACCGCCACGGTCTGCGCCCGCTACGGGCTCCAGTGCATCGTGTACATGGGCGAGGAGGACATGCGCCGGCAGGAGCTGAACGTGTTCCGGATGCGGCTTATGGGCGCGAAGGTGATCCCGGTCACGAGCGGCACGCGAACGCTCAAGGATGCCACGACGGAGGCGATCCGCGACTGGGTCACGAATGTCGAGGACACCCACTACATCATCGGATCGGTCGTGGGGCCGGCACCGTATCCGCGCATGGTGCGCGAGTTCCAGGCAGTCATCGGCCGCGAAGCGCGCCGACAGATGCTCGAGCGCGCGGGCTCATTACCCGACACCGTTGTCGCGTGCGTGGGTGGCGGCTCCAACGCGATGGGGATCTTCGCGGGCTTCATCGATGACGCGAGCGTCGAGCTCGTCGGGGTGGAAGCGGCGGGCGACGGGCTTGACACCGATCGCCACTCCGCGTCGCTGTCACGCGGCACGCCGGGTGTGCTCCACGGGTCGCTCAGCTACCTGCTGCAGGATGCTGCAGGGCAGGTCCACCCGGCCCATTCCATCTCGGCGGGGCTCGACTACCCCGGCGTCGGACCGGAGCACGCGTTCCTGAAGGATTCCGGACGGGCGACGTACGTGGCCGTCACCGATACCGACGCGCTCCGCGGCTTTGCACTCCTCAGCCGACTGGAAGGCGTGATCCCCGCATTGGAAACCGCACATGCGGTCGCGTGGATCGCCGCGCAGGCCGGGCGCTGGTCTCCTGACCAACGGGTACTCTTGTGCGTCAGTGGTAGAGGTGACAAGGACGTCGCGCAAATCAGTCAGCTGAGCACTTTGCCCGAGTGACGCTTTCTTCCGTTCCGGCTCCTGCCCAGGAGTCCGGTCGGCCCGAACCGCCTTTTTCGAGCACCCTCGTCGAGGAGATGCTCAAGATTCTCGTAAAGGCGGCGCGGGCCCACCAGCTCTACCTGCACAACAACCCCACGTACCTGCGCGCGCTTGACTACGCACGCGCGGCGTTCGCGCCCATCTGGGAGGTCGCGGACGAGCTGGTGTTCGATGTGACCGAGACGGAGCTCAAGTGGCACGGCGAGACGGTGCTGCACGAGCCGGAGAAGGCGACGGACAACATCCCGTGGATGATGTACAAGGACGGGATTCGCGAGCTGCGCCTCCTCAAGGAGTTCGAGCTCCACGAGCTCGTGCCGCTCCTCGATATCCTCCAGCGCTCGCGGAAGGTTTCGCCCGAGGAGGACGATCTCCTGACGATGCTCTGGGAGCAGGAGTTCGCCTACCTGCGTTACCGCTACATCGATCTCTCGACGGACCAGGCGACGCCCATCGAGAAGGCCGGGCCCCGGGGCGGAGAGGCCGGTGCGCAGGCCGTGCGGGACTCCGCGCCTCCCATGGACGCGACGGTCTCGTCGGTCGTGAACCTCGAGGACTTCGACTCGACGCTCTACTTCCTCGAGGAGAGCGAGGCCGAATACCTGCGAGAGGAAGTCCGCAAGGAATACACGTACGACATGCGACGAAACGTCGTCGCGATGCTGCTCGACACGTACGAGGTGCAGGGCGACCACGTCGTCCGCGAGGAGATCGGGACGCTCCTCGACACCCTGATGCTCCACATTCTTTCGTCCGGCGAGTTCAAAACGGCGGCGTTTCTGCTCCGTGAGACGACGCAGACCGCCGAGCGTGCGCCGGACATCACGAGGGAGCAGCGGGATCAGCTGCTGCATATCCGTGACCGACTGAGTGACCCCGAGGTGCTCGCGCAGCTGCTGCAGTCGCTCGACGAGGCGTCGGAGCTGCCGGATCAGGAAGACCTGAACGAGCTGTTCGACCAGCTGCGCGTGAGCGCGCTCGCGACGGTCTTCGCGTGGGTCACGAAGGTGCAGACGCCGAGGCTTCGCGTGCTTCTCGAGAACGCGGCGGCGCGGCTGGCCATGGCGAACACGGCGGAGCTCGTGCGGCTCATCGCGTCGACGGACCGTGAGGTCGCGCGGGAGGCGGTCCGGCGCGCGGGTGCTGTCCGCGCCACGGCGGCCGTGGGCGCGCTGGCCAAGCTCACGACCGATCACGACGTCCAGATGCGACTCGTGGCGGTGCAGGCGTTAGGCGAGATCGCGTCGCCCGGTGCGCTGCAGTTTCTCGAGCGCACGATCGAGGACGCCCATCGGGACGTGCGCGTCGCGACCGCGCGCGCGATCGCGGCGCGCGCCCACCGACCGGCGCTCGCGAAAATCGAGGCGGCGGTGAAGGGAAAGCTCGCGCGCGATGCGGACCTCACGGAGAAGATGGCGCTGTTCGAAGCGTACGGGACGCTGTGCGGCGAGGGCGGTGTCACGCTGCTCGACGGGATGCTCAACGCGCGCGGTCTGTTCGGGAAGAAAGAGGATCCCGAGGTGCGCGCCTGCGCGGCGATGGCGCTCGGACGCATCGGCAGCGAAGCAGCCATCGCCACGCTGCGCCGCGCGTCGGACGAGAAGGAGATCCTCGTCCGCAACGCCGTGAATCGCGCGCTTCGGGGCGGAACCGCATGACCGCGATGCCGGAGAAACCCATGCTCGACCGGAGCACCGCGAGCTCGTCCTCGAGCGACGTCGGCGGCGATCCGTACATTCGTCGCATGGGTCGGTCGTTCATCGTCGCGCTCCACGGCGCAACCCGCGCGATCCGTCTCTATCCCGTCGAGAACGAGGCGGTCAAGAAATCACTCGACGACCTCAACGGCGTCACGACCGAGATCCTGACGCGCGAAGGCGAGTTCGAGCTCCGCGTCACGAGCGAGTTCATCTTCATCAACCAGACGCGTCTGCGCCTCGACCTCGACAACTACGCCAGCTTCACCCAGATCCTGTCCGTGTTCCGCTCGGCGGGGGTCGGTGTCGCCCGCGTCATGCCGGGCGTCACGCCGCGCGACTGGCTGGTGTTCCTCTCCGCGTTGCAGGCGCCGTCTTCCGAGGCAGCGGAGGATCGATTCGTCGACATCACCGAGCGACTGACGGCCGGCGGCGTGTCGCTGATCGAAGTTGGCCCGCTCTCCGGCGTTGACGACGACGGCGATTTTCGCGAGCGCGCGAAGGAGACGGCGAAGCGCACCTACAGCCAGTCCGTCGCCGCGACGAAGGACGTCATCAACTCGGTCCGCATGGGCCGAGGGGTAAACCTGAAAAAGGTCAAGCGCGTGGTGCAGGGCATCGTCGACCAGATCCTGAACGAAGAGACATCGCTGCTCGGCCTAACGACGATACGAGACTACGACGAGTACACGTTCACCCACAGCGTGAACGTCTGCATCTTCTCGGTTGCGCTCGGGCGACGACTGGGGCTGGGAAAGCGACAGCTCTACGATCTCGGGCTCGCCGCGCTGTTTCACGACCTGGGCAAGTCGCGCGTGCCTGTCGAGGTGCTCAACAAAGTCGAGCAGCTCACCGACGGCGACTGGCGCTACATCGCCGCGCACCCGTGGATGGGATTGCTCACGCTCTTCCAGCTTCGCGGACAGCAGGAGCTTCCATATCGTGCCATGACGGTCGCATATGAACACCACATGAAGTGCGATCTCACCGGCTACCCGAAGAACGTGCGGCCGCGTGCGCTGTCGATCTTCAGCAAGATCGTCGCGGTGGCCGATGGCTTCGACGCGGCGACATCCCGTCGCTCCTACCAGACCGACCCGCTCTCGCCTGCGGCGGTCCTCGCCGGCATGCGCGACAACCCGCGCCGCGGGCTCGATTCCGTGGTCGTGAAGGCGTTCATCAACCTGCTGGGGCTTTACCCGGTGGGCACGCTCGTCGTGCTCGATACATTCGAGCTCGCGATCGTGCATTCCGCGAACCCGAACCCCGAGGCCGTGTCGCGTCCGATCGTTCGCATTGTCAGCGACGAGCGCGGCAACATCGCGTACCCGGGTAGTAACGTGGACCTCACCGAAGTCGACGCCGACAACGCGTACCTTCGCACGATCATCAAGACCGACAACCCCGATCGGTATGGCATCAACGTCGGCGACTATTTCGTCTGAGGCCCTGACACAGCGCTTCGCCGCGCTGCGCGAGCACGGACGCCGCGCGCTGGTCTGTTACGTGACGGCCGGGCACCCCGACCCCACACAGTCCGTGGCGTTGCTTCGCGGGCTCGAATCGGCCGGCGCGGACGTCATCGAGGTCGGGGTCCCGTTCTCCGACCCGATGGCGGACGGCCCGATCATCCAGGCGAGCTCACAGCGGGCGCTCGAGCACGGGATGACGCTGGATCGCACGCTCGATCTGATCGGCGAAGCGCGGCTCCGTACGCCTGTGGTGCTGTTCACCTACCTGAACCCGCTCATCGCGGCAGGCCGCGGTGTCCTGGATCGCGCCGCGCAGCGGGGGGTCCATGGCGTTCTCGTCACCGACCTCCCGGTCGGTGCTGACGACGATCGCGAATCGTGGCTGGGGAGCGGACCACTCGCGTTCGTACGCCTCGTTGCCCCGACCACGCCTCTCGCGCGCATGCGCGAGATCGCCGAGCACGGCAGTGGTTTCGTGTACCTGATCAGTCGCCGCGGCGTGACGGGCCTCCAGACCGACATCCCCGCCGAGCTGCCGGGAACGATCGCGCGGCTCCGTGAAGCCACCACGCTTCCCATCTGCGTCGGGTTCGGCATCTCGAGCGCCGAACACGCCAGGGCCATTGGCCGACTCGCGGACGGGATCGTCGTTGGCAGCGCGATCGTGAAGGCCGCCGTATCGTCGGTGGACGCTGCTGTGACACTCGTGGCGGAACTCCGCCGCGCACTCGACGAGATCTGAGCGACGCCGTGCGAGTGCCGAGTGAGCGACCTGCGAATCGTCGCGTGACATGAGCCGCTTTCTCGCGCTCTACGCTCGGTTCGTCGCGAGCCTTGGCACCATACTGCTGGTGGCCGCGCTCGTGGTCGATACGCGGTGGCTTCACCAGCCGGTCGGGGTAGCGGGCATCATCCTCTTCGCGCTGGCGCTCCGCACATTTCAAATCCCGCTCACGAAGTACTCGGCGCTCAACCTGCTGGGTATGGTGGCCGCCGGCGGCGCCGTCATCATCGGTGCGCCGGCGACGGCGCTGGGCCTGTACGTCGGCGTCTTCGTCGCGGACTGGCTGCTGTTGCGCAAAGCGCCCGCCGCCAGCGCGATCAACGGTGGCCGAGAGGTCCTGGCACTATTCGCAGCCTTCGGGTTCTACGCCTGGTTCGCCGCGATGGGCGAGGGCGGAAGCACCGGCACCATCAGCTTCGATGCGGTCCCCGCCATCGCGTTGCTGGTTACGGCGCACTTTCTGTTCAGTCGCGGACTCCAGTACTGCACGCTCCTGATACGCGACAAGCTCCACGATGACGAACGCTCGCTGATCTTCCGTTATGAGATCATCGCATTCGGCGCGGGCTCGATTGGCGTCCTCGTGTCGCTGTTCACGCTTGCGAGCGTCGGCTGGACGGGATGGCTTGTCGTAGCCGTCGTGCTCATCTTCGCAGGGCTGCTGCTCAAGCGCATCCTCGAAGAAGCCGTCGCCGCCGAGGAGCTGAACAAGATCCACGCGATGGAGCAGGTGGTATCGTCGGACGCCAGCCTCGCCGATTCACTGCGCGCGATCGAGCGCCTTGCGAATCGGCTCGTGGATTGGAACGGGTTCCGGATTTGGCGCCTGAACAACGGCGCGCTCCGGATGATCTATTCGTCCGACGAAGGGCTGCTGGCGGACCCACGCGAGAACGGCGTCTTCGGCGATCGGCTCCGTGAGTTCGCGCTCAGCACGGGCGAACCGCTCGTCATCGCCGACGCCACCCGTGATGCCCGTGCTGAGGGCGTGGGTGCCTCTACCGTCAGCCTTGCGGTCGTGCCGCTGCGGTTCGGCGACCGCGCGATCGGGATCGTCGAGCTCGATCACCACAAGCGCGGCACGTACGGCGCGAAGGAAGTCACGCTCGTGTCGCGCTTCGCGAGCCAGCTCGCGACGGCGTTGCACATTCAGGATCTCCGACAGCCGCTGCTGGCGGCGCTGACACGCGTCGAAACGCAGCTCGACACGTTGAACGACTCGGCCCGAGCGTTGCGCGCGGGTGCCGAGGTTGTGGCGCGGAACACGGCGGAGATCACGCGCGGCATCGGTGAGGAGAGCGAGCAGGCCGATCGCAGCCTCGACGTCGCGCGCTCTCTCCACGAAAAGACGTCAACCATTGCGCGCGATGGTGGCGACGCCGCCGCGGCGAGCGAACGGGCGACGAGAATCGCGGCCGAGCACCGCGACACGATCGGCATGGCCATCGAGCGCCTCGTGAATGCGAAGCGCTTCATCAGCGAGAGCACGACGCAGATCGGCGGGCTTTCGAAAAGCACCCAGCGGATCACCGATTTCATCGCGATCATCAAGGAGCTGGCGGATCAGACCAACCTCCTCGCATTGAATGCCGCGATCGAGGCCGCGCGTGCCGGTGAGCAAGGGCAGGGATTCGCGGTCGTGGCGAACGAGGTGCGGAAGCTGGCCGAGCAGAGCGCGCGCGCGTCCGAGGACGCGGGCGAAATCGTGACCGGCTTCGAGGACCAGATGCGTGAGGTGGCGTCGCAGGTCGGGCGCGGGCAGACGATGATGAGCGACGTCGAGTCGTTGTCGGAATCCGCGCGCACGGCGCTCGATGAGATCGTGGACGCAACCGCCGCGAGCCTGACGTGGGGGCAGCGCATTGCGGACACGTCGCGCGTGCAGGAGTCCGAAGTCGGACGGCTCAGTGAACGCGTCGCGCGCATCGCCGAGATCTCGCGACGGAATCGCGCCGGGGCGGAGAACGTTACCCAGTCGGCCGCGGATCAGGCGCGCGCCCTGCGTGAGCTCGAAGGCGCTGCGCATGAGCTCCGGGAAGTCGCCGCCGGCCTGAGCGATCTGACTCGACGAATCGCGCGCGTCACCTCACACGGGGCGAACTAGGTCCGCTCGTCGGGACGCCGTCGCCGGACCGACACGCGTGAATTGACACCACGGACGGGCCTTCCTACGTTCCGCGCCGTGAGCGAGATCGCCTACATCGCGCTTGGATCGAACCTCGGCGATCGACGTGCCTACCTCGATCGCGCACGCGACGCCATTGCCCGTATCCCGGAGTGCCGAGTGGTAGGTGTGACAGAGGTGGAGGAAACGGAGCCACTCGGTGGTCTCGCCCAACCCGCGTATCTCAATCAGATGATCGCCGTCGAGACCACCCTCCAGCCGGTTGAGCTGCTTGGTCGGCTGCGGGACATCGAAACGGCGGCCGGTCGCGTGCGAGGGACGCACTGGGATTCGCGCACGCTCGATCTGGACATCGTGCTGTTCGATGATCGCGTTGTGAACACCGTGGAGCTCGTCGTGCCTCATCCGGGCCTCGCCGACCGCGCGTTCTGGCAGCGAGAGCTGGCAACTCTCAGGCGTTCGCTGACCGGGCATATCGATGAGTAGCGCCAGCGGCAACGCGCCCCGGATGACGGTTCGCGAGGTGCTCGCCAGGAAACAGCGTGGGGAGCGACTCGTGATGGTGTCCGCGTACGACGCGCTCTTCGCGCGCTTGTCCGAAGAGGGCGGGGCGGACCTGATCCTCGTTGGTGACTCGCTCGCGAACGTCATCCTCGGGCTCGACTCGACCGTGCCCATTACGGTCGAGCAGATGATTCATCACGGGGCGGCAGTGCGGCGCGGTGCCGCGCGGGCGTTGGTGGTCGTCGACATGCCGTTCATGAGCTATCAGGTCAGCACGGAGGACGCGCTACGCAATGCCGGGCGCATCATGAAGGAGACGAACGCGCAGGCGGTGAAGGTCGAAGGAGGCGACGACGCCATCGCGGCCACGGTGCACGCGATGACCCGCGCGGGCATTCCCGTGATGGGCCACATCGGCTTCACGCCGCAATCCGTCAATACGCTCGGCGGCTTTCGCGTGCAGGGACGCGCCCCTGGCGATAAGGAGCGACTGATCGAGGAGGCACGGCGGCTCGAGTCCGCTGGCGCGTTCTCGGTCGTTCTCGAGCTCGTGCCGACCGCCGTGTCGAAGGCGGTGACAGAGGCGGTGGCGATTCCGACGATCGGTATCGGGGCAGGTGCCGAGTGCGACGGTCAGGTGCTCGTGCTGCACGACCTGCTCGGCCTCAATGACAGCTTCCGGCCGAAATTTCTGCGACGCTACGCAGAGATGGCGGGCGACGTCCGCGCCGCGGTCACGCGGTTCGCGGACGACGTGAAGAGCGGCCGCTATCCGGGCGCGGAGCACAGTTTCTAGCCGGTGGACCAGATCAGCACGATCGCGGACATGCGCGAGCGCATCACGGCCGCGCGCACGCGCGGCGAGCGCGTCGGCTTCGTGCCGACGATGGGGTTTCTGCACGAGGGACACCTCCGGCTCGTCGACGAAGCGAAGCGGCGGGCGGGTTGCGTTGTGATGAGCCTCTTCGTCAACCCGACGCAGTTCGGACCGAACGAGGACTTCTCGAAGTATCCGCGCGACGAGAGCGGGGATGCGGCGAAGGCAGAAGCGAGGGGCGTCGATCTTCTGTTCGTGCCCGGCGTGAGCGAGATGTACCCAACGCCACCGTCGCTGCACGTCACGGCGGATGATCTCCCGATGCGATGGGAGGGGGCGGTACGGCCCGGCCACTTCAGCGGCGTGCTGACCGTCGTCGCGAAGCTGTTCAACATCGTCGCGCCAGACGTTGCGGTCTTCGGACGGAAGGACTTTCAGCAGGCTGCCCTCATTCGACGCATGGTCCGCGAGCTCAACTTCCCGATCGACCTCGTCGTCGCTGACACTGTTCGTGAGCCCGATGGTCTCGCGCTGTCGAGCCGCAACAGCTATCTCGACAAATCCGCGCGTGCGAGCGCGCTGGCGCTGGTCGAGAGTCTGCGCGCCGCCGCGCGCGCGTTCGCGCAGGGCGAACGGCGGGGGGACGCGCTGACCGCGGAGGGCGCGAGCTCGATCGCGGCACATCCCGAGGTCAGCGTCGATTACTTCGCGGTCGTGGATGCGGTCGCGATGCAGCCCGTTGCGGACGCGACGCCGGAGAGCGTCGGCATCGTCGCGGCCCGCGTCGGCAAGACGCGGCTCATCGACAACATGGTTCTCGGGCAGCCCGAATGAGGGGCGCGACCGGAGACCACTCCGCTCCGCCCGGCGCCGCGACCGACGTCGCGCTCCCATCGTGGGCGCAGGTAACGGAGAAGCGGCGCGCGCACATTGCACGCGTGACGGCACTGCTGGATGACTGGGCGGGACCGCTCGGTCTGTCGGCCGCGGAGCGTCAGGCATGGCACGACGTCGGGGTCCTGCACGATGCGCTGCGCGACGCCCCCGAGGCCGAGTTGCGTCGCCTGGCGGGCGACGACGAGCGGCCGTG
>Ga0268265_10000822_pt1 | contig 29405 bp, 24 predicted proteins | sample KBSSwiS52_FD_190355 | JGI IMG/M metagenome (GOLD analysis project Ga0268265, IMG submission 190355) | Switchgrass rhizosphere microbial communities from Kellogg Biological Station, Michigan, USA - KBS Switchgrass S5-2 (SPAdes) (version 2) | ecosystem: Host-associated > Plants > Roots >...
TCCTGTCCGGTGTGGACAAGACGCGCACCGCGCAGGCCGGACAAATCAATTGATGGACAACCCAGCAGGGCGTCAGTCAGTACCCGAGTCACGACCTACGCGGTAACGCTCTTCCATCATCAATGTCAGTGCCCCATGCTATGCGCCCGCGGCATGACGGGCGGCCACGTAGCCGAACACCATCGTGTTGGCGATGCTCCCGCCCGCGCCGAGATACGTGCGGCCCATCACCGTCGCCGTGATGTTGCCGGTGGCATACAAACCGTCGATCACCCGATCGTTCTCGTCGATCACCTGGGCGTACTCGTTGGTGATCACGCCGCCGCACGTTCCGACGTCGCCGGGAAAGATCCTCGTCGCGAAGAACGGCGCGCGATCGATCGGCCCGAGGGAGGCGTTCGGCCGATGTCCCGGATCACCAAGGCAGTCGTTGTAGGCGGACTGTCCGCGCCCGAAGTCGGGATCGAGACCCTGCGCGGCGAACTGATTGAAACGCTTGACCGTTTGCGTCAATTCCGCAGCGGGAACGTCGATCTCGCGCGCGAGGTCCGCGATCGTGCCTGCGGTCTTGATGACGCCCTTCTCGATCAGCCCCTTGGGCACCCCGCGCTTCGCGAACGGGTTTGCGCCCGCGGCGTAACGGCGAACGTACCCCTGGTCGAACACCTGCCAACACGGCACGGCATCGTTGGCGTACATCGCCTTGCCAACCTCGACGTAGGAGTTCGATTCGTTGCAGAACCGCCTGCCTGCACCGTCCACGTAGATCGCCCCAGGCCTTTGACGTCCCTGACCGAGCGACGCAGCGGACGGATCGGCGATGAAAGCCATTGGCAGCCACCATGCCTCGTCAAGCAGATCCGTCTTGGCGCCGAGGCGCATTGCCGCTTGCAACACCTCGCCGGTGTCCCCCGCGTTGGAAATCGTCCACTTCGCCTCGTTGGGCTGGTCGCCACTGTACTGGCGTCGCATGTCGGCGTTGCGGCCGAAGCCCCCTGCAGCGAGCAGAACTCCCTTGCGCGCTTCGACGTTGAGCGTCGAGCCGTCCCTGGCAACCCTAGCCCCAACGACCCGACCGTCCTCGACGATCAGGTCCTCCATCGCGGCGCTGGTCCAAATCGGCGGCTCGCCGCGGTCCATCAGAACCTTCAGCATCTGACCGATGAACGACGCGCCGTTGGTAAGCAGCTCACGTCGTCGAAGCTGGGCAAGCCTGGTGCGGAGAAAAACCCGCGTCGCCACCGCGAAGGACCTCGGCGATCGGTTGAAGTACTGCACCGACCGCAGCTCGTTGGTCTTGACGACGAACCCGTAGTTCTTCGCCATCGACGGCTGGATTCGCTCGGCCCACTCGCCGAGCGCTGCGGCGTCGAACGGCACCCCTTCCACCGAACGCCCGACGGCGTTGCCACCCTTGCTGTTCGAGTAGTAGTCGCTGTAGCCCGGGCACCGCACCATCCGAACACCAAGGCGCAGAAGGAAATCAAGCATCTCCACACCTGCGGTCAGGAACATCTCGCGACGGGCGGGCGAGGACGCAGGACCCACGTCGCCGATGACGTCCTCGAAGTAGGCCAAGCCGTCCTCGGTGGAGTCGGGGATGCCTTCGGCCTGCATCAACGGATTGTTCGGCAGCCACACCATGCCGCCGGACAGCCCGGTCGACCCTCCGACCAGGGCCTGTTTCTCGACGACCAGTGGCTCGATCCCGTCGTCGATCGCCGCCAGCGCGGCAACCATCCCCCCGCCGCCGCTTCCCACGATCAGGAGGTCGACGGATTCATCCCAGTTCACCATGCGGTGACCCGCTCGTCGAGGCCAAGGTTCGCGATCGGTACGTCGATCGTCGTATTGGTCTTCTGTATCGCGGGCACTAGCCGCTCGTAGGGCAACCCAGCAAGGAACCCGTCGACGACGCGCTCGAAGTTGGAGATCAGTCCTTCGATCTCCGGCGAAAGCCGCATGAATTCGAATCCCTTGGCGTGCAGCCCCTTCTGCTGCCTCGGCAGGTTGGCGAAGTCTTGTGCCGGAATCATCGGCCAGCTTGGGTCGTCGGGAGCCATCGGTTCCGGTGGGGTGGGCCTGGACTGCGACTCGTCGTTCGGATAACGGGTCAACGACCAGATCTCGAATAGCGTCTCCTCGGGACCAAGCGGACGGATCCGATAGGACGACGCGCTGCTGTACTGCGGGAGCATGAAGTAGTGCGGGAAGCAGAACCTGATGGCGTCGATCATCCGCCGCCGATCGAGGTCGTTGAGATCGGGAAAGTCGCAGCCGCGGGCCCGATGCCACGCGGTGACCGCCTCGTTGACGGCGAACCGCCACGCCGCCATGGCCTCGGCCGGATCGTCGGGAAGCGACATGTGTTGCAAGCCTTCGGCTATGCGAATGTCGTTGTCGTGGGTCATACCGCCCATGCCAGATCCGAGTGTCCGCATGACGTGAAGATTCGCAACGATCAGCGGGTCGACCGACGAGGGCTCCAGCCCGAACGACGACGGCAGCAGCTGCGGGTGCGTCTGCGGTACGTGATAACCCTCCATGAAGGCCGCCGTGGCCAGCTTCCAGTTAACCGGAAGCACGCATGACTTCCACCACTCGGTCCGGAGTGCACCGACCCTCCACTCGTCGTGGCGAGACGCAAACGGCTCCAGGCAGTCGATGAGCGGCGGGGCCGCGGCGTCGAGGTTGATCCACGCGCACCCACCCCACAGCTCGCATCGAACCGGTGCCAGTTTCAAGTCGTCGGCATCGAGGCTGGCCTCGTCGAAAGCGTTGGGACGCAGGACGAACGTGTTCTTGCCGTCGAGGCCCCAACACCAGCCGTGGAACGGGCAGACGAAGCTGCGCCGCGAACCAGAACCCTCGACGAGTTTCATGCCGCGGTGACGACAGGCGTTATAGTACGCACGAACGGTGTCGGCGTTCACGCGGACCACGACGATCGACTGGTCGAGAATCTCGTACTCGACGAAGTCGCCGGGGTTGGGTAGCTCCTCTAGCCGGCACGCCATCTGCCACACCCTTGGCCAGAACGACTCGTTCTCCAGCGCGTAGAACTCGGGGTCGTAGTACCGCTGTTTGGGAATTCGATCCGGGGACTGCACCGCCCACGGAACCGGCAGCGGTGTCCACTCCGCGGCATTCGTTCGACTGACCAACGCGACCCACCCTTCTGCCACGGGGGCCTGTGGACCCTGCGATGGCGACCGGTGGTCGGTATCTTAGCAAAAATAGCTATTTCGTCGCCCAAACCTCGCGATTGCGGTGACGCAAGCTGCGCTTCATCTAAGTGCCGCATAGCGGTGACAGGACCACCCCCGCGAACTAGCCTCAGCCTCGAACGGTCGACGGCCCAGCTGGGAAGGGACGACACCATGACGCACGGCAGGCTGCACTCCGGGTACGGCTCGCTGCGTTGAGTGTTGTTGCGAGGGTGACGGATTCGCCTGCAGACATCCCGGATTCGACTCGTCGTCGGCAAACGAAGGGGAAACGGCCATGCCGCATCGGAAACTCGTCGTCGTCAACGGGCCGTCGCGACCCCAACGCCTTGCCTCTGCGCCGATGGCTCTATCTTTGTAAAAATAGCTATTTCGGTGCGAAAGCGGGCTTGGCCGTCGGGCGCCATTGCGCCCACGGCTTGCGTGACATTTACTAGAGTTTTTGTAACATCAGCGGTAAGCCGTCAGTAAGGGGAACCCATGGCCTACGACCCCGAAGTCGTGCACGCCAAATACCTCGCAGAGCGCGACAAACGCCTGGTGCCCGGTCGCGCGGTCATCCGCGACCTGACCCGCGACGATGCCGTCGCGGGCTACCGCGCAGACCCGTTCACTCCTTACACCGACCGCGAACCCGTAACCGACGATCCCGACGTGGTGATCCTCGGCGGCGGCATCGCCGGACTGCTCGCCGGTGCTCAGCTGCGCAAGGCGGGTGTGCAACGCATCCGGGTCGTCGACGCAGCAGGCGGCATGGGCGGCACCTGGTACTGGAACCGCTACCCCGGCGTGATGTGCGACGTCGAGTCGTACCAGTACCTCCCGCTGCTAGAGGAGCTCGACTACATACCCACTCGTCGCTACGCCTTCGGCGACGAGATCAGGGCTCACCTACAGGCCGTGGCAGAGCGCTTCGACCTGGTCTCCGATGCCCTATTCCACACCCAGGTGACGACGGCGACCTGGGACGACGACGCCGGTCGCTGGCTGATCAGGACTGACAGAGGCGACGAGCTATCTTGCCGGTACTACGTACTTGCGGCGGGAATCCTCAATCTGATGAAGCTGCCTGCGATCCATGGCATGGACGACTTCGAAGGGCATGCGTTCCACACCGCGCGGTGGGACTACGGCTACACCGGAGGCGACCAAGGCGAACCGATGACCAAACTTGGTGACAAGGTCGTCGCGTTGGTCGGTACGGGAGCGAGCGGACTGCAGGCACTCCTGCCGCTTGCGGAGGCCGCCAAACACGTCTACGTGTTCCAGCGAACGCCATCGGCAATTGGGGTGCGCGGCAACCGGCCGACCGATCCATCCTTCGCGCAGACCCTCGAACCTGGTTGGCAGAAGGCTCGCATGGACAACTTTCAGTCGATCATGCTTGGTAGGCCGGTGCAGGAAGACCTCACAGACGACGGCTGGACGCATCACTACGCAAAGGTGCAGAATCCGCCGCGCGTCAAGGGCATGAGCATCACCGACTTCATGCGCGGCGCCGAGGAACTCGACTTCGGCATCATGGAAGAGCACCGCAAGCGGATCGACGAGCTGGTCGCCGATCCCGAAGTGGCGGCCATCCTCAAGCCGTACTACCGCTACCTCTGCAAGCGGCCGTGCTTCCACGACGAGTACTTCGACGCGTTCAACCGCCAGAACGTGACGCTCGTCGACTGCCCAACCGGCATCGAGCGGATCACCGAGCGGGGACCGGTCGTCGACGGACGGCAGTACGACGTCGACTGCATCGTCTACGGCACCGGCTTCGAGGCCGAGATCACGCCGCTGCCTCGGCGCGTCGGCCACGAGATCGTCGGTCGCGGCGGTGTGACGCTCGCGGACAAGTGGGCAGACGGTGCCGCCAGCCTCTTCGGGATGATGAGCCGCGGCTTCCCGAACATGTTCGTCATGCCCGCGCCTGGCCAACAGTCGGTGGTCACCGTGAACTACACGCAAGGTGCCGTACTGGGTGCCGAGTTCATCGCGGGCGCGGTGACCCTGCTCGAGAAGCAGGGCGTTGCCGTGTTCGACGTGAACGCCGAGGCCGAGGCCGACTGGATACAGCAGATCGTCGACACGTACGTCGACCCGAGCGCCGTCATGTCCGCGTGCACGCCATCGCGCATCAACAACGAGGGCAACCCGGGTGGGGTGAGGCCGCGAGACACCAACTACGGCAGAGGCTTCGGTGACTACTTCGCCTATCGAGAGCTGCTGGAGGGATGGCTGGCCTCGGGTGAACTCGACGGGCTGGACTTGGCGTGAGTGAGCGCCAGCGCGTCGTCGTCGTCACCGGCGGTGGAGGCGGGATCGGTGCCGCCATCGCCGAATCAGCGGCTCGCACGGGAGCCTTCGTCGTTACCCTCGATCCGTTGGTATCCGTCGATGGATCAGAGCAACTGCCGCCGCCGCAGGAAACCACCGCTGGTCGGATCGTCGAATCGGGCGGCGCCGCAAGGTCTTCGGGGGTCTCCGTCACCGACGAGGCGGGAGTTCGCGAGTTGTTCGGCCAACTCGCCGACGAGTTCGGCGGGCTGGATGCCGTCGTCAACGTCGCGGGAATCAGCCGCCCCACCAGCTTCGCCAAGGGCAGCGACGACGATTGGCGCAGCGTGCTCGAAGTCCACCTCGACGGCTACCTCAACGTCCTTGGCGCCGCCCTGCCGTTGATGGCGGCGGCTGGACGGGGTCACATCCTAGGCGTCACGTCGGGATCGGGGTGGCGCTCGGCCGATGCGGGTGCATACGGCTGCGCCAAACGTGCCGTGGCCTCGCTCACCTGGCAGTTGGGTCGGCACGCCCCCGAGGGCGTCGTGGTCAACGCCATCTCCCCCATCGCCGCGACACGCATGGTGGCTGCGGCCTTCGGCGGGAAGTTGCCGACGGGTGGCGCGGCGACTGGTGGTCTGTCGCTTGGCTCGATGCCCCCGCCGCAAGACTTGGGTCCGTTGGGCGCCCACCTCGTCAGCGAGGCGTTCGATGCGTGTCAAGGTCGCGTCTTGTTCGCAGGCGGCTCGGAGGTTGCGGTGATCGACGAGCCCCGGCTGATCGAGGTGGTGCGCTGCGACGACGTTCCCTCACGAGCTCACGTGATGGAGGCCGCCACCACCATCGCCCTTGCCAAGGCCGAGGCGAACCAGGTGAGCGGCGGTGGGAGCAACGCCCGCTTCGGATCGTTGTTCGACGCCGAAGCCGCCGACGACCTGCCGAGCGCGGCGGCACGTTCCTGTGCGGTGGTCACCGATCGCGCGGACGTACGCAAGGCCCTCTCCTGCGCATTGGAGGCCAGAGGGGTGACGTGCCACTCGATCGACACCCCCGACGCACTGGCGGACGTAGCCGACCTCGACGCCGTCGTGGTGGCGATGGCAGACGGATCCGTGACCGGCGCGGCGGACTCCGGTTGGCGACGAATTCTCGCCGAACACGATGGCATCGTCGCGCGGATTCACGCCGACGGCAGGTGGGCCAGGGCCGTGGCAGAACTCGCCACCGGCGAGGGCCGCACCATCCGCCTTGTCACCATCACGGACGCCACCACCTCGGGTGGCCGCAGTCGCGCCAGAGCCTCCGCGCAGCTCGCCAGGGCCGGTCGCAAGGCCACCGGCGACCTCGTCCTACCGTTCGCCGTGAGCGCCGAGTCTGGAGACGTCCCGTCAGAGCTTGCCGCTCACCTGCTGTGCAGTCTCGATGCCGAAGCGCTCGTCGGTGCCGAATTGGTCTCGGGGGCAGGATGGTTCGGGCTCCGCAGCCACCCCCGCCCGATTGGCAGCATCAGCTTCGGCGGTCCGACGTTGCCCGAGTGGTTCGACGACACGCTCCGAGAGGTGGTCGCACCCGCATGACGCCCCAACCCCGCCACGTCGACCGAATCGTCGATGCGCACGTCCACCTGTGGGACCCTGCCAAGACCGACTGGTACCCGTATCTGTCGGTGGCACGCGACTCGCTGAACATGGGCGACGTCACGGGGATGTCCCGCCGCTTCGACGTCCCCACCTATCTGGCCGAGGCCACGGGGTGGAACGTGGAGAAGTTGGTCAACGTGGCCGCTGCCACGGGCGGGCACTCGGTGGCCGAAACCCTCGAACTGGACAGGCGAGCGGAGTCCGAGGGTCACCCCGACGCCATCGTCGGGGGCTTGCCGCCCGCCGACTCGGTGGCCGAGTCAATCGCGGCCATCGACGAACAGCTTGCGGCGCAACGCCTTCGGGGCGTTCGACCGATGGGCGGTGCCGACGGGTACCTTCCACCGCCCGAAGTCCTTCGCGCCCTGCAGGAGCGAGGCCTGTTGTTCGAGGTGATGAACCATCCCGACCAGCTGGTTGCCGTCGCGAGGGATCTGGAGCATCACGGCGACCTCGTCGTCGTCATCGAGCACGCGGGCTGGCCGCGCAATGACTCCGACGCGGAGCGGGCCCTCTGGAAGGAGGGCATCGACGCCCTCGCGAGCCTTGGCGACAACGTGCTGTGCAAGCTCTCCGGCCTGGCAATGCCGTTGGGTTCGATGACGGCCGATGCGTTCGCGCCCTGGATTGAGTACGCCATCAACGCATTTGGCGTCGATCGCTGCCTTTTCGCAAGCAACTTTCCCGTCGATGGCATGCACGGCACTCTCGACGAGCTCTTCACCGCGTACTCGGCCCTCACCGCGGGCCTCGACGACCTCGCCCGAGACAAGCTCTTCGCCGCCAACGCCGAACGCATCTACCGCTGTTAGTTCGCCGGGACCTCTGCGACCGCTGCCTCGGCGCATTCGCGATCTTGTTCGGCCGTTCCGCCACTGACGCCGACTCCCGCGACGACGTCTCCGTCGTGGACAACGACTGCGCCCCCACCCACTATCGTGAATTCGCCAGCGCCGCTGGAGGCGATTCCATACAGGGATCCGCCGGGCTGAGCATCGCGAGCCAAGTCGTGCGTGCTACACGAATTCGCCAGCGCGCTGAACGCCTTGTGCTGAGCCAGCGTGGTTCCCGCTACCTCGGCCCCGTCCATCCGCGCGAATCGCTTGAGGCGCCCACCGCGGTCGACGACCGCGACGGACACGCGGATGCCGAGTGCCTTGGCCGCTGCGATGGCCGCCGTGATCATGGCATCGGCCTCGTCGTCGTCGAGTTCGAACACGGCACGCATCCGCGTCAGACCTTTCCTTCCGACGATTCGCGTTCGGCCCCTTCGTCTTTCAGCTCAAGCGGAGCAGCTTCGGTTCGGAGCACTGCCGGGCGGAGCCGTTCCGGAAGCGCCCACAGTACCGCAGCGCACAGCGCGACGACCGCCACGGCACCTGCCGCGAGCGCCCCGATCGGCGTGGTTGGCAGGAGGTTCTCCAGCAGCATGTATGCGCCGAATAGCAGGAACAATGCCGCCGCGACGATCTGGATGAGCCGCTCGGGAAGGTGCTTGCCTGCGACAGCGCCGACGATGATGGCGAGCCCGTCAGCGACGACCATGCCGATGGTCGAACCGATCCACACCCCAACCCAGTCGTGGTCCGCGGCGAGGGTGATCGTGGCAAGCATCGTCTTGTCGCCCAACTCCGCGAGCAGGAACGCCGAGAACACCACGAAGAACGCGGGTGCCGTCGCCTTCTCCGTCCGGCTCGCTTCCTCGTCGGTGAGCTTGTCGCCACGCAGCGTCCACAGCCCGAAGAAGATGAACATCGCCCCTGCGATGAAGCCCAGCAGGTGGGTTGGCAGCGCCGCGCCCAAATAGTGGCCGATGGCAACCGATAGAACGTGCACGGCCGTAGTAGCGGCGGTGATCGCGGCGAGCACGACCCACCAGCGATAGCGCAGCGCGAACATCATCGCTACCAGCTGGGTCTTGTCGCCCATCTCGGCGATGAAGATGACGGCGAAGCTCAGCAGAAGAGCGGCAAGCACGCAATGACTCCTTGGTCTGCGGCTGCCGATCGGGGACAGATACACGCCTCCGGCCGGCAACCGAAACGGTTACGACGGCCGAAGGTCTCGCCCACCGGCCGATGAGCCGGTTCAGGCAACCGGGCCACCTCGATGGCCAGTATGTCGATTACCCGATTGGGGGCTACTCCCCTTCGTTGTGTCAACGATAACCGCACCGGCGGTGGGAGCGCAACTCGAGTGGCCCGAATTGCCAACGCTATCAATAGTTTTGGGCACCGTCTCAAAGAAGTTCGGGTACCCCAAATTAAGTTAGGGCGTTGGCCTGCCGCACATCGGACCGTTGGGCACGGCGATGTGCGGACAGTTCACCGGTGGCGGCGTTTGCGGAGGTTGGGTCGGCTTTGGCGTTGGGCAGGACTTCCCGTCCTCGACCGTCGTGCCGTCGTCACAGCGCTTGACTGGCGGCTCCTTTGACCGCGTCGGCGAGTTGTCCGGATGCGCCGTGGCGCTGGGAGATGGAGCCGCCCGTGTGGAGGTCGCGACGGGCATGCGCGTGGCGGCTGCCGTGGAAGGCAAGGTTGCCGAGGGCACGCTCACCGGTACGCGCCCGGTGGGTTGAACCTTGGGACCGTCAGGACCCGAATCAACTGGGTGCGACGGAGAGTTCGTCGGTGGAGTCAACGTAATCGGTTGCGGCGTAATGGTATTCGCTGTGGTATTCGATGCCGACGCCAGTGACGTCGCGGGGGGCGAAGGGCTACTCTGCGTCGGGGTAACCGACCCATCCCGCATGACGGCCGTGGCACCGAAGACTACGACGGGGACCGCGACGACCGCCGCCGCCCAGACTGCGAATCGTCCCGTCAGGACTCCCACGTGGGCTGCTGCGGCACCACTGGTCGCGACGGGTCCAAGACCTCGGTCCACCTGCGCCATGGTGTGTTCTCGAAGCCAGCTGGGCGCGGGGATGAGCATCGGCGAAGTGCCGAGCAGTGCCTTCGCGCTGAACAGCCTGCTGCGGTGCTCGCCGCAATTGGCGCACGTCTCGACGTGGCGCGAGATGCGCTTGCGCACGAGGATCGTGAACCTTCCGTCCCAGTCAGCGACGATGGTCGCGAGTTCACTGCAGGTGATGTGGCCTGCACGCGCCTGTCGGGCCACGACGAGCGCACCCAACGATCGTTCGACGGTCTGACCCAACCGCTGCACGATCTTCTTCGCTGAGTCGTTGGAGACGTCGAGCGCGTGCGCGAGTTCGGCGACGCTCAGACCGTGGCGGTAGACCAAGTCCAAGACCTCGCGATCACGATCCGAGAGGCCGCCCTCGGCTTGGGCGACCAATGCAACGAGTTCGTTGCGCGCGGCCGTCGCGTCGGGGCCGACCTCCGTTGACGCCACCTCGGGCAAGTCATCGGATGCGGTTTCGCGGCGACGTGTTCGCAGGGTCCGAAGCGCCTGGTTTCGTGCGATCGCATACAGCCAGGGGCGGAGCTTGTCAGGATCGCGCAGTGTCGGCAGAGCCACGACGGCGGTGCAGAATGCCTCCTGGACGCAATCGGCCGCATCGCGCTGGCCCACGATCCCCACGCAGAAGTCGTACAGCCGGTCGGCATAGCGGTCGTAGATGCCCGCAAAAGCGGCCCGATCGCCTGCCGCGGCGGCACCGACCAACTCGGCGTCGCATGCGACATCCCAGTCGAACTCAACGCTCACGGACATCCGATCTCCACGACGACGGGGGCTTTCGTCGTACTACGACGTCGGCGGCCAAATGGTTCATTGCCCAAGGGACGTCGGATTCGTCCCGCAAGCCGTTACCGTTCGAAGCCCGGATCAGCGGCTGGTGACGCCTCTCCACGTACCGCCGCGCATCGGACCCACCACGATGGGAAGGTCCAGCGTCGAGAGAAGTCCCGGAGGTGCCGCGATGACGGCAGGAATGGCGTTGAGCGGGCGCATGACCGTGGCGTAGGTGAGGCCGCGCATGTTGCTGCCGCGCCCGTGCATCTCGATGTCGACGGTGTAGGTCGGCATGCCCTCCACGATGACGCGGTAACCGCCCATCGGGGATGGGTGCTTGGGCCACTCCGGGGCCGCGTCCTCGCCCATCCGAGTGACGTGCTCGAGGATGATGCGGTCGACACCGTCGACGACGCCTGCCATGCGCAACCGCAGCCCCCCGATGGTGCCAGGCTCGACCAAGCCGGAGGCCACCTCATAGCGCTCGGTGGCAAGCCACGGCTCGATCGACTCCTCGACGCCGTCGAGTTGCAGGCCCATGCCTTCGGCGAGCAAGTGGACGATCGGACCCCACAGGTTGGTGAACCGTCCTGGCTGAAGCAGCGGAGCCTGGAAGTCCGGCGGATGCGCAAAGCCCATGAAGTCGAACATGATGTCGGGCTGGTTGATCGGCCCGTAGTCGAGGATCTCCTGCATCGTGATCGAGTCGACCCAACTGCTCATACCCGCGAACGTCAGCGGAACGATGTCGTTGACCCAGCCGGGGTCGACCCCGCTGTTGAAGAAGCTAGTGCCACCCTCGGCACACGCGGCCTCTAGCAGTTCGCGAACGTCGTCGTCGCCCCGCGGCGGGTAGCACATGGGCACCAGGGACGTACACACCACGTGGTAGCCGCTGCGCAGGCAGCGCGCGATGTCCTCGGCCGCTTCGCGATAACGCCAGTCGCCAGAAGCGAAGTAGGCCACGACGTCTGCCTCGATCGACAATCCGGCGTCGACGTCGTTGCTCGCGATGATCCCCGTCTCGGGTAGCCCGCAGAGCTCGCCGGCGTCGCGGCCACTCTTGGAGTCGCTGTGCACGATGACACCGGCCAAGTCGAGTCCCGGATGGCCGATCACGGCTCGCAGTGCGGCGATTCCGACCTGTCCCGGCCCCCAGAGGATCACCTTGGGGTGGTCCACGCAGCCCTCCCGAACGTTTGGCAAGAGCGGAATAAGAGCTCTCAAAGTTGAGAATAACACCTCTCACAGATCGCGAACTGGCACACTCGCATTCACGAGAACCGCCTTCACCCAAGGAGGCAAGCACGTGACACCTGCGCTGGTCGGGGCCGTCCCCGCCAACCAGATCTACGTCGACGGGGGCTGGCGGGAGGTCGCAGGCTCGTTCGCAGACGTCAGCTCGTCCATCGGAGCCTTTACGACGAATTCGTCGAGACCTTCGGTGCCAGAGCCAAGGCCACCAAGGTCGGCGACCCGAGGGACCCCACCAACGAGATGGGCCCACTCATCAACGCCGAGAGTCGAGATCGCGTACAGGGCATGGTCGACGGAGCCGTAGCCCAGGGCGCACGTTTGGTCACCGGCGGGGGCCGACCCGCCGACCAGCCGACCGGGTTCTACTTCGAGCCGACAGTGCTCGCAGACGTCGACAATCGCTGGGAGATCGCCCAGGAGGAGGTCTTCGGTCCGGTTACGGCGATCATCCCGTTCGACACCGACGACGAGGCTCTCGCGTTGGCGAACGACTCGAGATACGGCCTAGTGGGGACCGTCCACAGCAGCGACCGTGAACGGGCCAAGGCCGTCGCGCGCCGGGTCGACGCAGGCTGCGTGTCCCTGAACGGCGGACCGCCCTACGGTCACTTCGGCGGGACCAAGCAGAGCGGTATCGGGCGAGAAGGCGGGATCGTCGGAATCCAGAGTTTCACCGACATGAAGAGCGTCAGCTGGTTCGGATGAGCGGGCGGAAGCCACCGATGCGCCTACCTTCGTAGCTTTACTTCTTCGGGCTCAGATGTAAAGGTGTCGAATCGTGACGACAGGTGGGCGGCGCGGGCTCGACGACGTCCGCTCGGGTCTCGTCGAGTGGTGCGCCACGCATCGTCGCGACGTCGTGCGCCTCGGGATCGCCGAACTCACCCACCCCTCGCTGGGCATGTCGAATGAAACCGTCATCGTGCAATGCGGGCCCGACGTCGACGGGCGGCCCGGACCCAAGTTCGTAGTCCGACTGCCTCCGATGTATGCGACGTTCCCCGACCACGACTTCGCTGCGCAGGCCGAGGTTCAGCGGGCGGTCGCACGGCTTGGCGTGCCGACGGCCGAACCGACGGTCGAGCGCGACCCGACCTTCCTCGGCTCGCCGTTCATCGTGATGCCGTTCATCGACGGCGACATTCCCGGTCCACAGTCGCTGTTCGATCCGTGGCTCACCGAAGCGACCGAGGCGCAGCGACGCGACGCCCAACGCGAGATGATTCGGATTCTCGCCGACATCGGCCGCCTCGACTGGAAGTCGGCGGGCCTCGATGCGATTCTCGGTGGGGATGGCTCCCTAGATTCTCAATTATCTTGGTGGCGTGGCTATCTCGATTGGGCGCGCAACGAGCAGATCCTTCCGAGGATCGATGCGATCGCCACCTGGTGTAGCGACCATCGGCCAGTCGACGATCCCCCACCATCGCTCGTATGGGGCGACCCGCGGCTGGGAAACATGGTGATGGACGAAAGGCGTCGCGTGCGTGCGGTTCTCGACTGGGAGCTGGCGACGATCGGGCCCGCCGAGATGGACCTCGGCTGGTACCTGGGGCTAGAGCGCGTGTTGCTCGAAGTCACCGGAATGGCGCCGCTGGCCGGAATGGCAGGCCTCGAGGAGATGGCCTCCGACTACCAGACCGCGCTCGGCCGACCCCTTCAGGATCTGGCCTGGCACGAGATATTCGCAGTGTTCCGAGCGCTGGTGATCAACGTGCGTCAGTCCGAGATCGCCAACGAGGCAGGAGAGAAGTACATGCTTGCAGCCGGCGAGAAGAATCCGTTGGTGAAGATCCTCGAGCGGTGGATCGAGGCCTACGACGCCGGACAACCTCACTACGCGCAGGCGCTGCGATGACGTCCACCGGTCCGCTGACACCGGCCGACGACCACCTCAACCACCAGTTCGCCGACACGTTCGCCGTCGTGGCTCAGACGGATCGCAACTGGACCGAGAAGGTCTGCGCTACGGCGTATGCGCGAGATGGCTCGCTGCAGTTGGCATTTGGGCTCGGCAAGTACACGAACCGCGGCGTCATCGATGGCTACGCCGGCGTCTGTCGTGGCGACGAGCAGTGGACCGTCCGCGCCAGCCGCGACCTGACTCACGACGTCGACCGCTGCACGATCGGGCCGATCCACTACGAGATCGTCGAACCGATGGTGACGGTCCGGTTCGCCCTAGAGCCCAACGACGTCGTTCCGGTGAGCTTCGAGTGGACCTTTCACCGGGCGGTTCCCGCGGCGCTGGAGGATCGCGAGATTCACCGCTCACTGGGTGGCTCGCGGGTCGACGCCGACGTCACGCGGTATCACCAGAGCGGCACCGCTACCGGCTGGGTGGAGGTAGACGGACAGCGCACCGAGCTGGACGCCGCGGATTGGGTCTCCACCCGAGACCACTCCTGGGGCGTCCGCTATCAGGTCGGGACACCGGCCAAGGACCTGCCGCGATCACCACGGCCGACCAGCTTCAGCAGCTACACGATCTGGATGCCCGCGCTGTTGACGGACTCCGACGGCACGGTGTCCGCGCTACACGTCTACTACCAGCGCAACATGATTGACGGCCGCACGACGATCAACTCCCAGGGCGGGATCGAACACGCCGACGGCAGAGTCGACACATTCACCCTCGTCGATCCGCAGCTGCAATTCCAAGATGACAACCGCCGCCTGCTCGGAGGCACGATCGGTGTCAGGCTGCCCGACGGGACCGAACGCACCTTCACCGTCGAGGTCCCGACCGCCACGGGATTCCACTTGGGCACCGGGCTGTACTTCGGTTTCGATGGCAAGTTCCACGGGCAATGGCGAGGTCCGCTCGACGTGTCCGGCGAGCACGTCACCGACTGCGCCGACCCGACGGTCGCCCGACGGCTGCATCAGCACCGCGATTGCGTCGTGCACCTTTTCGACGAGTCGTCGGGAACACGAGGCTGGGGCAACGCGCAGACCATCGTCATCGGTGCCTTCCCCGACATCGGCCTGACGGCAGAGCAGTCGTTCGTCTAGGCGTCTTCGAGGATCATCTCGGCTGCGCGCCACGCCATCGCCATCATCGGCGCATTCAGATTGCCGGACACCATCGCTGGCATGATCGACACGTCGACCACCCGCAGACCGGTGACGCCCCGCACGCGCAGTCGCGAGTCGAGGACGTCGGAGTCATCCGGTCCCATCGCGCAGGCTCCGGAGGCGTGGTAGCCGGTTCCGCCGTACAGAAAGCCTGCGCGCAAGATGCTTTCGTCGTCGTCGACTGCCGGGCCCGGCTCGATCTCGGAAGTCAGCATGTCTGCGATGGGCTGTTGTGCGACGACGTCCCGCATGCGGCGGAACATCGCAATTGAGACCCGGCGGTCGTGCTCGGAGTCGAGATAGCCCGCGACGACGCGCGGCGGCGCGCTGGGGTCGGCGGAGCGAATGTGCACCGATCCCTCGCTCGTCGGGCGCAACGCGAACCCGAGGATGGAAAGTCCTGGCCTCGTTTCGAGACTCTCCTTCGGCAATCCGACACCCACCGACATGGGCGCCATGAGGAGCTGAGCATCCGGACGTTCGGCGCTCGGATCCGTACGCAGGAACGTCAGCATGTCGTAGACCGGGGTCGAGATCGGACCCTTGCGGGTCAAGAGGTACTTCATCCCGGTGAGCGCTTGCTTGCCCGGCGTTGCGAGCTGCCGGTTGGTGCCCTTGTTCTCCTTCAATCGCATCTGCAGCGAGAAGCACCGGTGTTCGTGCAGACCCTCTCCGACGCGGGGGCTCTCCACGTGGACGTCGACGCCCGCGTCGGACAGCACCTCGCGTGGTCCGATTCCGGACAGTTGCAGAAGTTGCGGCGTGGCAAGGCTTCCCGCAGAAAGGATGACCTCGCGGTTGGCTCGCAGCTCCCCCGAGCTCGTCGTGACGCCGACAGCACGGTCGCCGTCGAACAGAACTCCGGTGACGGTGGTGCCGGTCAGCACGGTGAGATTGGGCCTGGACTTGGCGGGCCGAAGAAAGGCCTTCGCCGAGCTGACCCGCAGCCCCTTGCGGATGGTGGCAGGCGCGTAGCCGGTGCGCTCGGCATCCGTCGAGTTGACGTCGTCGACCCGCTTTATGCCAAGTGCCGCAGTCGAATTCAGCAACGCCTCGGAGACCTCTTCACCCGTGGCCTCGACCGACACGTGCAGCGGCCCACCCGAGCCGCGCATGTCGGAGCCGCCAAGGGTGTGGTCTTCGATGGCCCGATAGATGGGCAGGATCTCATCCCAGCCCCAGCCGGGGTTGCCGCGCGCGACCAGATCGTCGAAGTCGGCTTGCGAGCCGCGGTTGTAGACCATGCCGTTGATGGAGCTCGAGCCGCCGATGAGCTTGCCTCGGACCCAGTGCTCCGTCTGCTGCGTCGGCCCGAATGGCTCCACGTCGTACTGCCACGCGTACCGGGGATTGCCCATCAGGAAGGCGGTGCCCAACGGCATGGCGACGGCCGGGTTGCGATCACTGCCGCCGGCTTCGACGACTGCCACGCTGACGCCAGGATCACCGCTAAGGCGGTTGGCGAGGACGCAACCGGCCGACCCTGCCCCCACGATGACGTAGTCGTACGTACTCAATTGGTCCGCCTCTTCGGTGGTCGGCGCAGGCACCGCGGTGCGGCGACATTACGTTTCGTCGGGTTTTTGTATACCGCCCGACGTCGACTCGCGACAACTTCCCGACCATCGACCGTTGACATCGACCGCGCGAAGGAGTGGGCTGCGGGCTGATCGATGCCTGATACTCAACTCACACGAGTGCATCGCTTGCGTGGAGGCCCTGTGATCCCGAATTACGACGACGTCGACTGCCCGTGGTCGCAGCGGGAGGGAGAGTTGCTTGCGGTTACCCTGCAGCTGCTCCAGGAGAACGGCTACGACCGCCTGACCTTGGACGCGGTCGCGACGACCGCGCGGGCCAGCAAGGCCACGCTCTACCGACGATGGCCGACGAAGGCCGAACTGGTACTCGCCGCATTCGTCGAGGGCACCCGCCAGGTCTCCGTCGCACCCGACACCGGCTCGCTGCGCGGAGACCTGCTGCGCATGGGAGAGTCGATCTGTGCCCACGCGAGTGCCCATGCGAGCACCATTCGCGCAGTGCTGGTGGAAGTATCGCGCAGCTCGGAGCTCAACGAGATGATGCACAGGCAGTTCCTCGATCAGCGCAAAGCTCTCATGCACCGCGTGCTGGCACAGGCCGTGGATCGCGGCGAGATCGAGGCCTCCGCGATCACCGAGGATCTCTGGGACGTCTTGCCCGGTTATCTGATCTTTCGATCGATCTTGACGGGTCGAACCCCGTCGAGCCGTACGGTGGCCGACCTCGTCGATCACGTGCTGATTCCAAGCCTCACTCGCCACACCGGGTGAGCTACGTGTTGTGGCGTCCGGTCCCGTACCGTACTGTCAACCTAGTTGATATAGCCTCGGTCGCCGAGGAAGGTTCTCATCGTCCGCGCGTGTCGCCGCTCGTCGAAAGGGTCACGGATGCAGCGGTTGTCGATCGGTAGGCGACTGAGCCGACGCTGGATGATTCTGGTCGCGATATTCGTCGTCGCCGTCGCAGGTTTCGCCGTGTACCGCCTCAATGGCATCTTCGGCTCGAAGGACGTCGTGTCCACGCCCAGCGGAGGCGCCAACGAGATCGTCCCGTTCAACCCCAAGCACGTGGTGCTCGAGGTTTTCGGCCCCCCTGGGGCGACGGCGACCATCACCTACTTGGACGTGAATGCTCAACCACAGCGGGTCGACGCCGCCTCACTGCCCTGGGCATACGACACCACCACCACTCAGCCAGCGGTCTTCGTCAACGTGTCCGCCCAGGGTGACAGCGACTCCATCGGCTGCCGAATCAAGATCGACGACGTCGTCAAGGATGAGAGAACGGTCAACACGTTGAACGCCTACACCTACTGCTTGGACAAGTCAGGATGAGCACTCACCTCGCCCAACGCGAGACGCCGACCGACAAGGTGGCCCGGTGGATTCGTCCGCTCTGCGTGCCGATCGTGATCTTCTGGGTGCTGGTCGCCGCGCTGACGAACGTCCTCGTCCCACAACTGGAAGCGGTCGGCGAGGAGCACAACGTTGCGCTGAGCTCGCCCGATTCACCGTCGCTGCAGGCATTTCAGCGGATTGGCAAGGTATTCAAGGAGTTCGACACCGACAGCGCCGCAATGGTCGTGCTGGAAGGCGACCAACCCTTGGGCGAGTCAGCCCACCGGTACTACGACCAGTTGGTCAAGGGCTTCGAGTCGGACACCAAACACGTCCAGCACGTCCAGGACTTCTGGGGCGATCCGCTCACCGCCGCTGGGTCGCAGAGCTCCGACGGCAAGGCCGCCTACGTGCAGGTGTTCCTCTCCGGGAACCAGGGCGAGGCGTTGTCGTTGGAGTCGGTCGACGCACTGCGGGACATCGTCGCCAAGACCCCTCCACCGCCCGGCATCCACGCCTACGTCACGGGCGCGGCGCCCCAGATTGCCGATCAGTTCGAGGTGGGCAACGAGAGCACCGCCACGGTCACGATTCTGACCGTCGGCGTAATCGCCGTCATGCTGCTGATCGTCTACCGCTCGATCGTCACGATGCTGCTGGCCCTGATCACCGTGCTCGTCGAAATGTCAGCGGCCCGTGGCATCGTCGCGTTCCTCGCGAACGAGAACGTCATCGCCCTTTCGACGTATTCGACCAACATCCTCACGCTGCTGGTCATCGCCGCAGGCACCGACTACGTCATCTTCCTGCTAGGCCGGTACCACGAGAAACGCAACGAAGGAATGGACCGCGAGGTCGCCTACTTCGACATGTATCGCGGAACGTCGCACGTGATACTCGGGTCGGGGTTGACCATCGCCGGTGCATCGTTCTGCCTGTACTTCACCCGGCTGCCGTACTTCCAGAGTCTCGGCATCCCTGCGGCGCTCGGCGTGCTCGTTTCGCTCGTCGCCTCACTGACGCTTGCTCCCGCGGTGATCGTGATCGGAGGCCGCTTCGGCCTGCTGGACCCGAAGCGAAAGACGGCCAAGCGGGGTTGGCGCAGGATCGGAACGGCGATCGTTCGATGGCCTGGGCCGATCCTCATCGCCACGCTCGCGCTGGCCGTCATCGGACTGCTCACGCTGCCCGGCTATAAGACCGACTACGACGTGAGCCCCTACATGCCGGCTACTGCGCCGTCGAACGTGGGATACGCGGCGGCAGAACGACATTTCTCGAAAGCGCGGCTGAACCCCGAACTGCTGATGATCGAGACCGACCACGACTTGCGCAATCCCACCGACATGATCCTGCTGGAGCGCGTCGCGAAGGCGGTCTTCCATACCGATGGCATCGCGCAGGTGCAATCGATCACCCGGCCGCTTGGCACGCCGTTGGACCACACGTCGATCCCGTTCCAGATCAGCGCCAACAGCGCGGCGCAGATCAACAACCTGCCGTTTCAGCAGGCCCGCGCCGCCGACCTGATGAAGCAGGTCGGCGTGATCAACGACTCGATCGAAGTGCTGCGCAAACAATACGCACTGCAGCAACAGTCGAGCGCGATCACCAACGAGCAGTCCGAGGCGTTCAAGCAGACCGTTGCCACCGCTCAAGACCTTCGCGACAAGATCGCGACGTTCGACGACTTCTTCCGGCCGATGCGGAACTACTTCTATTGGGAGCCACACTGTTTCGACATCCCGGTGTGTGCCGCGTTTCGGTCGCTGTTCGACGCGCTCGACGGCATCGACGCGTTGACCGACCAGTTGGCCAACGTCTCGGGCAGCATCTCCAAGCTCGACGAACTCCAGCCAAAGCTGCTGGCGCTGATCCCACCGCAGATCCAGAATCAGCAGACAAACCGCGATCTGTCGATGACCAACTACGCCACCACGTCCGGGATCTACGACCAGACCGCTGCCGCGCTGAACAACTCGACCGCGCTGGGTCAGGCCTACGACTCCTCGAAGACCGACGACTCCTTCTACCTACCGCCGGAGGCGTTCACCAACCCCGAATTCCAACGTGGGCTCAAGCTGTTCCTCTCCCCCGACGGCAAGGCCGCGCGGATGATCATCACCCACGACGTGGATCCCGCTACGCCCGAAGGCCTTTCGCACATCGAAAAGATCAGGCACGCCGCCCAGGAAGCCGTCAAGGGCACCCCGCTTGCGGGGTCCAAGATCTACATCGGTGGCACGGCGTCGACTTATCAAGACATCAGTGAGATGGCGCACTACGACCTGTTGATCGCCGCCATCGCCGCGCTGAGCCTCATCTTGCTCATCATGATGTTCGTCACCCGCAGCATCGTCGCCGCGCTGGTGATCGTGGGCACTGTGGCGCTGTCGTTGGGCGCATCGTTCGGGCTGTCACTTCTGGTGTGGCAGTACATCTTCGGAATACCCCTGTACTGGGTGATCTTGCCGCTGTCGGTGATCTTGCTGTTGGCCGTCGGGTCCGACTACAACCTGCTGCTCGTCTCCAGGTTCAAGGAGGAGATCCACGCCGGAATCAACACGGGCATCATCAGGTCGATGGCAGGCAGTGGTTCAGTCGTCACCGCCGCAGGCCTGGTGTTTGCCTTCACGATGGCATCGTTCATCATCAGCGACCTGAAGGTGCTCGGCCAGATCGGCACCACGATCGCCCTGGGTCTGCTGTTCGACACGCTCATCGTGCGGTCGTTCATGACACCGTCCATCGCCGCGCTGCTCGGGCGCTGGTTCTGGTGGCCGGTACGCGTGCGCAACCGCCCGGTCCCCCAGAAGTTCGGGCAGGACGCCAGCCAGCTTTCGCTGTTCTAGTCTTCGTCGGCCGCATCGTCGCGATTTCCCGTCGGGCGGCGTGGGTACACAGCCAAGGTGCGCGACGTCGCGCGCAGCACTTGCCCATGCTGATGAAGGAACGTTGCTACATGCCCGAAATCACTGCTCAACGCATCTTGTTCGCGGATACGCATCTGCACGTCGACGACACCGGCGGGTCAGGCCGACCCGTGGTGTTGATCCATGGCTGGCCGCTGTCGGGCGAGTCGTGGGCGGCGCAGGTGGACGCGCTGCGCTCGGAGGGCTACCGCGTGATCACCTACGACCGCCGCGGCTTCGGTCGTAGCGACAAGCCGATGGTGGGATATACCTACGAAGTCTTGTCAGGAGACTTGGCGGCATTGATGGACGAACTCGATCTGCACGACGCGACGCTGGTGGGGTTCTCCATGGGCGGCGGCGAGGTGGCGAGTTACTGTGCGCGGTTCGGCGTCGAACGGCTTCGCAGCGCGGTGTTCGCGTCGTCGGTGACACCGTTTCTGCTCCACACGAAGAGCAATCCCGACGGGCCGCTCCTCAAGAAGCAGGCGGCACAAATGGCCGCATCGTTGACGGCGAACCAAGACAGCTTCTACGAGCAGTTCATCACCGAATTCTTCTCTGCCAATGGCCAATTGGCGGTTGGCGAAGAGCAGCGTCAGGAAGCACTTGCGATGTGCCATCAGGCGAGCAAGCTGGCGGCGCTGGCCTGCCTGTCCTCCCTCGGCAAGACCGACTTCCGGGAGGACCTACCGAAGGTGCGGGTGCCGAGCCTCGTCATCCACGGCGACGCCGATCAGAGCGTGCCATTGGACGGATCGGGCAGGCGCACCGACGAGATGCTGCCGAGCAGTCGCCTGCACGTGATTGCTGGTGGGCCACATGGTGTCAACGTCAGTCACGCCGACGAGTTCAACGCCGCGCTGCTGGAGTTCCTCGGCAGGGAATTCACCAGCAGTTCGCGGTAAGCCCGCTCACGTTCGGTGAGTTCGTTGGACGTAATCGCGCCGAACGCAGCCGCGTCGCTGGCGAATCGATCGGAAGCCTCGCCGAGGGCGTCGGGCCCTTCGAGGCGGAAGCAACTCGGCGCGAGTGGCCCGAATAGCAGTCCACGGTGAAGCCCTGGCCAGTTGTCCAGCCCGGGCTCCACGCCGGCAGCACGGGCAAATGTCAACGCCGCCAGATTCATTCGCGTCTTCTGCGGTAGATCTCGGCGCCGACGACACGCTTCCACCGCCTCGCGCTGGTCTGACTCGCTCGTCGGCCGAATGACACCGCCCCATTCGTATGCGATCCAGCGGGCCTGCAGTTCCAGTGGCACGAAGTACCCGCCTGACTGATCCCACATGCCGACGAAGGCCAGCCCGGGAAGGTCGGGATGGAAGGTGTGGCGATCTGCGTCGAGGTGTATCGCGTCGAGACCGAGGATGGTCGCGACGTCGGGATCCAGAAAGGGCAGGCTCAGCCGGAAACCCGTCCCGAAGACGATGCCGTCGAATGCTTCGGCGCGCCCGTCGGCGAACGTCACGGTCGTGTCTGCGACGGAGTGCATCCACGGCCGGATCTCGATCCTGCCCTCGGCCACCAGCGGCAGGTACTGCTGCCCGAGGGTGACGCCTGCGGCGAACAGCGACGGGTCGGGCGCGGGGGCGCCGTATTGCTCGGGGCTGCCTCCTGCGTCCAGCACGATCTCCTTGAGTTGACGGTCGACCTCGGCAGGTGGCAGAGCGTTGTTGGCCAACGCTCCGTACCGCGTGAAGATCCGATGGTCCGACGGAACTCCGGCAGCGAACTTGGGCAGGACGTAGCGCTGACGGCGCTGGGTCACCACGACGCGCTCCGCGCCGCCGAACGCGAGGTCGGTGGCGATCTCTAGGGCGCTGATTGCGCAGCCCGCCACCAGAACGCGCTTCCCGCGATACCGCGCCGAATCGCGGAAGTCGAAGCTAGGAATCCACCCCAACGAGCCCGTGAAGCCCTCCAATCCGTCGACGGGGGGCACGAACGGCGACTGAAACCGCCCGCTGGCGACCACGACTCTTTCGTAAGCCTCCTCGGCGTCGGCCGTACCGACCAACCATCGACCACCTTCCCTCCGCAGACGGCGCACTGGCGTGTTCAACCGGAGCCTGCATAGCAAGCCGAACTTCTCTGCATAGCGCTGTAGATAGGCCAGCACGTCGCGGTTCGAGGGGAACACCGTGGTGACTTCGTGGTCAAGGTCGCTGAAGGCGGTGAGGATTCGGCTCGTATTGGTGTACATGTCGGGCCAGACGCCGCTGCGCCCGACATCGCCGGACCACTGCCCGCCAAGGGTCGCGCCCTGCTCGTAGATCGTCGGTTCGAAACCCTGGGACAGCAGCCATCGAGATGCCACCAGTCCGCCTGGCCCCGCACCGATTACCGCGACATCGCGCGTCATGTCCGCAATGTTGCCGTGTCCGCCGGATTGCGATGACGTTTCGCGCGAGGCCGCGTGTCGGTCGCTACGCGCACAATGTGATGACCTCTAGCAAGGCCATCACATGCGCGATCCGCGACGCTCGTTTCCACTTTCAGGATAAGGCGCGGATGGGGGCTTGCGGCAAGGGCGGGGTGGTGCTGCATGCTTGCCCGTCTCAGCAGTTCGTCAGAAGGATTCCAGTGTCCAAATCGCTTGATGTGGGTCCGTTCTTCCATGGCACGATCGCGGATCTGGACGTGGGTGAGTTCCTCACCGCGGGTCATCGTTCGAACTACCGTCCCGAGATAGTGATGAACCACATCTACTTCACCGCTCTTGTCGATGGAGCCGGCCTGGCTGCCGAAATCGCCGCAGAACTCGCCGAGGACGAAGCCGTTCCGAGGGTGTACGAGGTGGAGCCCACCGGAGAATTCGAGAACGACCCGAATGTGACCGACAAGAAGTTTCCCGGTAACCCCACTCGGTCGTACCGCAGTAGGGCCCCCCTGCGGATCGTTGGGGAGGTCCATGAGTGGACGCGTCTGACACCCGAGCAGCTACAGGCGTGGCGGGAACGACTGTCCGTGCTCCTCTCAGCCGAGCGTGGCGAGATCCTCAACTGAACGGCCTGTCGACCTTTGTCTCGTTTGTGGAGACCTCCGATGACATTAAGTGTCAAGCCGTTATCGAGACCATGTGGAGGTCCACGGCGGCGCTGCCAATGATCAGCGTGTTTGTCGCCGACTCCATCCATGCCCGTTTTCGAACGCGAATCGCCCCACCGGACGTGAACCCGATTCGAAGTGCTGAGGTCACCGTAGAATTCGAGAGCCGAGCATCCGCTCTGGCGGCCCACGGAGCAGATAGACCAATGGCAACCCCTCAGCGATTGTCCGACCGGTATGAGCTCGGGGAGATCCTCGGTCTTGGCGGCATGTCGGAGGTTCACCTCGCCCGTGACGTGCGGCTGCACCGCGACGTCGCGGTAAAGGTGCTGCGCGCGGATCTAGCCCGTGATCCGACTTTCTATCTTCGCTTTCGGAGGGAGGCACGGAACGCGGCCGCGCTGAATCACCCGGCGATCGTGGCGGTGCACGACAGCGGCGAGGCCGAGACTCCCGACGGTCGGGTGCCCTACATCGTCATGGAGTACGTCGACGGCGTCACACTGCGCGACATCGTCGACGACGGCCCGATCGAACCGCAGCGCGCGATTGAGATCGTGGCCGACGCGTGCCAAGCCTTGAACTACAGCCACCAGCACCGCATCATTCACCGCGACGTCAAGCCCGCCAACATCATGATCACCAAAGCCGGCGCCGTGAAGGTCATGGACTTCGGCATTGCCCGCGCGATGCACGACGACGGCATCAGGCTCACTCAAACGTCCGCCGTCATCGGGACTGCTCAGTATTTGTCCCCAGAACAGGCCAACGGCGACACCGTCGACGCCCGCTCCGACGTCTATTCGCTGGGCTGCGTCTTCTACGAACTTCTCACCGGCGAACCACCATTCGTCGGCGAGTCACCAGTCTCGGTCGCCTATCAACACGTTCGACGGGATCCAGCGCCTCCCTCGAACCGCAAGACGGATCTCTCTGCCGAGTTGGATGCCGTGGTCCTCAAGGCCTTGGCCAAGAATCCCGATAACCGATATCAGAGCGCCGCCGAGATGCGTACCGACCTGATTCGGGTCCACGGAGGCGAAGAGCCGCACGCCCCAAAGGTATTCACCGACGCCGACCGCTCCGATCTCATGTCATCGCCGCTGCTTCGTCGTGACCTCGGCCCTCTTGCAGGCTCGAGGTGGCGGCGTTGGCTGACTGCTCTAGCCTCACTGGTCGTGCTCGCAGTCGCCGTGACGGTCGCCGTCAACGTGGTCGTCGGCGACCGGCAACACGTCCCGGACGTGAGCGGCCAAGCGCAGGGGGATGCGCAGGTGTCGCTGCAGAACCTCGGATTCAAGACGGTCATCAATCCGGAGGCGAATTCGACTGTCAAACGCGGTCTCGTCATCGGCACCGACCCCGCCGCCGACACGAATGCCCGGTTGGATGACACCATCACGATCAACGTGTCGAGCGGCCCGGAACAGCGCAAGGTCCCCTACGTGTCCTACCTCAGCCCGTCGGACGCTACGAAAAGACTCAAGGAAGCCGGTTTCGACTTGACGGTCCAGACCAACGCGGCCTCTCCAACAGTGCCCAAGGGCATGGTCGTCAACACCAGTCCCCCGGCCGACACGTCATCCACGGTCACCGATCGGATCACCATCTTCGTCAGCTCGGGCCCGGGGACACGTCCGTTGCCCGACGTAACCACGCAGACAGCCGATTTGGCAAAGTCGAACCTCAACATCGTGGGGTTCACGACGATCCTCACGGCACCGGTCGACAGCACCCTACCTTCCGGGCAGGTCGCCGCCACTGATCCACCAGTCGGGACCGACCTCCCCTTGGACGCCGCAATCACCTTGAAGGTGTCCAACGGCAACCAGTTCTCGATGCCCGACCTCACCGGATACTTCTACGTTGATCTCGAGCAGTTACTGCGCCAGAACTACGGCTTCATCGGACAACTTCTGAAAGGTGCCGACATCCCAGCCGGCGATCAAAACCGCAACAAAGTCGTCCAACAAACTCCGCCGGCCAGTACCGGGGTGAATCGCGACGGCACAATCACTCTCAACTACGGTTCGTAGCCGTATCGCAGCTACCGTTGCACCCGGGGTGCCTCCCCTCTGTGAGGACGTGAGGACGGCGACGCCTCTCCTTTTCCGTCCCACTCAGGAATCGAATCGGAATCCCCGACGGTTACGGTGGAACGGTACCCGCATCGAACGCACGACAAATTCGTGCAGGGAGCCGGCAGCTGGGCATTGACGTCACATGATGGCAATTTTGTTGCTGCACAGGCCTTCCGGTGAGATCGCCCCGGAACCCGGTACCGACTCAGTTGGCCCGCGTGCCTACGTTTTATCAATACCGAGGTAACACCAGTGTTTGGATCCGTCTATATCGGCCACAGGCCTCCGCGGCGCGTGAGGAGGTCATGCCTGATGCCCTCTAGGCAGGACCTCCCTGCCGAGATTCGAAGGCGTGCGGCCCATACCGTCGGGCCGACGTCGCGGCGCTCGTGCCCGGGTATCCAGGCTCGAAAGCGGCGAACTGTCCCACATCGAGTTAGGCACGCTGCAGGCGGGAATGCGCTGCGGTGTGGTTGTGGGTTCCGGCGGGTGCTTGCTCCCACCGTCCTGCGTCGATGTGAGCCCCCGACCACATTGTTGACTGATGTGCAAAATGATGCAGAACTGACTAACAGGTCGTCACTATGCGCCTCCCCGCCCCAGCAGCGACGGCAGATCACTACCCAGCTGCGGACTGCCGTAGTGGAGGCATACCGATCCGGGAAGACCAGCCGGCAAGTCGCTCGCGAGTTTGCGCTTGGACGGTCAACGGTCCTGACGATCTTGAAAGCTGCCGGGGTGACGGTGCGTCCGCAGGGCCCACAGATAGCGGCTTACTCGCCCAACGGCCTGGATTTGAGGAAGTCTGCAAGATGAGCAATGTCCCGGTTGTTGTCATACCGACGAAGGAGGTTGATGTAAGTGGCCTTGTCGACATTCCAGTCATATTGCATCACCGCGTCGGAATCCTGTGCCGCAGCGAACGCCAAATCAGCGAGAAGTCTTGTGGTACGCCCGTTTCCGTCAACGGATGGGTGAATCCTCACTGTCTCGGCATGGGCGACAACACCCAGTTCATGTGGCGTCCAGTCGTCGGTGTGCTTCCCATCGATAGAGGATCGTGTCCAACGAATTGCGGAGGCCGACACTAATCTGCTCGTATGGAACGCCGATGTTGACGTCATGCGTCCGCCACTTGCCTGCCCAGGTCCAGACATCGCCATATAGGCGGGCGTGCAATTCTTTGAGGAAGTAGTCGGTCAGTAATTCACTGGGCTGCAGCTCGCCGCCGAGCGCCGTTATCAAGAACTCCTCTGCCACCTGCTGCTGGACGCTCTGCTCCAAGTCGTAGACCGCCGCTCTGGTCAGGGTTCACCTAGCATGAGCACGACATCGGGCAGTAGAGCCGCCAGTTCGTGGTCAGGAAGTTGTGTCTCGCCATACCCTGGCGTCAGTGGCATCAGGAACGCGTTTGACGCACGGCCAGGAACCATTTCACAGAAGATGATCGAACGAAGCCAGCAGGAACTTCGCGATTCTCGAGTTTTGCAGATGCCTTCGTGGATCGGGCGGCAGCACGCTTCACCAAGTCTTTCTTCACTACGCGACGACGCTCCATGGCCAGCACCTCCTTAACAGATCCTCGGACGACCGCCGATTGTACCGCCCGGCGTACTCCCGCAGCTTGGCCACGAAGTCCGACAAGGTTTGGGCGTCGACGTAGGCCTTGAGGATTCGCCGTACCCCAGGTGTCCTCGTCCGACTCGCGGTAGACGACGCCCTGCATCAGCCGGATGGTGGCGCTGGCGACTGCATGTTCGTTGCTCATCGTCGCCGCACCGTCACTTTCGGCAGCCGCGCTCGCTTGGTGACGTCCGGGTCGGCGGGGTCCGAATAATCCAGCAGAGTCTCATCCGCGTTGTCCATGTCGACTGTCAACTCTTCATCTTTGAGCGAGGTAGCCGACGATCTCCGCCGCGCCCGGAGTCAGTCCGAAGATTGTCAGCGAGCGGATCGGTCACGCCAACGTCGGGTTCTTCTTGGAGACCTACGCCCACGTGCTCGGCAACGACGACCGCGAGGCAGCCGAGCAGGCCGCCTCATTCCTCTTGGGGGACGCCTGGGAGCCGGACACCGACGCCCCTCTGGACTGACCTGCTCGCTCGACCAGAACATCGCACATAACCCTGGAGTTATATTAATGTCGACACCGTCGTGGGACGTGATCCTGCTGGAGGAGGTCGAACGCTGGTACCTCTCGCTCGACGAGGACGCGATTGCCGCTGTTACCGGAGCCATCGATCTGTTGGAGCTTGAGGGACCAACGCTTGGTCGACCGACGGTGGACAAAGTCAACGGTTCGAGGTTTCACAGCATGAAGGAGTTACGGCCCGCGGGCACCAGCATCCGGATCCTGTTCATCTTCGATCCACTGCGGCGGGCGATCCTGCTGCACGGCGGCGACAAGGCCGGCAGCTGGAAGACCTGGTACGACAAGAACATTCCGGTCGCCGAAGGGCGATACGAGAACTGGCTGGCAGAAAGTGAATGACCATGGCACGCAACTGGCGTGAGATCCGCGCCGAAGCGGTGGCCCAGGACCGCGTCGACCCTGCGCGCGCTGATGCAGCGCGCAAGGAGATGCACAATGCCGTGCAAGCCCAGCGCCTCGCCGACATTCGGAAGGCGCACGGTCACGCTCGGCAGGCCGATGTCGCTGCGTTGATGGGAGTCTCGCAAGCCCGGGTCTCGAAGCTGGAGAGTGGGGATTTGTCGCATACCGAGCTAGGCACGCTGCAGTCGTATGTGGCTGCATTGGGTGGGAGCTTGCGGGTTATCGCAGATTTCGGAGAGAGCAGCGTTGAACTGGCTGGGTGATGGCGCGGCTTTGGCTGCCGGGCTCTAAACGGTCCATGGCAGCTCGCTATATTTAGCAAACTCAGGCTCCAATTGCTGCGTCGCGGTTCGCGACAAACTCCTCACCGGTCCGTAGATCAATCTTGAACTCGCCGGGCCCCAGCGCGCACGGCAACCGCGCCCTTGTCGACGCTTTCGCTTAGACGTATCTGACCGACACCCAGGCAATGTCAAACGTCCACGGCGACCGCGGGCTCGGCGCGTCGTGTGGGACACCGCGCAATGTGCGCCAGCGGAAGGAAATACAGACCTCGCAACCCGCGCTGCGACCAGAGTCGGCAGCTCGCACTACTTTGTCTCTGTGGCGGCACAGCGCAACTACGTGGGGTCCAGTGTTGACGACGGTCGAAAACTAGGCCAGAAGCGACGGTGAAAAGTAGGCCACGTGGTCGTGGTTATTGTGCCGTGTTGTCGGCTCTGGCGGAGGGCAGGGTGTCGATTCCGGTGTCCTTGAGGCGGT
>Ga0268265_10000823_pt1 | contig 29371 bp, 31 predicted proteins | sample KBSSwiS52_FD_190355 | JGI IMG/M metagenome (GOLD analysis project Ga0268265, IMG submission 190355) | Switchgrass rhizosphere microbial communities from Kellogg Biological Station, Michigan, USA - KBS Switchgrass S5-2 (SPAdes) (version 2) | ecosystem: Host-associated > Plants > Roots >...
GATCGAGACGGCGTCAGGCCACGCGGGCGAGGGGACTAACAAGCGCAACTACCGGCACTTGCGACCGGACGACCTCGCCGAGCTGATCGAGGCTGTCGAAAACTTCTGGGCGGACATCGATGCCTTCACGCGGGTCCATCGTCGCACGCGCTGACCCGAAATGAACCCGCCGCGACGGCACGTTGCGGACCCAGATTATGTTAAATTTCGGCGTTTTTGCGGACCCAGGGACTTGCACCAGGGGGACCCATGGCCCTCTGGCGGCGGTTCGAACTGGAGAAACCCAATGTTTTCAATGGAGCGGTGTTGGTGGAGCTGAGGGGAATCGAACCCCTGACCTCTGCAGTGCGATTGCAGCGCTCTCCCATCTGAGCTACAGCCCCGCTCCACCCCGTCGGACCCCGGCGGGAGGCTCCCTTTAGCGACAGTGTTTCAGGGATGCAACGGGGTCTCGATCGATCGCGGCCTCGTCGTTCGGCGGTCAGGCGGCCTGCTCGCCGAGATCCTCGGTCCACACGCAGACACGGTCGCGGCCAGCCTGTTTGGCGCGGTACAGCGCGGCGTCGGCGCGGCGATAGAGGCGCTGCCAGTCGGCCTCGCCGAGGATGACGCCCTCGGCGATGCCGATGCTCAATGTCACCTTGGCGCCGTGCGGCATGATCGCGGTGCGACACGCCGCGAGCAGGCCGTCCGGCGACGCGCCGCCGTCCTCGATCGCGCCGAGCAGGCCGAATTCCTCGCCGCCCAGCCGCGCCGTCATCGTGGCCGGTCCTGCCGCCTCGTGCAGCAGCGCCGACACGCGCTTGAGCACTTCGTCGCCGGCGACGTGGCCCAGCCGGTCGTTGATCCGCTTGAAATTGTCGATGTCGACCAGCAACAGCCTCTGCGGCACGGTGCCGCCGTCCTCGTCCAGCGCGCCGCGGAGGAAGGCGCGCCGGTTGAGCAGGCCGGTCAGCGGGTCGGTGTCGGCCAGTTCGCGCGCCACTTCGGCGGTTTCGCGGGCATGGTCGCGCTCCGCCGACAGCGCGCGGATGCGATAGGCGACGGCCAGCGAACTCAGCAGCGATTCCACGCTCATCGCGACCAGCGTGGAATTGTCGAGCCAGAAATGCTGCGGGATCAGGCCGAAGCCGTGCGCGATGCGCAGCGCCGCGAAGAGGATCGGGATCGACCAGGCGAACAGGAACAGCCGCAGGAACCGGCTTTTTGCGCGCCAGGCACAGATCACCACGGGCGCGAGGATGCACAGCATCGCGAGGTAGCTGAGCGAATAGATCAGGTCGAGCAGGCCGATCGCGCGCGGCGCCAGCGCCGCGAACGCGATGCCCGAGCCGAGCACGGCCGCACTGGCGGCGATCATCGCGCGCCGCAGCCACACCGGGAACACGCCGTCCTCGAAGAAATGGCGGATGAAGGTCAGCCCCGCGACCCCGGCCAGCGCGAGCAGCAGATAATTGATCCGCAACCGGTCATTATTGTCGATCCACGGCAGCATCCACGCGAGCGTGCCCGACGAGGAGACGCCATAGACCATGGTCGCGCCGACCATCGCGCAATAATAGAGCAGGAAGCGCAGGCGCAGCGCACTCCACAGCATCAGATTATAGACGATCAGCGCGATGCTCAGGCCGCCGCACGCCGCGTAGAGGGCGACCAGCGCCAGCGTTCGTCCTTCGCCTGCTGCGACCGGTTCGATCGTCGGTGCGATCAGGATCGCGCGCAGGTTCGCGGCGCCCTCGACATGCGCCAGTATCGCCGTCGCCGGACTGGTGCCGGGCGGAAGCGCGAGCGCGATCTGCGCGCCGAGCTGCAGATGCGGGCTGGTGGTCGCCGCGGTGATGCCGGTGGCGGAGATGCCGCCGTCGGCGTGGAGCACATGCAAGGTCACCCGATCCTGCCAGGCGCTGCCCCAGCGCAGCTGCAGCGGCTCGATCACCGTGCTGCGCGCCGAAAAGCCGTGCATCAGCACCCAGAAATCGCCCTGGCCCCAGCGTTTCTGGTTCGGATCGCAATCGAAGCGGGCGGGTTCGCCGAACAGCGCCGCCGGCGTCATGCCGGGGCTGGCCCGCAGGACGCACATCGCCGGCGTGATCGGCGCCATATGGATGCCGCTATTGTGCGCCGCGGCGGGTGCCGTGATCAACGCCAGGCAAAACAGCAGCAGCGCCGCAAGGCGCCTGCCCACCATTGCTGTCACCCCCCGTCGGCGCATGCCGCCTGTCTAGCGGAAACGGCCGGGAATGCATCATCTTCCGCCTTGATCCGGATCAATCGTCACAGCGCGCCGGCGAAGGTGTCGCATTTCGCGGGGTCGCCGCTGTCATAGCCGCGGCGCAGCCATTGCACCCGCTGCGCCGACGATCCATGGGTGAAGCTCTCGGGCACCGGCCGGCGGCCCGCCGCCTTCTGCAGCGTATCGTCGCCGATCGCATTGGCGGCGGTCAGCCCTTCCTCGAGGTCGCCCGGCTCCATCAGATTCTCGTCATTCTTCGCCCACACGCCGGCATAACAATCGGCCTGCAGCTCCATCTTCACCTGCAGCGCATTGCCTTCGGCTTCGCTGGCGCGCTGCTGCGCGCGGCGGACCTTGTCGGCGATGCCGGTGATGGTCTGGACGTGATGGCCCACCTCATGCGCGATCACATAGGCCTCGGCGAAATCGCCCTTCGCGCCGAAGCGCGTCTCGAGTTCGTTGAAGAAACCGACGTCGAGATAGACGCGCTGGTCGACCGGACAGTAGAACGGCCCCATCGCCGCCTGCGCCGCGCCGCAGCCCGACTGGTCGTTGTCGGTGTAGAGCACCAGCTTCGGCGCGACATAGGTTTCGCCCTGCGCCTTGAACAACGCCGTCCAGCGCCGTTCGGTCGAACCGAGCACGCGCGCGATCATGTCCTTGGTCTTCGGATCGACGGTCGAGGCGTCGCCGCCGGCGGTCGCTGGCCCCGCCTGCTGCTGCGGCGCCGGCGCCGAAAGCTGGCCGTCGCCCAGCAGCTGGAGCGGATTGATGCCGAACACCAGCGCGATCACGATCACGATCGCGATGCCGCCGCAACCGAGCTTGCCGCCGCCCAGCCGCAGTCCGCCGCCGCCCGGAAAGCCGAAGCCGCCGCCCCCGCCGCCGGTGCGATCCTCGATGTTCGAACTGGGCGCTTCGTCGTCGAGCCGCATTTGTTTGGTCTCCCTTGGCAGGGTCAGAATGCGGCGGCGGCGACATGGTTGCAATCCGGTCAATCGTGCCGGCCGTAAAATGCGTTCCAACGCCCTCTTGATGCACCGCAGCACAGGGCGCACATAGCAGCCGATGGCAGACACCGAGCCCCGCCGCCTGCGCCGGTCCAAAGCGCTCCCCTTGCCCGATCAGGTCGCGCTCGTCCTGCAGGGCGGCGGCGCGCTCGGCTCCTATCAGGCCGGCGTCTACGAGGCGCTGCACGATGCCGGGATCGGGATCGACTTCGTCGCCGGCATCTCGATCGGCGCGATCAACGCCGCGATCATCGCCGGCAATCCGCCCGAAGCGCGCGTCGAGAAACTCGGACGCTTCTGGAACATCCTGACCAGCAGCCTGCCGAGCTTCCCGATCTGGCATAATGATCATGTGCGCGAACTGCTCCACGAATGGTCGGCGGGCTTCGTCGCGACGATGGGCGTGCCCGGTTTCTTCACGCCGCGCGTGCTGCCGCCGCAATTCGCCACGCCGGGATCGTGCGAGGCGCTGAGCTTCTACGACAGCGCGCAGCTCTCGGGCACGCTCGATTCGCTGATCGACTGGGATCTGCTCAACGACGGGCCGGTGCGGATCGCGGTCGGCGCGGTCGACGTCGAGAGCGGCAATTTCAACTATTTCGACAACCGCACCCAGCGGCTCGATGCGCGCCACATCATGGCGTCGGGCGCGCTGCCGCCGGGCTTGCCGCCGGTCGAGATCGACGGCCGGATGTGGTGGGATGGCGGCCTCGTCTCGAACACGCCGCTCTCCTATGTGCTCGACGCGCAGGACGCCGAAATGCTGGTGTTCCAGGTCGATCTGTTCTCGGCCGCGTCGGGCCTGCCCAAGACGATCATGGACGTGATGGCGCGCGAAAAGGAGATCCGCTTCTCCAGCCGCACCCGCCAGGTCAGCGACGGCCTGCTCAGGCTGCGCCGCGAGCGCGAGATCATCCGCAAGGTGCTGGCCAAGCTGCCGGGCGACATGTGCGCCGATCCCGACGTCGTCGCGCTCAAGGCGCTGGCGCAGGAATATCCGGTCAATGTCGTCCATCTGATCTACCGCGCCAATGCGTGGGAGGGCGGCGCGCGCGATTATGAATTCTCCGCGCGCACGATGAACGAGCATATGGCGGCCGGGCGTACCGCGATCGCCGAGACGATCTCGAATTCGGCGCTGGTCGCGAAGAACATCCTCGACGGCAAGACCGCCGCCTTCGATCTCGCACGCAGATAAAGCTCAACGCAACGAAAGGAAATCACCATGTCGCTCGAGGGCAAGACCGCGCTCGTCACCGGCTCCACCTCCGGCATCGGCCTCGCTTATGCCCGCGCGCTCGCCGCGGTGGGCGTCGACGTGGTGATCAACGGCTTCGGCAAGCCCGAGGATATCGAGAAGGAGCGCAGCGGCATCGAGGCCGATTTCGGCGTCAAGGCGGTCTATGATCCCGCCGACATGGCCAAGGCCGACGAGATCGTCGCGATGGTGAAAAAGGCCGCGCCCGACATCCTGATCTGCAACGCCGGCATCCAGCACGTGTCGCCGATCGAGGATTTCCCGCCCGAGAAATGGGACGCGATCATCGCGATCAACCTCAGTTCGGCCTTCCACGCGATGCGCGCCGCGGTGCCGGGCATGAAGGCGAAGAAATGGGGCCGGATCATCTGCACCGCGTCGGCGCATTCGAAGACCGCCTCGCCGTTCAAATCGGCCTATGTCGCCGCCAAGCACGGCATTGCCGGTCTCGTGAAGACGGTCGCGCTCGAGACCGCGACCGACGGCATCACCGTCAACGCGATCAGCCCGGGCTATGTCTGGACGCCGCTGGTCGAGAACCAGATCCCCGATACGATGAAGGCCCGCGGCATGACGCGCGAACAGGTCCTCGAAGACGTGCTGCTGGCCGGCCAGCCGACCAAGGAATTCGTCACCTCCGAACAGGTCGCCGCGCTCGCCCTTTTCCTCTGCGGGGAGGACGCCAGGGCGATCACCGGTGCCAACTACTCGATCGACGGCGGCTGGACCGCCTGAAGCGCGCCGCATTCCGGCCACAGTCAGGATCGAAGCTGTATCCACCGGCGTTACCCGCCAGATGGAGGCAACGACGATGCGATCTGCGACCCTGTTCCTGCTGTTCGGCGGCCTCGCGGTCGCCGGCTGCGCGGGGCATGACGAATCCGCGGAACGCGCGACGGTGCCGGCCGTGCGGACATGGCGCCAGGTCGCGACGCCGGCCGACCGCGACCGGCTCAGCAATTGGCGCACCGCCTTCACCCAGGCGCTCGCCGCCGCCCGCACCAGCGGCAACGGTCCGGCGATCGCCCGCGAAGGCGTATTGCTCGATCCCGATTCGGCGATCGACGGCGCCGCCCTGCCACCGGGCAATTATCGCTGCCGCGTGGTCAAGCTCGGCGGCAGGAGCACGGGCATGGCCGACTATGTCACCTATCCCGCCTTCGCCTGCCGTGTCGCGCTGACCGCCGAGGGCACGACACTCGAAAAGATCAATGGTTCGCAGCGGCCGGTGGGTCTGCTCTACCCGGAGGATTCGCGCCGGCAGATCTTTCTCGGCTCGATGGTGCTGGGCGACGAGACGATGGCGATGGGCTATGGCCGCGATCCCGATCGCAACATGGCCGGCGCGGTCGAACGGATCGGCCCGACTCGCTGGCGCCTGCTGCTGCCGCGCCCGCAGTTCGAATCGATGATGGACGTGGTGGAGCTGGTTCCGGCGGCGTAGAGCTGACTATAATCCCTCTCCCGCAAGCGGGAGAGGGACAGGGTCGCGCAGCGAGCCAGGGTGAGGGCCTGAAGGGCGAGACCCGCTCGGGCCCTCACCCTCGCCGCCTGCGGCGTCTTTCCCTCTCCCGCATGCGGGAGAGGGCTAAGGCTACGCCCAGCACAACACCCCTTCATCCAGCCAGACCCGCAACATCTCCGCCGCCCGCACCGCCGCCGCGTCCGCGCCGAGCATCTCGCCCAGCCGCTCGCAGATCTCCGAAAAATCCGCCCCTGACGAGGCCAGCCGCAGCGCCACATCCTCATCCGGCTCGAGCGTCCGGAAATGCGGCCGGCCGTCCATCCGCCATACCAGCAAGGTCGCACGCCGGCCGAGCGGTGCCATATCGGGCGGCACATCCTCGCGCTCCAGCGCCTGCCAGACCGGCGCCAGATTGTGCGTCGCCTCGACCAGCGACGCCGCCGGATGCAGCGCCAGCTGCCGCGCGATCCAGTCTTCGGTCGCCAGCGCGCCGATTTCGGCGATGCCCAGCGCCTGCGCATCGGGACCGTCGAACACCGCGTCGATCGCCCAGTCGAGCGCCGCGAGTTCGGCAATGTCGAGATCGTCGGGACATCGCACGGCGAGAAAATCGGCGAAGCCGGCGCCATAATCGCGCAGATTGCGGAACGGTGACGGATTGGCTTCGACATAGGCGACGGCAATTTCGTCGAATCTGATATCGCCCAGCCACGCCGCGCAGCGCCGGTGAGTCTTGCGCAGCGCGCCGCGCAAGGTCGCGCAATAGGCGTTGCGGTAGATGGCCATCCGGCGCGCTTCGTCGGCGTCGCGCGCCACGGTTTCACCCAGCACCTGGCCCAGGAAGGCACGCTGCACCGTCGCCAGCTCAGTCATGGACGGCGGCCAGCGCCCGCGCGCGGTCGAGTTCGGCGAGCAGGTCGGCCAGCGGCGGAATATCGTCGTCGCGCTCGATCATCGTCGCGACATCGCCCCACAGGCCGCGGCTCTCGGCATAGAGGTCCCACACCGGGTCGCACACCGGGCTGTCATGCGTATCGATCAGCAGGTCGCCGGCGTCGCTATGGCCGGCAAGATGGATCTGCTGGATCCGGGCGGCGGGCAGCGCCGCCATATAGGCGCGCGCATCGAAGCCGTGGTTGCGCGCCGAGACGTAGATATTGTTGACGTCGGCCAGCAGCAGGCAGTCGGCGCGCTCGGCCATCGCGCTCAGGAAATCGCACTCGCCCATCTCCGATTCGGCGAAGGCGACATAGCTCGACGGATTCTCGATCAGGATGCGGCGTTTGAGCCGGTCCTGCACCCGGCCGATATGGTCGACCACCAGGTCGAGTACGGCGGCGGTGTAGGGCAAGGGCAGCAGGTCATGGCTGTTGATGCCGCCGAGTCCCGTCCAGCAGAGATGATCGGACACCCAGAGCGGATCGACGCGATCGGCCAGCGCCGCGAGGCTGTCGAGATAATGCGGATCGAGTCCGTCGGCCGAACCGATCGACAGCGACACGCCGTGCAGCGCCACCGGATAGTCGGCGCGCACGCGCTCCAGCACCGACAGCGGCTTGCCGCCGGCGCCGAAGAAATTCTCGCTGATCACCTCGAACCAGTCGACCGGCTGCGGCCCGCCCAGCACGTCGCCATAATGGTCGGGCCTCAGCCCCAGGCCGAAGCCGGGCGAGGGCGCGGCGATCCGCGCGGGTGGGGCGAGCATGGCGGGCCGGGTCGCGATGGGGCAGGGGTGGGCCGGGCGACGTCGGTCGCCCGGCCACGACCATCAGCCGATGTCGCCGATCGTACCGCCGGCCTCGAAGCATTCGCTGGCCTTCATCGCCTTGAAGCCTTCGGCCTTGCAGGCATTGTGGCCCTTGCACGAATTGGCGGTGGTGCCGCAGTCCGCGTGGCCCTTGCAGTCGTTGATCGCATAGCAATGGACGGTGTCGTCCGCCGCAACGGCCTTGCCCTTGCTGTTCTTGGGCGCATCGGCGGCAAGCGCGGCCGACGACAAGGCAAGGACGGTGGCGGCCGACGCGATCATGCCGGCGATTTTCATGCTGCTCATTGGGGCTACTCCTCTTTCGGAATCGAACATGTGCAGGTTTCTGCTTTTCCTGTCGACGCAGGGTTGGGACGACCCGCGAATCTCGTAGCCGATCCGCCCATCCACGTACAACATTTCCAAATACGTCGCGCACTGGTCCGATGGATGCAGCACGGCTAGGTTCGCGCCGAACAACCGGGAGTCCGCCATGCGCCGTCTGATCCTCGCTCTGCCGCTGCTGTTTGCGGCGCCCGCGCTGCCGTTGCTGGTCGCGGCGCCCGCCTATGCGCAGGACGTGCGCGAGGCGGTGGCGAAGGACATGCCGTCGCTGATGACGCTCTATCGCGACTTCCATGCCAACCCCGAGCTCAGTTTCGAGGAGGTCAGATCCGCGGCCAGGATCGCCGCCGAACTGCGCAGACTGGGGTTCGAAGTCACCACCGGCGTCGGCAGGACCGGCGTCGTCGCGGTGATGAAGAACGGCGCCGGACCGGTGCTGATGCTGCGCGCCGACATGGACGGACTGCCGGTGCCCGAGCAGACCGGGCTCCCGTTCGCGAGCAAGGCGACCGGCAAGACCCGCGAGGGCCAGCCGACGCCGATCATGCACGCCTGCGGCCATGACACCCATATGACCGGCCTGATCGGCACCGCGCGGCGGCTGGCGGCGGCGAAGGCGCAATGGCAGGGCACGCTCGTGCTGATCGCGCAACCGGCCGAGGAGATCGGGCTGGGCGCCAAGGCGATGCTCGACGACGGCCTGTTCACGCGCTTCCCCAAGCCGCACTATGTGCTCGGCTTCCACGATTCGGCCAGCCTGCCCGCCGGCGTGATCGGCGTGCGGTCGGGCTATGCGCTCGCCAATGTCGATTCGGTCGATCTCGTCGTCAGGGGCATCGGCGGTCATGGCGCCTATCCGCAGACGACGCGCGACCCGATCGTGCTCGCCGCGCGCATCGTCACCGCGCTGCAGACCCTGGTTTCGCGCGAACTCGATCCGCAGGATTCGGCGGTGGTGACGGTCGGCAGCTTCCAGGCCGGCGCCAAGCACAACATCATCCCCGACGAGGCGCGGCTGCTGCTGACCGTGCGCAGCTATTCGGACGCGACCCGCAAGCATCTGCTCGACGGCATCGCGCGGATCGCCAGAGGCGAGGCGATCGCCGCCGGCATGCCCGCGAACCGGATGCCGGTGACGACGGTCAAGGACGAATATACGCCGGCGACCTTCAACACCGAGCCGCTGTCCGGCCGGATGAAGGCGCTGTGGACCGGCCGCTTCGGCGCCGATCGCGTGCAGGATACGCCCGCGGTGATGGGCGGCGAGGATTTCAGCCGCTATTATCTCGCCGACAAGAGCATCCAGAGCCTGATCTTCTGGGTCGGCGGCGTGCCGAAAGCCGCCTGGGACGCGTCCGGCGGCGACACGACCAAATTGCCGTCGCTGCACAGTCCGTTCTGGGCGCCCGATGCCGGAGCGGTGATCGCAACGGCAACCGAAGCGATGACCGAAGGCGCGCTCGACATCCTCGCGAAGCCTTGAGCTTTGCGAACAATTCGCATTTGCAATCAATGATTTATCGTCTGTGTCGATCAGCTCGACAAATAAAATCGCTTTATGCGCCCGGCATCGCTGCACTACAGCAAGGATCGTGCTGCAACGCACAAGGATTCCAGCCAAGGAGCGACGCATGACCGAACTCAAGGGTTCCAAGACCGAGGAAAATCTGAAGGCCGCTTTTGCGGGCGAAAGCCAGGCCAATCGCCGCTATCTCTATTTCGCACAGAAGGCCGACATCGAGGGCTATAACGACGTCGCCGCGGTGTTCCGCTCGACCGCCGAGGGCGAGACCGGCCACGCGCACGGTCATCTCGAATTCCTCGAGGAAGCCGGCGATCCCGCCACCGACCTGCCGATCGGCCCGACCTCGGACAATCTGAAGGCGGCGATCGCGGGCGAGACCCACGAATATACCGACATGTACCCCGGCATGGCGAAGACCGCGCGCGACGAGGGCTTCGAGGAAATCGCCGACTGGTTCGAAACGCTCGCCAAGGCCGAGAAGAGCCACGCCGGCAAGTTCCAGAAGACGCTCGACACGCTCGACGCCTGATTTGCGTGAGTGGGTGGAGCAAATCCACCCGCTCATAAACCGTCATTCCCGCGAAGGCGGGAACCCATGCGTCCGCCATTTCCCAATCGGAATTGCGCCCGCCATGGGTCCCCGCTTTCGCGGGGATGACGGCTATTGTTTTGCAGGGAAAGCGGCAACATGAAGGAAGGCAGCCTCGACGCGCCGACCCGCCATCCGATCGACTGGCAGTCCGAAAGCTATTACGACGAGGACGCGCTCGACGCCGAGCTGCGGCGCGTGTTCGATATCTGCCATGGCTGTCGCCGCTGCTTCAACCTGTGCGACAGCTTCCCCAAGCTCTTCGACATGGTCGACGAGAGCGCGGATGAGGATGTCGAGCATCTGCCCTCGGAGGGCTTCAAGGCCGTCGTCGACGCCTGCACGCTGTGCGACATGTGCTTCATGGTGAAGTGCCCCTATGTGCCGCCGCACGAATTCGACCTCGATTTCCCGCATCTGATGCTGCGCTACCGCGCCGTCGAGAGCAAGAAGGGCGAGACCGGCCTCGCCGATCGCGAACTCGCCAAGACCGATCGCAACGGCAAGCTCGGCACGGTGCTGTCCGACGTCGCCAACTGGGCGACCAGCGAGTCCAACGGTCTGGCGCGTAGCGTGATGCAATCCACGCTCGGCATCGACAAGCGCGCGCATCTGCCCGAATTCGCCGAAATCCCGCTGACCAAGAAGGCGGCCGCCGGCCTGCCCGCGCCCAACCCCCAGGCCCCCGGCTTCGGCCGCAAGGTCGCGCTCTATGCGACCTGCTACGGCAATTTCAACGATCAGACGCCGGGCGACGCCGCGATCAAGGTGCTGACCCACAATGGCGTCGAGGTCCGCGTCGAATATCCCGAATGCTGCGGCATGCCGAAGTTCGAGAATGGCGAACTGGCGGCGGTCGCCGGCGCCGCCGAGCGCGTCGCCGCATATTTCGCGCCGCTGATCGATGACGGCTGGGACATCGTGCCGCTAACGACGAGCTGCGCGCTGATGCTCAAATTCGAATGGCCGTTGCTCCATCCCGGCAATGAAGCGGTCAAGCGGCTGTCGACGCACAGCTATGATCTCTCGCAATATGTCGTCGCGCTGTCGAAGGAGGCCGGTCTGGTCCCGATCGACACCATGGCCGCGAGCATCGGCGTCCACTTCGCCTGCCACAGCCGCGCGCAGAACATGGGGCCCAAGGCGGTCGAGATGCTGAAACTGATCCCCGGCGCCAGACCGGCCGTGACCGAGCGCTGCTCGGGCCATGGCGGCAAATGGGGGATTTTCGAACAGAATTTCGACACCGCGATCAAGATCGGCCGTCCGACCGCCAAGGCATTGGCGAAAACCAACCCGGACTATATGGTCAGCGAATGCCCGCTGGCGGGGCCGCATCTGCAACAGGTGATGGCGTTGTCGGGATCGGGGAACGTGCCCGACCGGATCGGCCATCCGATCGAGATCATGGCCAAGGCCTATGGGTTGTGAAGACCAGAGAGACCAACATGCCCCGCAGCACCCGCCAGATCACCGCCGACGACATCCTCACGCTCCCCGACTATGAACGCATCCGCAAGGAGAAGCGCGAGGAGAACATCCTGCGCAAGCGCTTCCGCCGCCTCCCGGTCGGCCCGCACATGATGGTCTATTTCGAGAGCTGGGACACGATGTGGCTGCAGATCCAGGAAATGCTGCGCATCGAGAAGGGCGGCGACGCGCAACTGCCCGACGAGCTTGCGGCCTATAACCCGATGATCCCGAACGGCGGGGAACTGACCGCGACCCTGATGATCGAGATCGACGATCCTTGGCTGCGCGCGAAGATCCTCGGCCAGCTCGGCGGCATCGAGGACCATATCTTCATCAGCGTCGGCGGCGAAAACATCCCGGCCGTGCCCGAGGGCGACGTCGAACGCAGCCGCGCCGACGGCAAGGCCTCGAGCGTCCACTTCTTCCACTTCCCCTTCACCGCCAGCGCGATCGCCGCCTGGAAGGCGGGCACCGCACCGGCGATGTTCCACATCGAACATCCGCATTACGGCCATATCGCCGTGATCGGCGCCGAAATGCGCACCGAACTGGCCAGCGATTTCGCCTGACTTGGCCCTCTCCCGCTTGCGCTAAGGTATGCACACATCGTCGGATCGCGCCGGGCTTAGCCCCTCCTCTTTAGAGGAGGGGTTGGGGTGGTGGCGAGCGAAGCGAGCATTTCCGCCATTTCTTGGTTTGCGTCCGTCAATATCGAGATTTTCTCCCGAGTCCCCCACCCCAACCCCTCCCCTGAAGGGGAGGGGCTTAAGCAGCTGACATTCCGTCGAAAATGGAGATGTGTGCATCGCTTGGCCCGCTTGCGGGAGAGGGACACACTTGCGAAGCAAGTCAGGGTGAGGGCCTGAAGGGCGAGACCGGTTCCGGCCCCCACCCACTTCCACCCCGCCCCGCAACCTGTTAGGTTCCCGCTTCGTTCCACCGGACGGAGTCCCATCCCGATGCCCCAGCGCGCCGGCAGCGCCGATCTCCCGCTCCACGGCGGCCATGTGCCGCCATGGCTCGGCCAGCGCATGGCGCGGCTCGGCGCGGTGATGACGCAGGCGATCGTCCACCATTATGGCCGCGACGAATTTCTCCGCCGCCTCGCTCATCCGTTCTGGTTCCAGTCGTTCGGCGCGGTGATGGGGATGGACTGGCATTCGTCGGGCATCACCACCAGCGTGATCGGCGCGCTCAAGCACGGCCTGAAGCCGCTCGCCGGCGAACTCGGCATCCATGTCTGCGGCGGGCGCGGTAAACATTCGCGCCGCACGCCCGACGAGCTGGTCGCGGCCGGCGACCGCATCGGCTTCGACGGTGCCGGCCTCGCCCGCGCCAGCCGCCTCGTCGCCAAGGTCGACAGTGCGGCGGTGCAGGACGGGTTCGACCTCTATCTCCACGGCTTCATCATCACCGACGACGGGCGCTGGACCGTGGTCCAGCAGGGCATGAACGACGCCAGCCGCCGCGCGCGCCGCTATCACTGGCTGTCGGAAGGGCTCGACAGCTTCGTCGATGCGCCGCACGCCGCGATCGAGGGACGCGGGCAGGGCGAGATCGTCAACCTCGCCGACCGTCGCGCCGATCCTTCGCGCCGCGCACAGGTCGATCTGCTCGCCGATCTCGGTCCCGATCGCATCGCCCGCGAGGCCGCGGCGCTGCGCCGCACCGCCGCCGCACCGGCATCCGCCGCCGCGCCGATGCTCCCGAACCTGATCCTGCCCGACCATCACGACGTGCGCGCCGACGACATCATCGTCCGCCGCCTCCACGGCACGCTCGCCGCCGCCGCCGAACAGGGGCCCAAGGATTTCGCCGAGCTGCTGCTCGTCCCCGGCGTCGGCGCGCGCACCGTGCAGAGCCTCGCAATGGTGGCGGAACTGATCCACGGCGCGCCTTGCCGCTTCGCCGACCCGGCCCGCTTCAGTCTCGCGCACGGCGGCAAGGACCGCCACCCGTTCCCGGTGCCGACGAAAGTCTATGACAAGACGATCGGCGTGCTCAAGGACGCGGTGTCGGCAGCGAAACTGGGCCAGGACGAAAAATTGTCGGCGATCCGCCGGCTCGACGACCAGGCGCGGCGGCTGGAAGTGCATGCCACGGGTCCGTCGTTCGACGCGTTCGTCAGCGAGGAACGTCGTCGTTCGCATGACTATGGCGGGCGCAGCGTGTTCGGGTGGGAGCCGGCGCGGAACAGCGACGCCGCGGCGTCCCGTTAAGTGTTACGCGTCCGGCCGACGAGTTCGTTTTGGTGAAATCGTGTGATTGATGTAGTCCTCCTCCTTGGAGCATGTCCCGGTGACCCCGCCTTTTCGGCGAGGGATGACCAACGCACCAATTATGCCACGTCACCGACTAGACTACGACATAGTAGCGGTCCATACCGATGCAAAAGGAGATGAGTCATGGGCGGCGCGAAGCGTGCGATGGAAGAGCAGCAAGCGAGATACCAACAGGGCCTTGAAATCTGCATCGAAGCAGGTGTCATTGAGGAATGTGAAAACCACCCCGGTAGCTATTTTGAAGGTTCTGGCGAGATCGAAGAAGCTTACCGCTTTGCTAACGCGGGCGTGACGTCGGGGCGGATAGGACTCTCAGACGGAATGACACGTCGCGATTTGACAGACGCCGTCAAAGAGGCCTTTGAGGACAATTCCGGGATCGACTACTGCCCATCTTGTGACCGCAACATGCGGGATTAGTGAAAAAAAGCCCGGAGAGTTAGACCGGGCTCCTTCAGTTAGTTCAGATCAACTTTTTTTCATTCGACTGAGTTTAAAGTCAAGGTAGTCGCGGATGTATGTGTATCGTTCATGCGTCGGCTCGCCGCGATAGCAGATGAAAACTTCTTCCCCGCCATCGTCGATCAGCCGCTCCTCCACAATCGGAGGAACCGGCTTCGATACAGTCGCTGGCACGTCAGCACAGGTCCGACACAAGCTCGAGATGCTCGACTCCGAACAGGTTGTGGCGTTCATGGTCGAACATGGCGACGCGAAGTTCGCGCAGCTCGTCGCCGACACGATGGTGAGCATCGCACCGCTCATTGTGACTACCCTTGCCAGGCGCGAGAAGGACGCGCTCGAGCAGATCGTGGAACTGCTGGTGCCCCAGGTGCCGCCTCCTCAGCACCTGCTCATAGAAGCGCGCATGAACGCCGAGGCGCGCAAAGCGGTGTTGGAAAGCGCGGACTGGCTCACGGCGGCGGAGGTCGCCGAGGTCGCGGGGTTCAGCGCGCGGAATCCCAGCACCCAACCCAATAAGTGGAAGAAGGAAGTGCGGATCTTCGCGGTGCGGCGCAACGGGGTGGATTATTATCCGGGCTATGCGCTCGATCCCGATGCGGCGTATCGCCCGCTCAAAGCGCTGGCGCCTATTCTCGAGACCTTCGCAGGCCGGAAGGACGAATGGAGCATCGCGATCTGGTTTGCTTCGGTCAACAGCTTCCTCGGCGGGCGGATACCCAAGGACCTGCTGGCATCCGACCCGGACCAGATACAAGCTGCGGCTGAAGACGAGATGGCCCGGGTCCTGCATGGCTAAGCCAAAGGCCGGCACGACCGCCGCGCCGCCTGTACCCGCCGCATCACCGGAGCCTCCTGCATATCTCGACAAACTCGTGCGACGGATGCCGTGGCCATCGGCGGACATCATCGATTGCACGTGTCGATGATGGCGCGCCACTGATCGACAGCGGCGGCGCACCGGTGCATATTCCCGCACGGCGACAGGGAGAATGCGGTTTGGCGACGTCGGCGGAAAAGACGGGCAATCTCGCCTTGGCGCTGGCGCACGCACGCACCCTGCTCGAACGCTCGCCGGCGCTTGCCGAGGAGCAGACGCGCGAGATTTTGCGCATCGTGCCGCTCGAACCCGAAGCCCTCACCCTGCGCGGCCGCGCGCTGGCGGCGCTGGGGCGGGCGCAGGAGGCGGTCGGCGCCCTGCATGCCGCCACCGCGCGCAATCCGGATTCGGCCGAAGCCTGGCGAACGCTGGGGGACCAGCTCGTGCTGACCGGCGACGGTCCGGGCGCCGACGCGGCCTATGCGCAGCAGATTCGCTGTTCGGTCCAGGTTCCCGAATTGCGCCGCGCCGCGGTCGCGCTCTGCAAGAACGAGCTCGCGGTCGCCGAACGCATCCTGAAGCCCTATCTCAAGCAATATCCGACCGATGTCGCCGCGATCCGCATGCTCGCCGAACTCGCCGGGCGCCTGCACCGTTATGTCGACGCGGAAAACCTGCTCAGCCGCGCGATCGAGCTTGCGCCGAGCTTCGCACCGGCCCGGTTCAACCTTGCGACGGTGCTCTATCGCACCGGCCGGACGCCGCGCGCGATCGCAGAGCTGGAACGGCTGCTCGCGGACGATCCGCAGAACGTCGCCTCGCGCAACCTGCTGGCCGCCGCGCTCGGCCGGATCGGCGACGTCGGCGAGGCGGTCCGCCATTATGAGCATGTGCTCGCGCGGCTTCCGGATGCCACGAAGATCTGGCTGAGTTATGGCCACAGCCTCAAGACCGTCGGCCGGCGGGCGGACAGCGTCGCGGCCTATCGCCGCTGCATCGCGCTCGAGCCCGGTTATGGCGAGGCATGGTGGAGCCTCGCCAATTTGAAGACGGTGAATTTCGGCGCGGCCGACATTGCCGGGATGACGGCTGCGCTCGGCGATGCGCGGCTGGGGCTGGAGGATCGCTATCATCTGCATTTCGCGCTGGGCAAGGCGCATGAGGATGCCGGTGATCCGGCGGCTTCATTCCGCCACTATGCAGAGGGAAATCGTCTGCGCCGGACCGAGCTCGACCATGATCCCGCCGTGACGACCGGGATCGTCGATCGCAGCATCGCCACCTGGACGCCCGCCTTCCTGGCGTCGCGTGCCGGGCGGGGCTGTCCGGCGCCCGATCCCATCTTCATCCTCGGCATGCCGCGCGCGGGTTCGACCTTGATCGAGCAGATCCTGTCGAGCCACCCCCTGATCGAGGGGACGCAGGAACTGCCCGAGATTCAGCGTCTGGCCAAGCGGCTCGGCGCGGAGCAGCGACCCGGACGCTATCCGGTCCAGTTGACCGAAGGCGAGGGCGCGAAGCTGCGCGAATGGGGCGAGGAGTTCATCGAAAACACGCGCATCCACCGTAAGACCGATCGGCCGTTCTTCATCGACAAGATGCCCAACAATTGGGCGCATGTCGGGCTGATCCACCTGATCCTGCCGAACGCCAAGATCATCGATGCGCGGCGCCACCCGCTCGGCTGTTGCTTCTCCAACTTCAAGCAGCATTTTGCGCGCGGACAGGGATTCTCGTACAGCCTCGAGACGATGGCTCGCTACTACAATGATTATGTCCGGATGATGGCGCATATCGATGCGGTCATGCTGGGCCGCGTTCATCGCATATTCTACGAAGCGATGATCGAGGATACCGAAGCGGAGATACGGCGGCTGCTCGATCATATCGGCGTGCCGTTCGACTCCGCCTGTCTGCGCTTCCACGAGAACGACCGCGCGGTCCGCACCGCGAGCTCCGAGCAGGTCCGCCGGCCGATCAACCGTGAGGGCATGGAGCAATGGCGCGCCTTCGAACCCTGGCTCGGTCCGCTCAAACGGGCGCTCGGATCGACGCTCGCCGAATATCCCTGGTCCTGACGAGATTCTTGCCGCGCCGCAACATTACGCTTGACAGCAACGGCCGTTCGTAGAAATTTCCATGCTGCACTGCAGGAAAAAGATTCCGCACTGCCGCAACAGGGGATTTCGATGGTACGGCATAAGCGGCAACGCGTGGGAAACCTGCGCGCTCGCGCGATCATGGTGTTGCTGGCATCGACTGCGGCGGCGGCAAGTCCCGCTTTTGCGCAGGATACCGCGCCACAATCCCCGGATGGAACCATTGATGGCGACATCGTCGTCACGGCGACGCGGCGCTCGGAGACGCTGCAGAACGTTCCCATCTCCATCCAGGCGCTGGGCACCGAGAAGCTCGACGAACAACATGTCGCATCGTTCGACGATTATGTGAAGCTGCTGCCCAGCGTCACCTTCAATTCCGCCGGCCCCAGCCAGGCGCAATTCTATTTCCGCGGCATCAATTCGGGCGGCGACGGCCTCGACGTCGGCTCGCAGCCGACCACCGGCCTCTATCTCGACGAAATCCCGGTGACCACGATCGGCGGTTCGGTCGATCTCCACATCTACGACATTGCCCGCGTCGAAGCGCTCGCCGGCCCGCAGGGCACGCTGTTCGGCGCGAGTTCGCTGGCCGGCACGCTGCGCATCATCACCAACAAACCCGATCCCGGCAAGTTCGAGGCGGGCTTTGATGGCGAGCTCAACAAGTTCGGCGAAGGCCGGGTGGGCGATAGCGTCGAAGGCTTCGCCAATATCCCGATCACCGACCGGATCGCGATCCGCCTCGTCGGCTATTACGAACATGACGGCGGTTATATCGACAACACGTTCAAGCGGCGCAGCTACGAACTGGACGACAAGGATCCGACGACCAACGTCGTCGTCGATAACCGCGCACTTATCGGCAAGGACAAGAACGAGGTCGACAGCTATGGCGGCCGCGCGGCGCTGCGCGTCGAACTCGACGATGACTGGACGGTCACGCCGCAGATCGTCTACCAGCATCAGAAGGCCAAGGGTTCCTTTCTGTTCGATCCGGCCGCGGGCGACCTCAAGGTCCATGATTTTCTCGATGGCGTCAACAAGGACGAATGGTATCAGGCAGCGCTGACGATCGAAGGCAAGATCGGCAATTGGGATCTGATCTATTCGGGCGGCTATTTCGAACGATGGCGCGACAATCTCAACGATTATTCCTATTACACGGTCGCCTATGATCATTATTCCAAGGCCGCGGGCCTGACCGTCGATGGCGCCGATCCGTTCTATTATTATACCAAATACCCTGATGGCAGCGGCGGATTTATCGACCCGAGTCAATTCAGCCACTCGATGTACAAATATACCAAGCAGACCCACGAAATTCGCGTGAACACGCCGGCCGAAAGCCGCCTGCGCGCCACGTTCGGCGGGTTCTACCAGCGCCAGGGCGGCAAGCTCGACACCGATTATTTCACGCCGGGGATCAGCGCGGCGGCGGCGAACGTGCCGATCGCCGATTGGCCCAACCCGGGCATCTATCCGCTTCCCGGCTTCACCGACGGCGTCTTCATCAAGCGGCTCGATCGCCTCGACAAGGATTATGCGCTGTTCGCGGAGGGCAATTTCGACATCCTCTCCAATCTGACGCTGACCGCGGGCATCCGCGGCTTCAAGGTCGAGAGTGCGCTCTACGGCTTTTCCGGCATCACCGGCCTGGCACGCAGGCCGGACCGATGCGTGCCCGCGCCGGGCCGTTACCCATGTGTCAGCGTGGACAAGAATTACAAGGAGACCGGCGAGACCCACAAGGTCAGCCTCGCCTGGAAGGTCACGCCGCGGCATATGGTCTATGCCACCTATTCGACCGGCTTCCGGCCCGGCGGCAATGATCGCCGGCCGACCACGCCCTCCTACAAGGCCGACACGGTCACCAACTATGAAGTGGGCTGGAAGACGAGTTGGGGCGGCCTGCGCTTCAACGGCGCTGCGTTCTACGAGACGTGGAAGGACATCCAGTTCTCGCTGCCGGGCGAAAACGGCCAGACCTATCTGCTGAACGCACCGGGCGGCGCCTCGGTCAAGGGCATCGAGGCGGATGTGAGCTGGCGATCCGGCGGTCTCGCACTGACGGCGGCGGGTGCCTATATCGATGCCAAGCTCGACGACGATTTCTGCGCCCGCGCGAATGATTGCACGCCCAAGGGCACGCGCCTGCCGGCCACCGCGAAATTCAAGGGCAGCGCCACCGCGCGCTACACTTTAGATCTGGGTGAAACGCAGCCGTTCGTGCAGGGCGTGGTCAACTATCAGGGCGGCACGCGCGCCGGTCTGCTCGACAGCGATACGCTGCCGGCCCCCGATCCGATCACCGGCGTGATCAGGGAGCAGTTCGGCTTCACCAAGGGCTTCGCGACGTTCGATTTCTCGGCGGGCATCAAGATCGGCGACGGGTCGATCGAGGCGTTCATCGAGAACGCGTTCGACAAGCGCGGCATACTCTCCAAAACGGCGTCATGCGGCCTGACCGAGTGCAACGCCAATGCGAGACTCTATCCGATCAAGCCGCAACTGTTCGGGATCAAGTTCGGGCAGCGATTCTAGCGCGGTTCGCGGCTCGAAACGAAGTCCCGCGTCCAGGCAAATTGTCGGGATTGCAAGGGTCATCGTGATCCGCGACCGATGTCCGATTTGTCCGGCCGGACATCACGCAGGACGTGCCGATCGAAGTCCACGGGCGGCTACTCGGCGCGCTCATCCCTCAAATTCGCGGTGACCTGTTATGCAAGGAATTCGACCTGTTACGACCTCGAATCTGACCTGTTATGCAAAAATCCATCCCCTGTTCTGCACGATAACAGGTGGACCCGATAATGGCCGGCCAAGTCATTATGATCGTTGAATTCTATCTGGACTGACCCCCGTAGGAACGCCACTTTTCCCCTGATAAACGGCAAAAAACGCGAAAATCGCCCGTTATCAGGTCTTGGACGGCAGGATCGCCGGCCGCTCGACGCCCCGAATTCATCAACGGAAACGCGCCTCCCCCAAGCACCGGCGCACCGTGCCGACGTGCAACGCCCGCCGTCCCTCAGGCGAAGCTCGCCTTGATCCCGTCGATCACGAACTGCGCCGCCAGCGCGGCGAGGATCACGCCCAGCAGCCGGGTCACCATCGCCTCCACCTTGTTGCCCAGAAGCCGCATCAGCGGCGCCGCCAGCAGCAGCGCGACCAAGGTGATCAGCAGGATCGCCAGCATCGCGCCCAGCACCACCGCGCCCTCGATCCAGCCGTCGCTCTTGCCGGTCAGCAGCATCGCCGAGGCGATCGAGCCGGGGCCGGCGATCATCGGGATCGCCATCGGGAAGATTGAGACGTCCTCCACCTGCGCCGTCTCCTTCACCTTCGCGGCGCGTTCCTCGCGGCGCTCGGTGCGCTTCTCGAACACCATTTCGAGCGCGATCAGGAACAGCATGATGCCGCCCGCGATCCGGAACGCGTCGAGGCTGACGCCCAGCGACCGCAGGAAATCCTCGCCGAACAACGCGAACACCAGCAATATGCCGGCGGCGACGAGCACCGCCCGGATCGCCATCGCGCGGCGGTGCTCGGGCGAAGCGCCATGCGTCAGTCCCGCAAAGATCGGTGCGCAGCCGGGTGGATCGATCACGACGAAGAAGGTGACGAAGGCCGAGACGAACAGCTCGATCACGACGCGGCCGGTTCGGCCAGTTCGTACAACGCCAGCCGCCAGCCGAGACTTGCTCCGCGCCACTGCCACACGCGCAGGTCATGGCCGCCCGCGGTCGTCGCGCGGCTTTCCCAGGCCAAAGTCCACAGCGAATCATGACCGAAGCCCAGGCGGTCGCCGAAGGTCGCGGCAGGCAGCGGCGTGGCGCCGGTCACCGGCATCTGCCCGTCGCGCTGCATGACCATGTCGTCCGCCGGCCGTGCACCGGCACCGGCGAACGCCTTCGCGCGGACGGCCGCCGTCGCCGCGTCGGCGCCCGCGCAATCGGGCGCGTGCACCGTTGGCGCGCGACCCGCGGCGACCAGAGACGGCGTGTCGCGGCCATGGTCGAGCCGCCATTTCCACCGGCCGTCGGCCTGCTTCACCCAGACCGTCGTGAACGTACCGACCGTGCCGGCGCCGGCACGCGCCCACGGCCCGGTATCGATCGCGAGCGCGCCGTCGCACGCCGGAAACACCGTGCCCGGCCACCACATCACCGGCACCGCCGGCTCGGGCGCGCCCTTCAGCGCCTCGGCTACGGGCGTCGCCTGCGGTCCGACCATGATCGCGTCGGGCGCCGCGCTCGCCTGGAAGGCGGGCCACTGGCCACCGTCCTGCGCATCGAGCGCGAAGGCGCGTTCGGCGGCGACCGCGCCGTCGACCGCCGCCTGTGCCCCGGACGAGGCAACGGGCGAGAGAGCAGGGGCCGCGGCCGCGAGGAGCAGCAGCGGCAACATCAGATCGCGCCGTCCGCGAGCGCCACGCGCGCATTGCGGTGCGCGGCGACCAGAGTGTTGCGCAGCAGCACTGCGATCGTCATCGGCCCGACTCCGCCCGGCACCGGCGTGATCGCGCCGGCGACCGCGACCGCACCGGCAAAGTCGACATCGCCGACGAGCTTGCCGTCGACGCGGTTGATGCCGACGTCGATCACCGCCGCGCCCGGCTTGATCCAGTCGCCCTTGACCATCGCGGGCCGGCCGACCGCCGCCACGACGATATCGGCGCGGCGCACGACCTCGGGCAAATCCTGCGTGCGGCTGTGCGCGATCGTCACCGTGCAGTTCTTCGCCAGCAGCAATTGCGCCATCGGCTTGCCGACGATGTTCGAGCGGCCGATCACCACCGCATCCTTGCCTGAGAGATCCCCCAGCCGGTCCTCGAGCAGCATGATGCAGCCCAGCGGGGTACATGGCACGAAGCCGTGCAGCCCGGTCGCGAGCCGGCCGGCATTGACCGGATGGAAGCCGTCGACATCCTTGTCGGGGTCGATCGTCGCGATGATGACATTCTCGTCGATATGCGCCGGCAGCGGCAGCTGGACGAGAATGCCGTCGACCGCGCCATCGGCGTTCAGCGCCTTGACCAGCGCGACCAGATCGGCCTGCGTCGTATCGACGGGCAGGCGATGCTCGAAGCTCGCCATGCCGGCCTCCACGCACGCCTTGTGCTTCGACCGGACATAGACCGCGCTCGCCGGATCCTCGCCCACCAGCACCACCGCCAGCCCCGGCGCGCGGCCGGCGGCGGCGGTGAAAATGGTGGTCAGGCCCGCGATTCTGGTCCGCAGCCCGGCGGCGAACGCCTTGCCGTCGATGATGTTTGCCCCCGCCATCGCGATCAGGCGATCAATGATCGGAAGATCGCCGGCAGCAGGATGTCGCTGAGCACCAGCAACAGCAGCAGCACGACCATCGGCGAGAGATCGAGCGCGCCGAGATCGGGCAGGATCCGGCGGATCGGCCGATAGAGCGGCTCGGTCAGGCGATCGAGCGCGTACAGCAGCTGGCGAACGAAGTCGTTGCTGGTGTTGATCACGTTGAACGCGATCAGCCAGGACAGGATCGCCTGGACGATGATGATCCACCACACCACGGTAATGAGCAGCTGGAGTATCTGATAAAGCGCAATCATCGGCGTCCCTTGGCTGTGTGCGCCGGCAGATAGCGATTGCCCCGCGCGGCGGCAACGTCATCGATCGAAAAGCTGCGCTGTTCCGAGCGGATTTGCCGCTTCTTCATCTCTGCGCCATAGCCGTGTAAGGGCCGGGCGACCGGTGGATCGGTCACGGTTTGGGACGACAGATGACGCGCAGATTTTTCGGCACCGATGGTATCAGGGGCCGCACCAACACGCCGCCGATGACGCCCGATATCGCGATGAAGGTGGGCATGGCCGCCGGCGCGCATTTCCGCCGCGGCGAGCATCGCCATCGCGTCGTGATCGGCAAGGATACCCGGCTTTCGGGTTACATGATGGAATCGGCGCTCGTCGCCGGCTTCACCAGCGTCGGCATGGACGTGGTGATGGTCGGGCCGATGCCGACGCCGGCGATCGCGATGCTGACACGGGAGATGCGCGCGGACCTCGGCGTGATGATCTCGGCCAGCCACAATCCGTTCGCCGACAATGGGATCAAATTATTCGGTCCCGATGGCTACAAGCTGTCCGACGAGGATGAGGAAGCGATCGAACTGCTGATCGATTCGACGACGATCCTCGCGGCGTCGGGCGCGATCGGGCGGGCGCGGCGGATCGAGGATGCGCGCGGGCGCTATATCCACGCCGCCAAGAACAGCTTTCCCGCCCATCTCCGCCTCGACGGCCTCAAGATCGTCATCGATTGCGCGCACGGCGCCTCCTATCATGTCGCCCCCTCGGCGCTGTGGGAGCTCGGCGCCGAGGTCGTCGCGATCGGTGTCAGCCCCAACGGCATCAACATCAATGATGGCGTCGGCTCGACCGCGCCGGCGGCGCTGCAGGAGAAAGTGCTCGAGACCGGCGCGCAGATCGGCATCGCGCTCGATGGCGATGCCGATCGCCTGATCGTGGTCGACGACAAGGGCGCGGTCGTCGATGGCGACCAGCTGATGGCGCTGATCGGGTCGAGCTGGGCGCGCGCCGGCAATCTCAAGGGCGGCGGCGTCGTCGCGACGGTGATGTCCAATCTCGGGCTCGAACGCTTCTTCGGCACACAGCAGCTCGAACTGGTCCGGACCAAAGTGGGTGACCGCTATGTCCTCGAAGCGATGCGCGAGGGCGGCTACAATGTCGGCGGCGAGCAATCGGGCCATATCATCCTGTCCGATCACGCGACCACCGGCGACGGGTTGATCGCCGCGCTGCAGGTGCTCGCCGAACTGGTCGAGACCGGCAAGCCGGCCAGCGAATTGCTCCATCTGTTCGATCCGGTGCCGCAATTCCTCAAAAATGTCCGCTTCGCCGGCGGCCGGCCGCTGGAGGCGGTGGCGGTCCAGGCGGCGATCGCCGAAGGCGAGTCGGCGCTGCAGGGCATGGGGCGGCTGGTGATCCGGCCGTCGGGCACCGAGCCGGTGATCCGGGTGATGGCCGAAGGCGACGATGCGTCGAAGGTCGAGGCGGTGGTCGATTCGATCTGCGACGCGGTCCGGCTGGCAGCCGCCTGATGCTCGAGATGCGCCCCGACTGCGAGGCGTGCGGGCGCGACCTGCCGCCCGACGCCGACGCGATGATCTGCTCGTTCGAATGCACGTTCTGCACCACATGCGGCACCGGGCCCTGCCCGAATTGCGGTGGCGTGCTGACGCCGCGGCCGACGCGCGCGGCGCATCTGCTCGAGCGCCATCCGCCATCGTCGGAGCGCAAGTACAAACCGTGACGGCGCGCGTGCTGATCATCGCCGGTTCCGATTCGGGCGGCGGGGCGGGCATCCAGGCCGACATCCGCACCGTTACCATGCTCGGCGGCCATGCGATGACCGCGATCACCGCGATCACCGCGCAGAACACATTGGGCGTCACCGCCGTCCACCCCGTTCCCGCCGACATCGTGCTGGCGCAGATCGACGCCTGCCTGTCCGACATCGGCGCCGATGCGATCAAGATCGGCATGGTCGGATCGGCGGCGACCGCCGCTGCCGTCGCCGACCGGCTGTCGGCGCTGACCATCCCGATCGTGTTCGATCCGGTCATGATCGCGACGAGCGGATCGGTGCTGGCCGATCCTCCGACGATCGCGGCGTTCGAGCGGCTGATGGCGTGCGCCAGCGTGGTGACGCCCAACGCGCCGGAACTGGCGGCGCTGACCGGGATGGTCGTGGACGGCCACGACCAGCTTTGCGCGGCGGCGGCCGCGCTGGCGTCGCGCGTCGGCACCGCGGTGCTGGCCAAGGGCGGCCATGTCGCGGGCGAACGCGTCCGCGACCTGCTGTTCGAACCCGATGGCCGCCAGTTCGCCTTCGAGGATGATCGGATCGAGACCGGCAGCACGCACGGCACCGGCTGCACGCTGGCGAGCGCGATCGCAACCGGCCTGGCCCAGGGACTCGCGCTGCCGCAGGCCGTCGGCCGCGCGCGGCTGTTCGTCCGGCTGGCGCTGCGCGATGCGCCGGGGCTGGGAGCCGGCCACGGCCCGATGGGACATCCGTCGGTGCGGCTCGACGTCGGACCCGGCATGCGGCTCAACCAGGTGACGGTGGGCTTCGCGGACTATGCCGCGTCGGTCGCCTTCTATCGCACGCTCGGGCTGCGCCAGATCGTCGACAGCCCCGGCCATTATGCGCGGTTCGAGGCGGAGGGCGGGGCGACCTTCTCGATCCATGCCGACCCCGATCACCCGGCGCCCGGCGGGACGATCGTCTATTTCGAATGCGACGATCTCGATGCCGAGGTGGCGCGGCTCAAGGCGGCGGGTCTCGTCTTCGCACAGGATCCGGTCGACCAGGACTGGCTCTGGCGCGAGGCGCGGCTGGCGGATCCGTTCGGCAATCCGGTCTGCCTCTATCACGCCGGCGAGATCAGGCGCCATCCGCCCAGGCGGATCGACGCCTGAGTCCCAGGCTCAGACCTTTGCCAGCAACTGCACCGGCGGCAGCCTGTCGCCCAGCTGGCCAAGCGTGCCGACCACCGCGCGGCGGACCGGGTGCCAGAAGGCGGAGAGCAGCAGCAGCGCCGATCCGATGACGAGGCCGGTCAGCGCGATGTTGAGACTGACCGCGCCGAACGTGTCGAACAAGGCCTTCATCGCGAACAGCACATAGGCCAGCGACGACACCAGCAGTGCGCGGCGGTCGATCGCCAGCGAGACCAGCGCGAAGGCGATATAGAGCGCGATCACGGTCACCGCCTGCGCCGATCCGATCGTGCCTTCCATCACGCCCAGCAGCTGGAAGATCGGATGCGCGATCATCGGTGCGGCGGCGAGGTGAAGCCAGAAAGCGACATCGGCGCGGCGCGTCTTGCGTTCGCGGTCGGACATGTCCCACCACATCGCCAGCGCGAAGATGCCGATGCCGCCGGCCAGCACGAAATATTCGACGTGATGGACAAGGTCGGGATTGGCCGCCAGCACCAGCGCCACGCCGACGCCGACCACCGCGATCGCACCCGCCGCGATCGTGATCGGCACGCGGAAGCGCAGCCAATGGCCCCACGCCGCCGCCGCCGTCACCGCCGCGATCAGCGCCACCGTGATCGCGCGGGCGCGATCGCCCATGTCGGGGTCGATGTCCACCAGCGTGCCGATCATCGTCGCGGCCACGCCGCCCACGAAGCTCAGCAGCAGGATGATGCTCGGCAAGGCCATCCGGCGGCGGCGCGTGAAATATTCGGCCAGCCCCCAGCTCGCGCCGGCGACCAGCGCGCCGGCGAGACCCGCCGACCATTCGCCGCCGATGCCGGCCAGCGCCGCCAGCAGCAGCACCAGCGCGATCGTCACGAGGATGTCGTTGAAGCCGCTGAGGAGGCGGAAGCTCTCCTCGTCGACGAGCGAGGTCGATCGTTGCGCGGCCACGTGATTGCGCAGCGCATTGGCTGCCTCCGCACTGATCGCACCGGCTGCGATCGCGCCTTCCAGTTCCTGTTCGCTGTACATGTCCTCATCCTTCCTGAACGCGCTCATCATAGCATCGCTGTGTTAATACAGCAATACAGTAGAGCCATCATGGATCAGGGATGTCAGCACCTTTCGCGTCTGCGGGCTTGATCCGGCCCGCGCGAAGCGCCACATGCGCTGTCATGCTGATCGAGACCGAAACGACACCGAACCCGGCCACGCTGAAGTTCATGCCCGGCCAGACCGTGATGCCCTCGGGCACGCGCGACTTCGCCAGCCCCGAAGAGGCGGAGGCCTCGCCGCTGGCGGAGACCCTGTTTTCGCTCGGCGATGTCGAGGGCGTGTTCTTCGGCCGCGATTTCGTGTCGGTCACCGCCGGGCCGGGATCGAACTGGTCCGATCTGAAGCCCGAGGTGCTGAGCATCCTGCTCGACCATTTCAGTGCGAACATGCCGCTGATGCGCGAGACGGCGGTCGCCGACGTCAATGACGGCGAGATCGACGACGATCCGGCCGATGCCGACATCGTCACCCAGATCCGCGAACTGATCGACACCCGCGTCCGCCCCGCCGTCGCGAACGACGGCGGCGACATCATCTATCGCGGCTTCCAGAAGGGCACCGTGTTCCTGCGTATGCAGGGCGCCTGCTCGGGCTGCCCGTCGTCGACCGCGACGCTGAAGCAGGGCATCGAATCACTGCTCAAACATTATGTGCCCGAGGTGACCGAGGTCCGGGCGGTCTGATCATTCGTCATCGATAAGGGAATCGCCGATGGGGCAGCCGCTCTCGTCCGAAGGACTCGACACGCTCTTTCGCACCGCGCGAAGCTATAACGGCTATACCGACGCCCCCTTCACCGAGGCCGATGCCCAGGCGGTCTGGGACCTGATGAAGATGGGGCCGACATCGGCCAACATTCTTCCCGCGCGGCTGATCTGGTGCTTCAGCCAGGAGTCGAAGGACAAGCTCGCCGCGCTGTCGAGCGGAACCAACGGCGCCAAGATCAAGGTTGCGCCGGCGACTTTGATCATCGGCATGGACGTCGATTTCCACGAGACGATGCCCGAATTCTTCCCGCACGCGCCGACCGCGAAAGACTGGTTCCCCGACGTCGCGGTCCGCGAAATCGTCGCGTTGCGCAATTCCTCGCTGCAGGGCGCCTATTTCATCCTGGCCGCGCGCGCGCTCGGCTTCGACACCGGGCCGATGTCGGGCTTCGACAACGCGGCCGTCGATGCGGCCTTCTTCGCCGATACGCCGTCGGTGAAGTCCAATTTCATTTCGACGATCGGCGTCGGCGATCCGGCGACGGTGTTCGAACGCCTGCCGCGGCCCGTCTTCGAGCGGTTCAACACGGTCCTATGAAGGCTGGCGCCTGACGGCTGGCGCCGACGGCCGGACGATCTCATGCTTCTGGTCATCGAAACCGCCACCGCCGCCTGTTCCGTCGCGCTGCTCGACGGCGGTACGATCGTCGCCGAAGCGCATGAAGAGGTCGGGCGCGGCCATGCCGAGCGGCTGCTGCCGATGATCGCCGCGCTGCCCGGCGGCGGGCGGGCGGATGCGATCCTGGTGGGATGCGGCCCGGGCAGTTTCACCGGCGTGCGCGTCGGCGTCGCCGCGGCGCGGGGACTGGCGCTCGGCTGGTCGGTCCCCGTCACCGGCTATCCCACTTTGGCACTGGTTGCGGCTGCAGCTTTTGTGCGGCCCGATGCTCCGCTGAGTCTTGCGGTCGCGATGTTGGGCGGGCATGGTCAATTGTTCGTGCAACGCTTCGCCGGATCGCCCTTGCGCCCGCTTGACGACCTCGCCTCGCTGACCCCCGAGGATGCCGCGCGCGTCCTCACGGACCCGCTGTTGATCGGATCCGGTGCCGCTGCCGTCGTCGCGATCCGCGGTTGGGGTGAAGCGCAGGCGGCGCTGCCGCGCGCCGCGCACGCATCGCTGTTGCCGGATTCGCTTGCCGCCTTGCCACCGTCGCCGATCTATGGCCGCGCGCCCGACGCCAGGCCCAATCTTCAGCCGACCGCATGAGCAGCCTCGCCGGCATCGACTGGACCTTTTCGCGCGGTTCGGCAATCGATGTACCGGACGTGATGGTGGTGATGGGCGAGGCGTTCGATCCGGCCTTCGGCGAGGCGTGGACCGCACCGCAATGCTCCGGCATCCTGACCCTTCCTGGGACGATGCTGCTGGTTGCGCGCGTCAAGGATCGACCGGCCGGCTTTTCGCTGACGCGGATGGTCGTCGACGAGGCCGAATTGTTGCTGATCGCGGTGCGGCCGATGTTCGGTCGCTATGGTATCGGCCGCGGCCTGCTGCTCACCGCGATCGACGATGCCCGCTTGCGTGGCGTCAAGACCATGCACCTGGAAGTGCGGGCGGATAACCCTGCTTTGAAACTCTATGATTCTATCGGCTTCACGCAAGTCGGAATACGGCCGGGTTACTATCATGGTAAAGACGGCGTCGTCCGAGACGCGCTGACTTATCGCTGCGCACTGGATCGGGTCGAGTGAACTGATCCAAACCGGTCGGTCAGGATTGCGCCTCTTTTATCGCTTGCAAAATTGCAT
>Ga0268265_10000825_pt1 | contig 29336 bp, 22 predicted proteins | sample KBSSwiS52_FD_190355 | JGI IMG/M metagenome (GOLD analysis project Ga0268265, IMG submission 190355) | Switchgrass rhizosphere microbial communities from Kellogg Biological Station, Michigan, USA - KBS Switchgrass S5-2 (SPAdes) (version 2) | ecosystem: Host-associated > Plants > Roots >...
CGCTTTAGCTTCGTCTTTTGATCTCGGGGCCCGTGTGGGACGGCGAAGGGCGGACGGAAGAGGCCCGCGCGAACGCGCGGGTGAGCGCGAGGGATCGCGCTCATTCCGCAGCAGGACAAGGATGTCCTGTCAGCGGAACCCCGGCCGCCCGTAGCGAACCGGCGCAGCCGGCGTCCTACCCGGGCTGCCCTTCTCTTTGGTTACTTTCTCTTGGGCAAGCAAGAGAAAGTGACCCGCTCGCAGGATGCGAGTGGAAAACACAGGGACGTGAGTCGGTTATCGCGTAGCGCGGAAGATCCAGAGCAACAGCAAATGGATCCCGGCTTTCGCCGGGATGACGGGCGGGAGTGGATTCCGGCCTTCGCCGGAATGACAAATGGGAAATTGGATTCCGGCCTTCGCCGGAACGACACTTGAGCCGCCTTCGGCGGACGTCATTCCACCAGTGCGATAGTCTATCCACCCCCCCGCACACGCGAAAAAGAATGACTTCGAAGGTATCCATCGCCGTCCACGGCTCCGCCGGTCGCATGGGCCAGGCGCTTCTGCGCCAGGCGGCCGAGCGCGAGGATGTGCGCGTCGTGGCGGCGCTGGTCAAGCCGGATTCCCCGTTGCTGGCCAAGCCATTGAGCGAAGTCGTCGGCGGGGATAAGTACGATGTCGGGTTCACGTATGCGCTCGGCAGCGCGTCGCCGGATGTGCTGATCGACTTCAGCGCGGCGGATGCGTTCGATGATGCGCTCGCGATCGCGGTGTCGCGGCGCATCGCGTTCGTCAGCGGGACGACGGGGCTTGCGCAGGAGCAGCGGAGTGCTCTGGCGCGCGCGGCGCAGACGATTCCGGTGTTGTGGAGCGCGAATTTCAGTATCGGCGTCGCGGTGCTGACGCGGCTTGCGCGCGAGGCGGCGATCGAGCTCGCGGATTGGGATTGCGAGATCGTCGAGGCGCATCATCGCAACAAGAAGGACGTGCCGTCGGGTACGGCGCTCGCGCTCGGGCGCGAGATCGCGGCGGCGCGCGATCACAATATCGATCGCGTCGGGCGACTCGCGCAGGCGGGCATCAACGACGTGCGCGACACCGCGACGATTGGATTTGCGGCGGTGCGCGGCGGCGATATCGTCGGCGAGCACACGATCATCTTCGCCGGCGACGGTGAGCGCATCGAGCTCGTGCATCGCGCGACGAATCGCGACATCTTCGCGCGCGGCGCGTTGACTGCGGCCGTGTGGATCGCCAAGCAGGCGCCGAGTCTTTATTCCGTCGGCGATATGTTCGCGCGATGATCAAACGTCGTCCCGGCGAAAGCCGGGACGACGAATCAGAATCAACGCCGTTTCGTCAACGTTGCGTCGTGCAGCGGAAGCGTGATGCGGGCCGGCGCGACCGCGGGCGTCTCGTCGATCGTGACGGAATCAACGAACGTGTTGCCGTCCGTGCCGGTGCCGTCATGATCGAAGCGGAACTGCACTGCGTGCGCACCGTCGTCGCCGTAGCTCGAGATGTCGACCGACTGCTGCACGAAGTCGGCGTCGGTGCCTTGCGCATCGACGTCGACGTTGGAGACTTCCGTTCCGTCGATCGTGATCGACAGGACTGCCGTTCCTTCAGCCGCGACGTCGATCAGCCGCCAGTAGTTGAGGTAGCGCGATCCGCCGCTCGCGATCGTGACGGTCTGAGAGAAGATCTGCGTCTCGGCGACGTTTGCGTTCCAGCCGCCGAACCAGACTTCGAACGTGCCGTCGTAGATCGGAATGCCGAAGCCGTCGCTGTAGAACGGCGTGCCGCCGTTCGGATCGTTGGTGTCGGAGCCGGCCCAGAACGGATTGCTGCCCGCGTCCGCGGTGGTCTGCTCGAAGCTCGGGTCTTGCAGCGGTTGCTCGAACGGGTTGCCCGATCCGTCGAAGCCGTTCGCGAAGATCGTGTCGTCGACGGCGGTGACCGTGAATGAGACCGGCACGGAAACTTGCGATTGATCCGGATCGTTGCTGTTGACGCAAAGATCGGCGGTGTGCATGCCCGCGGCGAGACTCGCCGCATTCATCGTGACGATGAGATTCGAGGTAGCGCTCGGCGCGGTCGTGCCGCTGGTCGAGTTGACCGAAAGCCAGGGAACATCGGACGGGCTCGAACATGTCGACGGCGCTTCTGCGATCGACCAGGTGAGATCCGCGGTGCCGGTGTTGCCGATCGCGAACGGCACGGTCGTCGACACGCCTACCGGAGCGGTACCGCTGAGCGAGGTCGGATTGACCGTGACGTTCGGCTCGCTGCCGCCGCCGGGATTGATGCCGGGCAACGTCGTCGCGCCGGTGTCGCCGGGATCGAGCCAGTCGTGCAGGCGCGTCGTCGCCGCCGTGCCGTCCCACGCGACCGAGGTCTTGCCGTAGCAGTCTGTGCCTTGCGGCACGTCGCAGAACGCGGTGCCGCCGGAGAGCGTGCCGGTGATGAGATTGTCGTGACCGGTCGAATCGCCGGACGGAACGAAAATCGCCGAGCCCGATGAGCCGCCTTCGGTCGTGCCTTGCGAATACGGTCCTGTTTTCCAGTGCGTCTGGCTGCCGCCGGAACCGATGCAGCTGTTGATCGTGGTCAGCGGATTCAAATTCTCGGTGATCGCCTTGACCCAGCCGCTCGGATGATGGATGCCGATGCTGCCGTCGGGCACGTCGCCGGTCGCGTCCCAGCCGGCGTAGTAGACGTTGTAATCGGTCGGTGGCGTGCTGTTGAGGCGCACCAGCGAGAAATCGACATCGGTGCGATGCGAGATCAGCGTCGCTCCGCCGTTCTGCGTATCGGCGGTGGAACCTCCGCCGTGCTGGCCGCAGCTCGGCGATTCGTAATTCCAGATCAGCGACATCGAGGTCGCCGATGCTTGCGTGCTGATGCAGTGATTGGCCGTCATGAAGTACGGCGTGAAATCCTGTGCGGTGTTGTTGACCAGCGATCCGGAGCACAGAAACGTATTGCCGCCTTGCTGGAAATAATATTTGGCGACCGCGCGAATCTCGTTGCGGTAGGGATCGCCGAGCGGGCAGATCACGTCGATATTGCAGCTGCCGGAAGGACCTGCGCCGAAGAGTCCGGGACCGCCAATCTCGGTGGTGTTGCGATAGCCGGTTGCGATGGTCGTGAGATGAATCGCGCCGGCATCGATCGTGACGCCCGCGGGCACATGGATTTCGAGCGTCAGCGTGTCGCCGGCGACCGGCGCGAGCCACAGCGCGTGATCGGGGCTGGTGTCGCGCGCGCCGAACGGACCGTCGAACGCGTGGCGCGCATCGCTGATCACGTGCAGCGTGACGCCGTCGGGAACGAGAAAGCGCGCGAATCCGAAGCGAAGATCGGTTGCGTGATCGGCTTGCACGGTGATGCGCCAGAGACGGCTGCCGTCATCCTGCATCGTCCAGAGTCCGTCGCGTGCGGCGTCGATGTCGACCGTTTGCCCGGTCGCGACGCGCATGCGCTTGTCGGCACCGCCTTTCGACGCCGTATCGTTCGCGATGGCGGCGGAATCTTCGGACAGCAATCGCGCCTGATCGACCGGAGCGAGAACGACGCGCGGTACTTCCGCGGCGGCTTGCGGATGCAGCCAGCTATACGGCTGTTCGCGATCGCGCGATTCGGCGAACGCAGGAAGCAGAAGAAAACAGGCGAACAGAAGCCAGATCGAGTTTCTTGTCCGGAACGACATGGACCTATCTCCCTAGGCAACGAACAACGCTGCGTTTCGTCAACGCGCCGGGGAGTATAGGCCTCTCGATTCCTGCGCAATCGCGGCCGGTGTGCGAATTTGCCGATCGTGCGCGTCGGACTAGCGCTCGGCTCCGGCCGCGGCATGAATGGGCGGGCGCTGATGGTGGGAATGGCCGCGTCCCTGGGACGGAGTCGTGCCCTGATTGTCGTTGCCGGCGAGCGACGTCGCGCCGGTATTGGCGGGGTCGAGCCAGTCGCGCAGGCGTGCCGCAGAGCTCGCTCCGTTCCAGGCGCTGGCGAGCTTACCGTAGCAGTCGTTTTCGTCGTTCGGAGCGCTGGGATTGCTCGCGCTGCACGCCGCGAAGCCGCCGGAGAGCGTGCCGATCAGGAGTTTTTCGTGGCCGCTGCCGGCGACGACGAACAAGCCCGAGCCCGAGGATCCGCCTTCGGTCGTGCCTTGCGAATAAGGCCCGGTCCACCAGTGCGTGTTGGTGCTCGATCCGCCGGTGCCGATGCAATTGTCGGTCGTGCTCGGCCGCGGTCCGGCGGTGATCTTCTTGGCGTCGCCGGATGGATGATGGATGCCGATCGTGCCGGCCGGCGTCGTGTTGCTCGCGTCCCAGCCGGCGTAATACACATTCCACGATTCGTCCGGCGCCTGCGAGAGCTCGACCAGCGTGAAATCCACATCGTCGCGCGTTGCGCGGAGCGTGGCGCCGTGCTGATCGTCGTTGAGGAAACCGCCGGCGGGCGGACTTAAACCTGCGCATTGCGTCGACTGATAGTTCCAGTAGACGATCATCGAGCTTGCCTCGGCGCTGCTCGAAATGCAGTGCGCGGCAGTCAGAAAATAATTCTTGCGATCGTGCGGCACGTCGGCCATCAGCGTGCCGGTGCAAAGGTAGTACGCATGCTCGTCGTCGTCGATGAATTCGAAGTACGCCTCCGAGTGGATCTGGTCGGGATACGGCTGGCCGAGCGGACAGACGACATTGACGTTGCACGCGCCGGATGTGCCGGGGCCGGTGTCGGCGACTGCCTTGGCGCGCCGGAACACGTCGCGGAATCCGGCGCCGACGCTCGTGAGCTCGATCGTGTCGCGCGCGAAATTTGCGCCGCGGGGAATGCGAAGCTCTATCGTCGCGGTGTCGCCGGGAACGGCCGAGGAATAGAAAGCGTTCGCCGGCGCGTCGGCGGCGGTGTATGGGCCTTGGTAGTAGTTATCGGCACCGATGACATAGAACGTCGCGCCTCGCGGCAGCGCGAAGCGCGCGAATGCGAGCCGCAGGTCGGTGGCTCCGATAGCGCGCACGGCGACGCGCCAGAGTTGAGACCCGTCGTCGAGCGTTTCCCAGCTGCCGTCGCGATCGGGGCGAATCGACACGGCGATCTCGTCGGCGACGCCGAGGCGCTTGGTCGGCGCGGCATTGGCTTTGGCGTCGCTGTCGATGCGGCGCTGCATCGCGTCGATGGTGCCGACGTCGACGACGGGAACGGAAGCCGCGACTTTCTCGGGATGCGCGAGCGTGTACGGTGGCTCGCCCTGGCGCGCGTGGAGCGGCGTCGTGACGACGGCGATCAGCGCGCACAGTGCTGCGTGTCGTGCATAGCGAAAAATCCGATCGAATGTCTGCATTGGGCACTCCTCTTGCCGCCGCGCCGAGCATACGGCGTCCGCCGGTTTCGCGGAACGATCGATGTCCGTTAATGCCAACCGCTCGACGCCAATAGCCCGAAGCACGCGGCGAACAGCAGCAGCGCGACCGCGAAGATCGACGCGATGCCGATGGCGACGCCGGCCGCCGATCGCGTCTGGCCGCGCCGCGCGAGCCAGACGATGAGCGCGATCATCGCGATCCACGGCAGCAGCAGCGCGACGATGAACGCCGCATCGCCGGAGCTGCCGACGAATGCGCCGATCAGAAGCGCGACGACGATGTAGCCGCCGATGAAGATCGCCCAGGCGAGGCCGACGCCAAGCAGGAGCGAGCCGCGATTGGGCGACGGCGGAATTGGAACCGGCGTTGGAGCATTCATGCGGAATCTCCGTGTGCGAAAGGTTCAGGTGTAACTCTGGCTCGCGCGCTTGCGCAGCGCTTCAAGGCGCTGCACGCGATCGTCGCGATAGAAAAGATTGAATGTATCGAACGGAATCAGCCGTCCGTCCGGCTGCGCGATGTGCACGCACGATTTCTTCACCGCGCGAAGATCGAACGAATACGCGTCGATGAATTGCATGATCAGGATGCGGAACACGTTGCGATAGTTCCATTCCTGCGGCGCCTGCACCGAAGGCAGACAGCACAGGAGATCGGACAGCGAGCACGCCTGCGATTCGGGTGAGTGGTTCGTCGCGAACAATTCGAACACGTGCGCGCGCAGTGCTTCGTCGCGCTCCACGACGATCGTGTTGCGGCCCTTCGCGACCAGCGTTTCCGGCGAGACGAAGCGCGTCAGCGGCACGGTCGCGTCGCCGAGCTTCAGCGCATAGGCCATCGCGAGGCAATCGGGATTGCACGGCACGGGAATGAGATCGTCGGGCTCGAACGTCTTGGTTTGTTCCAGGATGCGCCGGCGCACCTCGCTCAAGGTCAGGCGGTCGCGCGCGGGATCGTAGTTCTCCAAACGTCCCGCGGCCTGGATCGGCTGGAACGTCACGCCGCGCACGCAGGGCTGCTTCAGCGCGAATTCGACGATCTCGCCGAGCTCGTGATCGTTGAGGCCTTTCTTGACGGTGACGACGAGCGTCGTCGAGATGTCGTGCTCGTTGAGCCGTTCGAGCGCGCGCTTTCGCACTTCGGAAAGTTTTGCGCCGCGCAGATCCTGATGCACTTCGTCGCGCAGCGAATCGAATTGCAGATACAACTCGAATCCCGGCTCGTATTCCTTCAAACGCGCCGCGAAGTCTGCTTCTTTGGCGATACGCAGGCCGTTCGTGTTGACCATCAGATGCCGGATTGGACGGCGTTTCGCAGCATCGAGGATCGTGAAGAAATCCGGATGCAACGTCGGCTCGCCGCCGGAGATCTGCACGACGTCGGGCTCGCCTTCGTTGGCGACGACCGCATCGAGCATGCGCTCGACCGTTGCGAGATCGCGGAAACCTGGGCGGTGCGGACCGGAATCGGCGTAGCAGATCGGGCAGCGCAGATTGCAATGATCGGTGATCTCGATCAGCGAAAGGCAGCTGTGCTGCATGTGCTCGGGGCACAGGCCGCAATCGTAGGGGCAGCCCCAGCGCTGCTCCGTATTGAAGCGGCGCGGCATCTCGGGCGTCTTGATGAAGACCTCGCGCGATTTCCGGTAGTAGTCGGCGTCGTCGGCGATCAGCACGCGCTCGCGGCCGTGCTCGGGACACCATTTTTCGAGATAGACGCGATCGTCCTTGAGCAGGATCTTCGCTTCGACGCGCGCGAGGCAGGTCGAGCAGATCGACACTGCCGAGTCGTAGAACAGATACGGCCTCAGTTTCGCGCCCACAGAATCCTCCCGAGCCGCGGCCAGTCGCGCCAGTAGTAGCACAGCCCGGCGATGCAAAGCAGCTGGATGCCGGAAACGACGCCAAAATACGCGTACGGGACCGGCTTGATCGCATCGACCGCGAGACGAAACGCGAGATACGCGACCATGAAGAAGCGAAACCGATCGCCGGCGACGGTGAATGCGTCGCGTCGCGCATATACGACGATCATCAGCACGATCAGGAATGCGATTTCGTAGAGTTGCGTCGGATGCCGCGGCACGCCGTCGCCGAAGTCGACGGCCCAGGGCAGGGCGGTCGGATTGCCGTAGGTGTGATCGGCAAGGCCGGCGAGAAAACAGCCGACGCGACCGATCGCGATGCCGAGCATCAGCGCGAACGCGAAGGCATCGCCGCTGGAACCTCGGGCGCCGATGATTTTCTTGGCGATCTCGACGCCGGCGAGACCGCCGAGCAGCGCGCCGACGATGGTCTTGCCTTCGAGCAATCGCTGCCAGCTCGGGAAATCCGCGAACGCCGTCAGCGGATCTTCGATCCAGAATCCGATCTTGGCGCCGAGCGCCGCGCCGACGATCGCGGCGACGGCGATCCATACGCTGCGATCGGCATCGGCGAGCACCGGCAGCGCTAGCCGCCGCCGCTCGCGCAGGAACACGCGGAATCCGATGAAGTACGCGGCCGCTTCGACGACGGTGTGCAGCGCGACCGGTGTCATGCGCGGCGGCGCGGAATCAGTCGCGATGCGCCGCGTTGCGGTCGCGGCCGGCGCCGAGCTTGCGGTCGATTCCGCCGAAGAGTTTCTTGAAGAAGCGCGACAGTTTGCCGCGCTGGGTCTTGCGCGCTTTTTCTTCTTCGCTGGTCAGCCAGGCGACCTGGATCACACGGCGCTCGCCTTCGTACGGCAGATGGCCGTGGAACGAATTGTCGGCGCGCTTGAATGCGGCGATCGCGCCGTACAGCGGCTTAATTTCGGGCGCGGCGAGATCGTCGATGTCGTCGATGCGATTGAGGAAACGGAAGCAGCCGTCGCTGGTGTCCGGCCACGACTCGTTGAGATAGATCAGCGCCGTCGCCACCTTGGATTTGCTGTCGGTGTGGATCGTGCCGTGCCGCTTGTTGAGCGCGCGGCAGATCGTGACCAGCGTCGGATACGCGCCGAGGTTCGGGATGCCGAGCTTTTCGCCGAGCGCATCGGCGAACGGACGCGCGGTCAGCGCCTCGACCAGCCGGTTCACGCTAGGCCCGCAATCCTCGGCCGCGTACGGGAAGAATCCGGCGCCGCTGTAGCGCGGGAAATCCTCGCGAAGATCGTCCTGCGCGGCGGCGGGAAGCTGACCGCTGGCGATGACGAAAGGGAACGGCTCGTGCTGGACGCGCGTCGAAGGAGCGGTCAGCCGGGCGGGATCGATGAGGACTTCGGCGTTCATGCTGCGCATTGTATGCGCGGGCGATTGCGGGGTGTCTTGAGGTGCGAATTGCTGTAGAATTTCGACTCGCCTCGATTCCTTTACCGCCCGGCCTACGGACTGGTCCCAACCAGCCCGCGGGTTCTGTCGCACCCGAGTTTCATCGAGGTACGGATGCGCGGGCCGCACACTCTCTACAGGCGAACGCATGACCCTTCCAGCCCTCCTTGCCCTTGCCGATGGCAGCCTCTTCCGCGGAGTCGCGGTCGGAGCCGAGGGGAAGGCCGTCGGCGAGGTCGTGTTCAACACCGCGATGAGCGGCTACCAGGAAATCCTGACCGATCCGTCGTACAGCCGGCAGATCGTCACGCTGACCTATCCGCACATCGGCAACACCGGTTGCAACGCGGTCGATACCGAATCCTCGAAAGTCCACGCCGCCGGTCTCGTCATCCGCGATCTTCCGCTCGCCGCGAGCAACTGGCGATCGGAAGAAACGCTCGACGCTTACCTCAAGCGCAACAACACCGTCGCGATCGCCGAGATCGACACGCGCCGTCTGACGCGCCTCTTGCGCGACAAGGGCGCGCAGAACGGCTGCATCGTCGCCGGCAAGGACATATCGGACGATGATGCGCTCGCCGCCGCGCGCGCTTTTCCCGGCCTCATGGGCATGGACCTCGCCAAGGTCGTCTCGGTGCGCGAGCGCTACGTCTGGCGCGAAGGCAGCTATTCGCTCGACGAGACGAAATTCGCGACGCCGCCGGCGCGATTCCGCGTCGTCGCTTACGACTTCGGCGTCAAGCGCAACATCCTGCGCCTGATGGTCGATCGCGGCTGCGAGGTCACGGTCGTTCCGGCCGAGACGCCGGCGAGCGAGGTCTTTGCGCTCCGTCCCGACGGCGTGTTCCTTGCCAACGGTCCGGGCGATCCGGAACCTTGCGATTACGCGATCGCCGCGATCCGCGAGTTCATCCGCGCTCGCCTGCCGACGTTCGGCATTTGCCTGGGCCATCAGCTTCTTGGCCTGGCGGTCGGTGCGCGCACGGTCAAGATGAAATTCGGCCACCACGGCGCCAATCATCCGGTGATTGATCTGGCATCGGGCCGCGTGATGATCTCCAGCCAGAACCACGGCTTCGCCGTCGACGAGGCGACTTTGCCCGCGAACGTCAAAACGACGCACCGTTCGCTGTTCGACGGCTCGCTGCAAGGTATTCGTCTCACCGACGCCCCGGCTTTCAGTTTCCAGGGACACCCCGAGGCGAGTCCCGGCCCGAACGACGTGGCCGGCCTGTTCGACGAGTTCATCCAGCTGATGGAGGCGCGCGCGGCTGCCGCGGCGTAAATCGCATGACCCGCATTCGATCGATGATTCGTGTCCATTTCATCGCGCTCTTCGCGCTCGCGTTCGCTGTCGCTTCGGTCCCGGCCGCAATTGCGGCCCAGCCGAAGAGTCACGCCGCGACCAAGAAAGCCGCCGAGCCGCCCAAGCCCGTCGGCGAAGTCGTCCAATATCCGGATCTGGAAACGCGCATCGGTTCGGAAGTGGTCATCGAGACGACGCTCAAGACCGTGCGCCGCGGCAAGCTCATCAAATACACGCAACCGGTGCTGACGATCCAGCTCGGTCCGGAATCGGGCTCGATCGAGCTCTCGGTTCCGCGCGAAACGATCAAGACCATCACCGTCGTCGCGCCCACGCCGCCGGCGGACACGAACGAAGGGAAGGCTGGTGCCAAGAAGAACTGATCTCCGCTCGATCCTGATCATCGGCGCCGGCCCGATCGTCATCGGCCAGGCCTGCGAGTTCGACTATTCCGGCGCGCAGGCCTGCAAGGCGCTCAAGCAAGAAGGGTTCCGCGTCGTCCTGGTCAATTCGAACCCGGCGACGATCATGACCGATCCGGAAACCGCGGATGCCGTCTACATCGAGCCGATCAACTGGCAGACGGTCGAGAAGATCATCGCCAAGGAGCGTCCGGATGCGCTGCTGCCGACGATGGGCGGCCAGACCGCGCTCAACTGCGCGCTCGATCTCGCCGATCACGGCGTGCTCGAAAAATACGGCGTCGAGCTGATCGGCGCGTCGCGCGATGCGATCCGCATGGCCGAGGACCGCGAGCTGTTCCGGCTTGCGATGGCGGACATTGGCCTGGAATGTCCGAAGGCCGAGGTCGCGCGCACGTTCGAGCAGGCGCTTGAGACGCAGGCCAAAGTCGGCTATCCGACGATCATCCGCCCGAGCTTCACGCTCGGCGGCTCCGGCGGCGGCATCGCCTACAACGTCGAGGAGTTCGAGGAGATCGTCAAGCGCGGCCTCGAGCTCTCGCCGGTGCACGAAGTGCTGATCGAAGAATCGGTGCTCGGCTGGAAGGAATTCGAGATGGAAGTCGTCCGCGACAAGGCGGACAACTGCATCATCGTGTGCTCGATCGAGAATTTCGATCCGATGGGCGTGCACACCGGCGATTCGATCACGGTCGCTCCGGCGCAGACCTTGACCGACAAGGAATACCAGCGCCTGCGCGATGCCTCGATCGCGGTGTTGCGCAAGATCGGCGTCGACACCGGCGGATCGAACGTGCAGTTCGGCGTCAACTCCGAGAACGGCCGCGTCGTCGTCATCGAGATGAATCCGCGCGTGTCGCGCTCGTCGGCGCTCGCATCGAAGGCGACCGGTTTTCCGATCGCGAAGATCGCAGCCAAGCTCGCGGTCGGCTATACGCTCGATGAGCTCCGCAACGAGATCACCGGCGGCAAGACGCCGGCCTCGTTCGAGCCGACGATCGACTATGTCGTCACCAAGATTCCGCGTTTCGCGTTCGAGAAATTCCCCGCGGCTGATCCGCGCCTGACGACGCAGATGAAGTCGGTCGGCGAAGTCATGGCGATCGGGCGCACGTTCCAGGAATCCTTGCAGAAAGCGCTGCGCGGCCTCGAAACCGGCAAGTGCGGGCTCAATCCGAGCAAGCTCGATACGTCGACGACCGATGGACTGGCTTCGCTGAAGCGCGAGCTTCGCGAGCCCGGTCCGGATCGCGTCTTCTATGTCGCCGATGCGTTCCGTGCGGGGCTCTCCCGCGAGGACGTGTTCGCGCTGACGCACATCGATCCGTGGTTCCTGGTGCAGATCGAGAATCTCGTCGCGGTCGAAGGCGAAGTGAAAACCGGCGGTCTCGCCGCGCTCGATGCGGCGCGCATGCGCCAGCTCAAGCGCAAGGGGTTTTCCGACGCGCGCCTCGCCGAGCTCACCGGCACGGACGAGAATGCGATCCGCCATCTGCGCCGCGCGTTCGGCGTGCGGCCGGTGTACAAGCGCGTCGATTCGTGCGCGGCCGAGTTCGCCACGACGACGGCGTATCTCTATTCGACCTACGAAGAAGAATGCGAAGCCGATCCGACCGATCGCAACAAGATCATCGTGCTCGGCGGCGGACCGAACCGGATCGGGCAGGGCATCGAGTTCGATTATTGCTGCGTCCATGCCGCGCTCGCACTGCGCGAAGACGGCTACGAGACGATCATGGTCAACTGCAATCCGGAAACGGTGTCGACCGATTACGACACCTCGGATCGCCTCTATTTCGAGCCGCTGACGCTCGAAGACGTGCTCGAGATCGTCGACAAGGAAAAGCCCAAGGGCGTGATCGTGCAGTACGGCGGACAGACGCCGCTGAAGCTCGCGCGCGCTCTCGAAGCCGCCGGCGCGCCGATCATTGGCACCTCGCCCGATTCGATCGATCTCGCCGAGGATCGCGAGCGGTTCCAGAAGCTCATCGACAAGCTCAAGCTCTCGCAGCCGCCGAACCGCATCGCGCGCAACGCGGATGAATCGATCGCGCTCGCGCGCGAGATCGGCTATCCGCTGGTCGTCCGTCCGAGCTACGTGCTCGGCGGACGCGCGATGGAAATCGTCTACGACGACGCCGATCTTTCGCGCTACATCCGCGAGGCCGTGCGCGTGTCGGAATCATCCCCGGTGCTGCTCGATCGTTTTCTCGATCATGCGTCCGAGGTCGACGTCGACATCATCGCCGACACCGAAGGCAATGTGCTGATCGGCGGCGTGATGGAACATATCGAGGAAGCCGGCGTGCATTCGGGCGATTCCTCGTGCTCGCTGCCGCCGTATTCGCTGTCGCCGGCGGTGCAGGACGAGCTCCGCCGTCAGGTGACGATGCTCGCGCGCGAGCTCAAGGTCGTCGGCCTCATGAACACGCAGTTCGCGATCCAGTTCGACAAGAACGGCGCCGACACGGTGTACATCCTCGAAGTCAATCCGCGAGCGTCGCGAACGGTGCCGTTCGTGTCCAAGGCGACCGGCGTCGCGCTCGCCAAAATCGCCGCGCGCTGCATGGTCGGGCGCACGCTCGCCGACCAGAATGCCGTCGGCGAGGTCGTGCCGAAATACTATTCGGTCAAGGAAGCGATCTTCCCGTTCCTGAAATTCCAGAACGTCGATCCGATTCTCGGCCCCGAGATGCGCTCGACCGGCGAAGTCATGGGCGTCGGCCGGAGTTTCGGCGCGGCGTTCGCGCGCGCGCACGAAGCCGCCAGCATCAAGGCGCCGTCGTCCGGCAAGGCGTTCCTGTCGGTGCGCGATGCGGACAAGGAGCGCCTGCTCGAAGTCGCGACTGATCTGGCGCATCGCGGCTTCAGCCTGGTCGCGACCGGCGGCACGCACAAGTTCCTGGCCGAGCACGGCATCGCGTGCGAGCGCATCAACAAGGTGCTCGAAGGCCGGCCGCACATCGTCGATCTGATCAAGAACGGCGAGATCGTGTTCATCGTGAATACGACCGAAGGCAAGCAGGCGATCGCCGATTCGTTCTCGATCCGCCGCGAAGCGCTGCAGCAGCGCGTGACATACTCCACCACGGTCAGCGGCGCCAAGGCGCTGCTGCACTCGCTCGACTACCGCGACAGCGACGAAGTCTTGAGTCTGCAGGAATTGCACAAGGAGCTGGCATGAGGCGCGCACCCATGACGCAGAAAGGCGCCGATCGCTTGCGCGCCGAGCTGGAGCGTCTGAAGTCGCAGGAGCGCCCGCGCATCATCCAGGCGATCGCCGAGGCGCGCGCGCACGGCGATCTCAAGGAGAACGCCGAGTACCACGCGGCGCGCGAGCAGCAGGGATTCTGCGAAGGCCGTATCAACGAGCTCGAAGCGGCGCTGTCGTACGCCGAAGTCATCGACGTCAGCCGTCTCAACGCAGGTTCGCGCATCGTGTTCGGCGCGACCGTCGATCTTGCCGACGAGGATTCGGGCGAGGAAGTCAGCTACCAGATCGTCGGCGACCTCGAAGCCGACATCAAGCAGCGCCTGATCTCGGTGTCCTCGCCGTTCGCTCGCGCGCTGATTGGCAAGAACGAAGGCGACACATTCGAGTTCGTCGCGCCGAACGGCACGCGCCGCTACGAGATTACCGGCGTCCGCTATCAAGCCTGATCGCGCCGCGCGCGTCCGAATCGATCGGCGTCGTCGAGAACGATGAAAGCGATCGCGATCCGTCGCCGCGCCTGCGAAACCGATGTGCGTGCGTGGCCTGCCGCCGTGCATCCGGTGCTGGCGCGCATCTACGCCGCACGCGGCCTCGCCGCCGATGCGGCGCTCGATCCGAAGCTGTCGCATCTGGCCGATCCCTCCACGCTCGGCGGTCTCGATCGCGCCTGCGAGCTGCTCCTCGACGCGATCGATCGCGATCGGCGCATCTGCATCGTCGGCGATTTCGACGCCGATGGCGCGACCGGCACCGCTGTCGCGGTGCGCGGACTGCGCTTGCTCGGTGCGCGCGACGTCGGCTATCGCGTGCCGAACCGGTTCACTCACGGATACGGGCTCTCGCCGGGCCTCGTCGACGATCTCGCCGCCGATGCGCCTGATCTGCTGGTCACGGTCGACAACGGCATTGCTTGTCATGCGGGTGTCGCGGCAGCGCGCGAGCGTGGCATGCAGGTCATCGTGACCGATCATCATCTACCCGGCGCAGCGTTGCCGGCGGCCGATGCGATCGTGAATCCGAATGTCGCCGGCGACGGTTTTCCGAGCAAGGCGATCGCCGGCGTCGGCGTGATGTTTTATTTGTTGCTCGCGTTGCGCGCGCGGCTTCGCGCTGCGGGACGGTTCGCCGGCGGCGCCGAGCCCGATCTTTCCGTGCTGCTCGATCTCGTAGCGCTCGGCACGGTCGCCGATCTGGTCGCGCTCGATGCGAACAACCGCGTGCTCGTCGCCGCGGGTCTGCGGCGCATTCGCGCCGGTCGCGCATGCGCGGGAATATCCGCGCTGTGCCGCGTCGCGGGGCGCGAAACCGCGCGCTTGATCGCGTCCGATTTCGCGTTCGCGCTGGCGCCGCGCATCAACGCGGCCGGACGGCTCGACGACATGCGGCTCGGCATCGAGTGCCTGGTGACCGACGATGTCGTGCGCGCGAACGAGCTCGCCGACCAGCTGTCCGCGATCAATGCGCAACGCCAGGATATGCAGGCGGCGATGGTCGAGCAGGGCGAGGCGATCGTCGCGGCTTTCATTGCCGAGCACGGCGACGAGGCGTTCCCGCATGGCGTTGTCTTGTATCAGCAGGATTGGCACGCGGGCGTCGTTGGCCTCGTCGCCTCGAAATTGAAAGAGCGCTTGCACCGTCCCGTCGTCGCGTTCGCGCCTGCGGGTGACGACAGCGAGGAGCTCCGCGGCTCGGCCCGTTCGATCGCGGGATTTCATCTGCGCGATGCGCTGGCCGAGGTCGACGTGCGCTGTCCCGGCATGATCGCGCGGTTCGGCGGTCATGCGATGGCAGCGGGTTTGAGCCTCGCAGCGCGCCACCTCGCCGCGTTCGCCGCGGAGTTCGACGCGGTGGCGCGCGGCCGTCTCGATGCCGAACTGCTCGAGCACGTGATGTGGAGCGATGGCGAGCTCGGCGCTGCGGATTTGTGCTTCGAGCTTGCGACCGCGCTTCGTTTCGGCGGCCCCTGGGGCCAGGCGTTCGCGGAGCCGGCATTCGACAACGTATTCCGGGTCGAATCGTGGCGCCTGGTCGGCGAGAAGCATCTGCAGCTGCGGCTTGTGGTCGACGGAGCCGTCGAGGTCCTCGAAGCGATCATGTTCAACGCGCTCGAATACCTGCCGCCGCCGGAGCGGCTGCGCGCGCTGTATCACCTCGACGTCGATACCTGGAACGGGCGCGACCGGTTGCGGCTTCTGGTCCGTCACTTCGAAGCGGCGTGATCGCCGCGGCGTACCCGCTTTCGCGGGCACGTCGGGATGTTAAAATTCGGCATTCGGCTTCGAATACACGAGAGCATCATGGCGACAACGCACCCCATCGATACCAATCAGATCCGCTCGCGCATCGGCGATCTCAAGGAGCGCGTGGGTTCGCTCAGGGGGTATCTTTGACTTCGATGTGAAGGCCGAGCGCCTCGAAGAAGTTTCGCGCGAGCTCGAAAACCCAAGCATCTGGGACAACCCGCAGCGCGCGCAGGAGCTCGGCAAGGAGCGCGCGAATCTCGATCGCATCGTCGGCGGTATCCGCACGCTGACTGAATCGTTGAGCGAGGCGGGCGATCTGCTCGATCTTGCGATCGGCGAGAACGACGAGTCGACCAGCGCCGCCGTTGCCGAAGACGTCGAAAGCCTCGCCGCGAAAGTCGAGAAGCTCGAATTCCAGCGCATGTTCTCCGGCAAGATGGATTCGGCGAACGCATTCGTCGACATCCAGGCCGGCGCCGGCGGCACCGAGGCGCAGGATTGGGCCGAGATGCTGTTGCGCATGTACCTGCGCTGGTGCGAGCACAAGGGCTGGAAAACCGAGTTGCTCGAAGCGTCGGCGGGCGAAGTTGCCGGCCTCAAGAGCGCGACGTTCCGCGTCGAAGGCGATTACGCCTACGGCTGGCTCAAGACCGAGATCGGCGTGCACCGCCTGGTGCGGAAATCTCCCTTCGATTCCGACAACCGGCGGCACACGAGCTTCAGCTCGGTCTTCGTCAGCCCCGAAGTCGACGACGATATCGACATCGAGATCAATCCGGCCGATTTGAAGACGGACGTCTACCGCTCGTCCGGTGCCGGCGGCCAGCACGTCAACAAGACCGAATCGGCGGTGCGCATCACGCACATGCCGAGCGGCATCGTCGTCGCCTGTCAGACCGAGCGCTCGCAGCACGCGAACCGCGATCGCGCGATGAAGATGCTGAAGGCGAAGCTTTACGAAATGGAAGTGCTCAAGCGAAATGCCGAGAAGGATGCGCTCGAAGCGACCAAATCCGACATCGGCTGGGGCAGTCAGATCCGCAACTACGTGCTCGATCAGTCGCGCATCAAGGATCTGCGCACCGGCATCGAACGCACGGATACGCAGAAGGTGCTGGACGGCGATATCGACGAGTTCGTCGAGGCGAGCTTGAAGGCGGGGCTGGAAGCGGGTGCGAAACGCGCGGACGCTTGAGCGAGCGACGAATGCTAATGTCCGTCATCCCGGCGAAAGCCGGGATCCATTTCGATTTCCCGCCAAGATAAAAATGGGTCCGGCTTTCGCCGGGACGACGTGATTCGATGATTGACTCTGGACTATGGAATGACTGACGACAAGCGCGATGAAAAGGCCGAGCCGGTGACGGAAGCACCGCTCGACGAAAACAAGCTCATCGCCGAGCGTCGCGAAAAGCTGCGCGCGCTGCGCGGTCAAGGCATCGCGTTCCCGAACGATTTCGCTCCGGGCGCGTTCGCGGGCGATCTGCAATCGGAATATGCCGACGCGGAGCGCTGGACGGCCGAAGCGCTGACCGAAGCGAATCGTCGCGTGCGCGTCGCCGGCCGCATCATGGCCAAGCGCATCATGGGCAAGGCGAGCTTCGTCCAGATCCAGGACATGAGCGGGCGCGTCCAGCTGTTCCTGCAGCAGGCGGCGCTCGGCGATGCGTACGAGGCGTTCAAGAGCTGGGACGTCGGCGACATCGTCGGTGCGGAAGGTACTTTGATGCGCACCAAGACCGGCGAGCTTTCGGTCAAGGTCGATGCGCTGCGCCTCGTCACCAAGTCGCTGCGTCCGCTGCCGGACAAGTGGCATGGGCTTTCGGATGTCGAGCAGCGCTATCGGCAGCGCTATGTCGATCTGATCGTGACGCCGGAATCGCGTCGCGTGTTCGAGCTGCGCTCGCGCATGATCCGCTTCATGCGCCAGTGGCTCGAAGCCGAGCCGCGCCGATTCATGGAAGTCGAGACGCCGATGATGCATCCGATTCCGGGCGGCGCGACGGCGCGCCCGTTCGTGACGCATCACAACGCGCTCGATCTCGACATGTACCTGCGCGTGGCGCCGGAGCTCTACCTGAAGCGCCTCGTCGTCGGCGGCTTCGAGCGCGTTTACGAGATCAACCGGAATTTCCGCAACGAGGGCGTGTCGACGCGGCACAACCCCGAGTTCACGATGCTCGAGCTGTATCAGGCGTACGCGACGTACACCGAGATCATGGATTTGACCGAAGCGATGATCCGCGAGACCGCGAAGGCGACGCTCGGCAAGACCGCGCTGACCTGGGAAGGTCGCGATATCGATGTCGGTCCGCCGTTCCGGCGCTGGGCGATGGCCGAGGCGGTGCTCCATCACAATCCCGAGATTGCCGGGAGCGATCTTCGCGATCGCGTCGCGATGGCGCGTCACTGCGAGCGGCTCGGCATCCACGTCAAGGCCGATTACGGCACCGGCAAGCTCCTGACCGAGATCTTCGAGGCGACGGTCGAATCGACGCTGGTGCAGCCGACCTTCATCACGCAGTACCCGACCGAGGTCTCGCCGTTGGCGCGCGCCAGCGATCACGATCCGGAGGTCACCGACCGCTTCGAGCTCTTCATCGGAGCCAAGGAGCTCGCCAATGGCTTTTCGGAGCTCAACGATCCGGAAGACCAGGCCGCACGCTTCCTGGCCCAGGTCGAGGCCAAGGACGCCGGCGACGACGAGGCGATGCATTTCGACGCGGATTACATCCGTGCGCTCGAGTACGGGATGCCGCCGGCAGGCGGGCTCGGAGTCGGCATCGACCGGCTGGTGATGCTGTTCGCGGACGTTCCGTCGATTCGCGACGTGCTGCTTTTTCCCTATTTGCGCCCGGAAGCGTAGATCCGGCCGAAAATTCCGTGGCCGGACGTCGCGAAACAGCGCCGTATTGCGTATGTATCCAAATGAGGTGTGACGCCCCAGTCGCACGCCGGAATCGCGCCCCGCGTCGGCGAGTGTGCTAGCCTAATCCGGCTGCGACTCGGCGCCGCTGGACGGATCTTTCGCCGCGCGGACGTTAGCTTTCAAGGCACCGATATCCGCGCCGTCGAAGGCGCTTGAGGGAGCGGGGCCGGACGGGGCGACCGAGGAAGTCTTCGCGGAGAGCCTTTTGAACGTATTAATCGTCGACGATCAGCCTTCAGCGCGCACGATGCTGCGACATGTCGTCGAGGGCATTGGCCCTGGCATCCGCGTGTCCGATTTCGGCAATCCGGTCGAGGCGTTGCGCTGGTCCGAGGGCAACGGGGCCGACCTTCTGCTGCTGGATTACCGCATGCCCGAGATGGACGGGCTCGAGTTCGCGCGCCGGTTCAGACGTTCCTTGTCACGTCGTGACGTGCCGATCGTCCTGATCAGCGTGGTCGGCGACGAGCCGGTGCGCCAGGCGGCGCTCGAGGCCGGGGTCATCGATTTCCTGGTCAAACCGGTCAGGCCGCGGGAATTGCGCTCACGCTGCAAGAACCTCCTCCAGATGCGCCAGCAGGGCGAATCGGTCAAGGAAAGGGCCCGTTCGCTGGAGCGGCGGGTCCTGGACAGCCTGCAGGAAGTCGAGCAGCGGGAGCGGGAAACGCTGTTCCGGCTGGCCAAGGCGATCGAGTACCGCGATCTCGGCACCGGCATCCATCTCTTGCGGATGTCCCACTATGCCGAGCTGATCGCCGAGGCGCTCGGCATGCCCGAGGAAGAGACCAGCATCCTCACGCTGGCCGCGCCGCTGCACGATATCGGCAAGATCGGCATCCCGGATGCCGTGCTGCTCAAGCGCAGCAGCCTGACCGACGAGGAATTCGCGGTCATGCGCCGCCATCCCTTGATCGGCTACGAGATCCTGCGCGATTCGCCGAGCAAGTTCGTTCAGATGGGAGCGCTGATTGCGCTGCGCCATCACGAGCGCTGGGACGGCAGCGGCTACCCGGATGGGCTCAAGGGCGATGCCATCCCCCTGGCTGCCCGCGTCGTGGCGGTCGCGGACGTGTTCGATGCCCTGACGTCGGAGCGCCCGTACAAGCGGGCCTGGAGCGCCGAGGAGGCGTTCGACTATATCCAGGCCAACCGTGGCACGCTTTTTGATCCCTCTTGTGTAGATGTGTTACTCGCCAATCAAGCACGAATCCTCGACATCCTCCAGGCGAAACTGGCACCGCCTGGTCTTGGGCTTTGAGCCCGACGGGTGTCCCTTATGTCGCCATGGTTCGAAGGAATGAGCCCCGTCCTCGCCAGCCTGCGCGCACGCTACGCGAATCGGCCTGACAGCGAGCACGGCCAGGCCTTCGTCCGCCTGGCGATTCTTCTGGTCGTCCTGGTTTATCTGTGCGGCGTCGGCACGGTCGCGGGTTTCCACGACCCGGCGCTGCGCACGGTGCTGTTGTTCGTCGCGATCGAATCCCTGGTCGGTATCGGCATCCTGACGGCGATTGCGCTGCGTCCTGGCGTTTCGCGCCTGCGCCGCATCGTCGGCATGGTCGCCGACTACACGATGATGGGCGCGGCGATGCACCTGATGGGCGCGCACCTTGCGCCCGTCTACGTCGTGATCTTGTGGGTCACGATCGGCAACGGCCTGCGCTTCGGTCCGCGCTTCCTCTTGGGTGCCGTCGGCCTCGCCAGCCTTTCGTTCCTGCTCGTCATTACGACGACGGATTACTGGCTCGAGAACGCGGTGCTGGCCTGGGGTCTCCTGGCCGGCCTCATGGCGATTCCGGCGTATCTGACCTCGCTGCTGCGCGCGTTGACGCGTGCGACCGAGGAAGCGCGCCGCGCCAACGAGGCCAAGAGCCGCTTCCTGGCCAACATGAGCCATGAGTTCCGCACGCCGCTGAACGGTATCGTCGGCATGTCGGAGCTGCTCGCGACGACCAAGCTCAACGCCGAGCAGCGCGAGTGCTCGGACGTCATGCAGGCTTCGGCCCGCACGCTGCTCGCGCTGGTCGAGGACGTGCTCGATATTTCCGCGATCGAAGCCGGCAAGCTCAAGCGCGCCGATGCCGATTTCCGCCTCGGCGACATCCTGCGCGGCATCCAGCTGATGCTGCAGCCGATCGCGTCGAACAAGGGTCTCGTGTTCGAGATCGACGTCGCCCGCGAAGTGCCCGATTACCTCCACGGCGACGGCAATCACCTGCGCCAGATTTTGGTCAATCTGGTTTCCAACGCGGTCAAGTTCACCGAATCCGGACGCGTGCTGGTGTCGGTCAGCCGCGTCGGCTCGAACTGGGGCGCGACGGCGCTGCTGCGCTTCTCGGTGCGCGACACCGGCATCGGCATTCCCGAAGCCGCGCAGCCTCGCATCTTCCAGGCGTTCGAGCAGGCCAGCGTCGGCCACGGCCGCCGCTTCGGCGGCACGGGCCTGGGCACCACGATCGCCAAGGCGCTGACCGAGCTCCTCGGCGGCCAGATCGGTTTCGAGAGCCGCGAAGGCGAAGGCTCGCACTTCTGGGCCGAGATGCCGTTCGATATCGCCGCGGGCGCCGAAGTCGCTGCCGAAGCGCATCAGCGGCCGGTGCTGGTGTCGGGCCGCGAGAACGTCATCGCGTTCGACGATCCTTTCGTGCGCCACCGCGCGCGCGTGCGTCCGCTCAGCCTGCTTGTCGCCGACGATCAGCCGGCCAACCTCACGGTGCTGCGTCGCCTGCTCGAAAAAGCCGGACACCAGGCGCAGGTCGTCGAGAGCGGCGAGGACGTCCTCAACGTGCTCGAGAGCGCGCGCTTCGATGGCGTCATCATCGATCTGCATATGCCGGGCGTCAGCGGACTCGATGTCTTGAAGCAGGTCCGCGTGATGGAAGCGGGCTCGCAGCAGCTGACGCCGTTCATCGTGCTCAGCGCCGATGCGACCGCCGAAACCGTGCGTGCCTGCGAGCAAGCCGGCGCGCGCGCGTTCCTGACCAAACCCATCGTCGTCGCACGATTGCTCGATGCGCTCGCCGACGTTGCGCTCGGCTCGTCCGAGAGCCAGATCAAGTCCGCGCAGATCGTCGCCGAGGCCGAAGCCGGCGAGGCGGTGATTTCGCGCAACGTCATCGAGGAGCTGGCCGAGCTGCACCTCGGCGGCGATTTCCTCGGACTGTTCATCGACGAGTGTCTGCGCGATGCGTTGAAGAGCATCAGCGAGCTCGAAAAATCCGGCGCGGCGGGGCAGTGGGATCTGTTCCGCGATCACTGCCACGCGCTGAAGGGCGTTGCCGGCAACATGGGCGCGATGCGCCTTGCGACGGCGGCTTCCGAGGCGATGAAGCTCGGCAACTGGCAGCTGCCGCGCGAATGGCGCCAGCGCCTGCGCGGACTGCGCGAGCAGCTCGAGCTCGCGCGCAATGCACTCAAATCGAATTCGACTGCGATCGCAGCGGAACGCGGGCCCGAGAGAATCAGCTAGGCCCGCGTTCGCCGTTTTGGAGGGGTTTCCTTAACCGTGTATCAGACCGCCGCGGCGACGCGCGCGATCGAAGATTCCTGCGCGACGGCGGGCATGTCTTCGACGACGGCGGGACGCTTCTGCTGCGCGCGAACCAGACGCTCCATGATGCGCAGCGACTTCTCGCCGAGCTGCAGCGCGGTGTCGACCCACACTTCGGTCACCTGCATCAGTTCGGCCAGCGTCACGGGCTTGGCGATCTGGCGCACGCGATTCATCGCCGAGCGCGCATGCGCGATGCGCTGGTTGCGGCGGATGAGCTCGTGCACGGCGGCGACGCCTTCGCCCTTGGGCACCAGGACGTCGATGACGCCCATGCGATGCAGGTCTTCGCTCGAATAGATCGTTCCGTTCAGCATCATTTCTTCGGCGAGACGCGGACTGACGCGCTGGCACAGGAACGAGTACGCGCCCATGCCCGGGAAGAGATCGAACAGGACTTCAGGGAAGCCCATGCCGATGCCTTTTTCGGCAACGACGGTCTGGCACGACAGCGCAAGCTCGAGGCCGCCGCCGAGCGCATCACCCTGAACGAGCGCTACGGTGTGGGCATTGCGGTTCAGCGCCGCATGCAGCTCGTGGACGCCTTCGACGCACAGGCGTGCGTAGGCGAGGAGGTGTTCGCGGTTGCGCTCGCGGATCAGGCGGCAGAAGAGCTCGAGGTCGCCCCCGAGGTTGTAAACGTTTGCATCCGATGCGACGACGATGTGTGACAGGCCGCTATGCCCATTTGCGGCTCGCATGGTCAGATCATCGGCGGTACGCTTCAGGAATTCGCGCATTTCCTTCATCAGCGGAACGCTGAAGCACGCGCGATATCCCATGTCGCGCTGGAATCGGTGCGCGTGCATAAAGCACCAATATGCATTGTCTGCCGGATCTTCCAGAGTGCGCAGCAGACGGTAATCGTTATCACGATGTAGAACTTCGACGGCGGTCATGGCAGGAAACCCCTTTTAGGCTTGGACGCCGCTCGCTGATCGCTCACGTAGCGGCAGAGCGCTGCACCCCTCCAGTGCCCCCATAATCGGGACGATCGGGCGCGAGTGTATCGCAAAATTTGTGTGAAATTTGACAACCAGTGTCATTTATGCAAACGCGATCCAACTTCGTGTTTTGCTAAAAAAACCGCATAAAATCGGCAGCTTGCGTCTATTTGCGACGTGCAGTGGATGTGAATTTCGGTGTCAAATATTCTTCACCCTGATTGGCACGGTTATTGACGTCTTTCGTTCCGGAAACAATCCGGCGAATCGGGCCCTGAGAGGAGCGAAGTGACGAATCGGGAAGAGCGGCGTTCCGGAGCGCGGTCGGCGCGCATGTCGATCCAGTCGACCGTGCTCTTGAGCCGCGGCGCGGATGCCTGGACGACCGATATCGAGGACATTTCGGCGTCGGGCGTGCTCGTGCGCAAGCCCGACGGCTGGGCGTGCCGCGTGGGCGATCCATTCGTGCTGGATATGATGATCGGCGATCTCAACATCCACCTTGAAGCGAACGTCGCCCGCATTACCAAGGAGCACATCGGATTCGCCTACACGCGCATTCCAAGCGACAAGGAAATTCCGCTGTGGAATCTCCTCGGCGGATACGCCGACCGGCTGGAATATTTCTGAAACCGCGACGGCGCCCGGCGGCGCCGTGAATCAGGCGGTCACCGCGGCCACCGGCTCGCGCAATTCGCGCCTAAGAATCTTGCCGACATTCGTTTTCGGCAGCGAATCGCGGAATTCGATGTATTTGGGTTGTTTGTAACCCGTGAGATTGGCGCGGCAATGCGCGCGGATATCCTCGGCAGTCAATGCCGGATCCTTGCGCACGATGACGATTTTGACGGCTTCGCCCGATTTTTCGTCCGGCACGCCGACCGCGGCGACTTCGAGCACGCCCGGATGCTGCGCGACGACGTCTTCGATCTCGTTCGGATAGACGTTGAAGCCCGACACCAGAATCATGTCCTTCTTGCGATCGACGATGTAGACGAAGCCTTTATCGTCGATACGCGCGATGTCGCCGGTGCGAAGCCAGCCGTCCGCGGACAGCACCTTGGCCGTCTCGTCCGGGCGATTCCAGTAGCCCTTCATCACCTGCGGTCCGCGCACGCACAGCTCGCCCACTTCGCCGAGCGGCAGCGGACGGCCGTCGTCGTCCTGGATCGTCACGTCGGTCGAAGGGATCGGCAAGCCGATCGAACCGTTGTATTCGGGAATATCGAGCGGATTGATGCATACCGCCGGGCAGGTTTCGGTGAGCCCGTAGGCCTCGGCGAGCGTGCAGCCGGTCGCCTTCTTCCAGCGATCGGCGACCGCGCGCTGTACGGCCATGCCGCCGCCGAGCGTCAGGTGCAGCTTCGAGAAATCGACCTTGTCGAAACCGGGGGTGTTGAGAAGTCCGGCGAACAGCGTGTTGACACCGGTCAGCGCCGTGAAGCCGATGTTCTTGATGTCGCGCACGAAACCCGGCATGTCGCGCGGATTCGTGATCAAGTGGTTGTAGCCGCCAACGCGCGCGAACACCAGGAAGTTCGCCGTGAGCGCGAAGATGTGGTACAGCGGCAGCGCGGTGACGACGACTTCTTCGCCTTCCTTCATATTCGGGCTGATCCAGGCCAGCGCCTGGAGCATGTTCGCGACCATGTTGCGGTGGGTCAGCATCGCGCCCTTGGCGACGCCGGTCGTCCCGCCGGTGTACTGCAGGAACGCGATGTCATCGCCGTTGATCTCGACCTTCGGCGTCTTCTCGCGCGCGCCGCGGCGCATGGCATCGTTGAAGCGCACCGCGCCCGGAATGGAATAGGGCGGCACCAGCTTCTTGATCTTGCGCACGACGAAATTCGTGATCGCCGATTTCGGAAACCCGAGCATGTCGCCGAGACCGCTGCAGATCACGTGGCGGCAACCCGTATCGCCGAGCACTTCGGCCACCGTGTGCGCGAAGTTGTCGAGCACGATGATCGCCGAGGCGCCTGAGTCGCTCAGCTGATGCTTGAGCTCGCGCGCGGTGTAAAGCGGATTGGTGTTGACCAGGGTAAGGCCGGCGCGGAGCACCGCCATGATCGCGATCGGATATTGCAGGACATTGGGCAGCATGATCGCCACCCGGTCGCCCTTGGAGAGCTTCAGATCGTTGAGCAGGTAGCTCGCGAGGTGGCTGCTGAGCGTGTCGAGATCGTCATAGGTGATCGTCCGGCCCATGTTGACGAAGGCCGGACGATGCCTGAAACGATCGCAGCACTCCTCGAGCAACGCAGCTACGGAGCGGTACCGGCTGGGATCGATTTCGGCCGCAATGCCTTGCGGGTAGCTCGCCAGCCACGGCCGATCAGTGCTCGTCATAGGGTCTCCCGGCCCGGCGGCCGCCGAAAAGGCGGTGTCCGCTCTTGTCGTTGTGTTCCATCGAAGTTCGCACCCGGCGAGAATTGCAGCATAACGGCGGAAGAGGCGGCAAGCGGCAATGCAACGCGAGGATCATCGTTCATTATGGCGTACGATGCGCATCGTGCTTTGCCTGGTCGCCATGGCGACGGCGTGCTCGCGTGCGCCGGACGAGACGCGCATCCGCGAAGCGATCCGAGCGATGCAGTCCGTAGCCGAGGCGCGCAAGGCGGCCGGCGTGCTCGAGTACATCGCCGAGGACTTCACCGGCAACAACGGCGAGGTCGATCGCGAGGGCCTTGCGCGAATCCTGAAATTCCAGTTCCTGCGCAACACGGCGTTCGGCGCCGATGTGCACGGCCTTTCGATCGCGGTCGATGAGGATCGCGCCACTGCCAAGTTCGATCTGGCCTTGAGCGACAGCTCCGGGCGCTGGCTCCCGAGCGGCGGCGAGACCTTCGCGGTCGTCACAGGCTGGCGTCGCGAGGGAAGCCGATGGATCTGTTACTCCGCGACTTGGAATCCCAAAGATAAAGATTGAATCACGAAGATCACGAAGGAAGCTCTGGATCAACTTAGCTTCCTTCATGTCTTCGTGGTTCAGGCTTTGATCGTCTATCGCATCAAGCGGCCTTCGCCGCCGCCGGACCCGGTTTCGCCGCCAACTGGCGCAGCACGTACGGCAGGATACCGCCGTGGCGGTAGAACTCGCGCTCCTTCGGCGTCAGCAGCATCACGCGCACGGTGAAGGTCTTCGTGCCGGCGTCGCTTTGCGCAGTCACGGTTGCAATGGTCGCGTCGGGACCGGAGAAACCGGTGATCGCGAACGTTTCCTTGCCGGTGAGGCCGAGCGATTTGGCGTTCTCGCCTTCGTTGAATTGCAGCGGTAGCACGCCCATGCCGACGAGGTTGGAGCGGTGGATGCGCTCGAAGCTTTCCGTGATCACCGCCTTGACGCCGAGCAGCAGCGTGCCTTTGGCCGCCCAGTCGCGCGAGGAGCCGGTGCCGTATTCCTTGCCGGCAATGACGATCAGCGGCGTTCCTTCGAGCTTGTACTTCATCGCCGCATCGTAGATCGCGAGCTGCTCGCCGCTCGGCACGTGCAACGTGTAGCCGCCCTCGACGCCATCGAGCATTTGGTTGCGGATGCGGATGTTGGCGAACGTGCCGCGCACCATGATGTCGTCGTTGCCGCGGCGCGAGCCGTACGAATTGAAATCGGCCGGCTGCACGCCGTGTTCGATCAGGTAGCGTCCCGCCGGCGAATCCTTCTTGATGTTTCCGGCCGGCGAGATGTGATCGGTCGTGATCGAATCGCCGAAGAGACCGAGACAACGCGCGCCGCGGATATCCGACACGGGCGAGGGCTGCATCGTCATGCCGTCGAAGTACGGCGGGTTCTTGATATACGTCGACGGTTCCCAGCGGTAGATCTCGCCTTCGGGCGAAGCGATCGAGCTCCAGCGGCTGTCGCCTTTGAAGACGTCCGAATAGCTCTTCGCGAAGAGATCCGGTCCGATCGACTGCGCGATCAGGTCGCCGATTTCCTTGTTCGTCGGCCAAACATCTTTGAGATAAACCGGCTTGCCGTCGGTTCCGGTGCCGAGCGGCTCGCGCGTCATGTCGATATCGACCGTGCCGGCGAGCGCATACGCGACGACCAGCGGCGGCGAGGCGAGATAGTTCATTTTCACTTCGGGATGCACGCGGCCTTCGAAGTTGCGATTGCCCGACAACACCGACGCGACCGCGAGATCGCCGTCGCTGATCGCCTTGGAGATCTCGTCCGGCAGCGGACCCGAGTTGCCGATGCAGGTCGTGCAGCCGTAGCCGACGAGATAGAAACCGAGCTTGTCGAGCTCGTTGAGCAGTCCCGCGCGCTCGAGGTAATCGGTGACGACCTTCGATCCCGGCGCGAGCGAGGTTTTCACCCACGGCTTGGTCTTGAGGCCTTTCGCCGCGGCTTTCTTGGCGAGAAGTCCGGCGCCGATCATGACGGCCGGGTTCGACGTATTCGTGCACGAGGTGATCGCTGCGATCACGACCGCACCGTCGGAGAGATCGAAATCCTCGCCGCGCATGGACACGCGTTGTCCGGGTCCGCACGCGCTTTCGTCGTGGCCGACCGCCGTGCCGCCGCCTTCGTTCGCGAAGCGCTCGATGCTGCCGTTCTTCGGCTTGCGGTTCGCGGTCAGCACGCTGATCGCGTCCTTGTAGCTCGCGCGCACGTTCTCGAGCAGCACGCGATCCTGCGGGCGCTTCGGACCCGCGAGCGAAGGCCTCACGTCGCCGAGATCGAGCTCGAGCGTGGAGCTGTATTCGGCGTGCGGTGTCGACGCGTCATGCCAGAGACCTTGCGCTTTCGCGTAGGCCTCGACCAGCGCGATCTGCTTCGCGTCGCGTCCGGAGAGGCGCAGATAGTTGATCGCTTCGGCGTCGATCGGAAATATGCCGCAGGTCGCGCCGTATTCCGGCGCCATGTTGCCGATGGTCGCGCGGTCGGCGAGCGCGAGATGCTGCAAGCCTTCGCCGTAGAACTCGACGAATTTGCCGACGACGCCGTGCTTGCGCAGCATTTGCGTCACGGTGAGCACGAGATCGGTCGCGGTCGATCCTTCCGGCAGGCGGCCGGTCAGCTTGAAGCCGACGACCTGCGGAATCAGCATCGACGACGGTTGTCCGAGCATCGCCGCTTCCGCCTCGATGCCGCCGACGCCCCAACCGAGCACGCCGATGCCGTTGATCATCGTCGTGTGCGAATCGGTGCCGAACACGGTGTCCGGATACGCATGCCACTCGCCGTTCTTCTCGAGCGTCATGACGACGCGCGCGAGATATTCGAGATTGACCTGGTGCACGATGCCCGTACGCGGCGGCACCACCTTGAAATTGTCGAACGCTTTCTGGCCCCAGCGCAGAAAACTATAGCGCTCGCGGTTGCGCTCGAACTCGATCTTGACGTTGAGATCGAGCGAGCCCGCGGTACCGAACGAATCGACCTGTACCGAGTGATCGATGACGAGCTCGGCCGGCGACAGCGGATTGATCTTCTTCGGATCGCCGCCGAGCTTCTTCATCGCATCGCGCATCGCGGCGAGATCGACGACGCAGGGCACGCCGGTGAAATCCTGCAGCACGACGCGCGCCGGCATGAACGCGATCTCGGTATCGGGTTCCTTCTTCGCGTCCCAATTGCCGACCGCTTCGATTTCCTTCGCCGTGATATTGGCGCCGTCTTCGTGGCGCAAGAGATTCTCGAGCAGGATCTTCATCGAGTACGGCAGACGCTTGAGATCGAACCGATTCGCGAGCTTGGCGAGGCTCCGGATGTGATAGCGGGTGCCGTTGACCTCGAGCGTATCCCGGGTCGCAAACGAATCGTTCATTGATGGTCTCCTGGCTTCTGGCGCGCGTTGCGCGCGGCTGCCGTCCGTGGAACGGAGGCTGGGGTTAGCTCGCTATTATCGCTGATTTGGTGTGGGGTCTGCGACCCGGGCGCGGTGTCAGATGGTGTCGCGCATAGCGGCGACGCGGTGATGTCGTTGTGATAATTGATTGATGGTGCTTCGCGAAAACACGTCCCTGTGTTTTTCCACTCGCCATCCTGGCGAGCGGGTCACTTCTCTTTGCTTGCCCAAAGAGAAGTAACCAAGAGAAAAGGCACCCAGCGGTCGCGGTCGCCGGGCTCCTGCCC
>Ga0268265_10000826_pt1 | contig 29323 bp, 26 predicted proteins | sample KBSSwiS52_FD_190355 | JGI IMG/M metagenome (GOLD analysis project Ga0268265, IMG submission 190355) | Switchgrass rhizosphere microbial communities from Kellogg Biological Station, Michigan, USA - KBS Switchgrass S5-2 (SPAdes) (version 2) | ecosystem: Host-associated > Plants > Roots >...
GGGGAGATGAAAATAAAAATAGGGCAAACATGCGATCTTGGATCGGGATATAACCTCTATACCGACTATTATGCGGATGAGTCGGGAATATGGGGTAGTGGTACAGTTTCAATCTAAGAGGGAAACGACTTCCTCCAAAGACCAAACGCGGTCGGCAACGCCCGCTTCCATTGCCGGGGTGACGCGAAGGCTGCCATGGATACGGCAGAAGTTGTAGTTCATAAAATGGAGGGCTACGGAGTGCTCTAGGTTCTCCACCTTCTTTGAAAAGGCATTCGTCAGGCGCGTCATTCGGCGCATGCCCATCCGCATGTTCAGGTTATTCCGCTCGCAAATGCTGGTCGAAACGTGGGCGTAGAGCGGTTTGCCGATGACATGGGCTTTCCTGGCTCCCATGCAAACGGCGGGAGAGTAGCGAACCTCCGCATTGTACTTGGACGTTTCAGGATTGCCGTAAATCTTCACCAATTGCGCGTAATCGATCTCCGTGCCGAAAGCATCCTCCACTGCTGCCAGATAGGGCCGGTGAGCATCTGTGGTCAACTGGACGCGATTAGCGAGCCGTCCAGCGAGATCGTGCATGAAGTGGTAAGCGGCCCCGGCATCACGGTTGCCGACGTACCAAGCGGGAACGAGTTTGGTTTCAGGATCGATTGCCGTCCAAGTCCAGACATCGCCCCGGCCCTGACGCTTCTCTCCCTTGGGCACGTTCTTTTCCTTGCAGCCAACGAAGCTCCAAATCTCGTCACATTGAACACGCTTGCAGGAAAGATTACGGAAAACTTCATCCTGATATTTCGAGCAAGCAGCACCCAGATCAGCCAAAAGTTTCATGACCGTAGTCCGATGAACACCAGTCATCCGAGTCGTGGCGCGGAGAGAATTACCCTCTACCAAGCAGCTAACAACCCGGATGCGTTCTTCTTTGGAAATCTTGTTCATGGATTCAAAGTAGCATTTATGCTTGAGCGGTCAAGTATAAAATGAGATTGCTAAAAAAAAGTAAGCGTGGTAGGAATTGAACCTACGACCTCCCTCCTACGCCCCCGCTGCGAACGTGGACGAATGTGAGAGGGCGCTCTATCCGCTGAGCTACACGCTAAAGTGGTTAAGTGAGAACGATCCAGCCCTTGCCTCCTATTTTGATCGTTCCGTTAGAGTCTTCGATAATCTGACGAATCTTGGCCTCTGTAGTTTCGAGTCGCTCAGCGTAGTGCTTTACCCGGCCTCCCTTGCGCCGTATGGCAGCAATTAGAGTTTCCTGAGTGACCTCCCTCGCTGAGTCAGGAGTGAGGATGGCGGGGGCTGGAGCAGCTATTTTGGTCAGTCTGGCCTCTACGTCCTTAGCAAGTGCACGTAATTCCTTGGCCTCTTTCTCCAGTCTCAAGGCTTCTTCCAATAAGGGTGCAACCGTTGCTTCAATGTCTCCGATCTTCATTCCTTGAGGATATCCTAGCGTCCTAGGAATTGGCAAGGACTTATTTCATGCCTCGCCTACAAGGTCTTTCCAGTCACATTTAAACGCCCTTGCAAGCTTCCTAACCGTTTCGACTGTGGGCCGTTTCATAGCGTGTTCCTCAATTGTCTGGAGGGTGCGCACGCTTATTCCTGCTCTCAAGCATGTCTTTTCCTGAGTCCAACCCTTAGCCATGCGCAGACCGTAAACTCTTTGTCCAAACTCCTGCGGCGTCATCCCCGACTATCGCCTAAGCCGACAAAGACAACCCGCAGATGTCTGCGGGTTTTGGCTTGTCAAAAGGTGGAGGCGTATTTTATTTTTTTCAGGTGCACACGATATCTACTGCAAGCACTCCGGTCTTCAATTGGGACAACGAAACAAAGAAGCGATTGGCGGCAATCGATTTGATGCCGCCCGATGCTTACCATGAATATCGTCGAGTCTTGCAGGAGCTAAGCGCCCAAAAAAGAATATCCGAACAATACCTGAAAGCTACGGCCATCGCCGTTGTCTGCGGAATATTGGTATCCGCTTTTTTGTATTGCCGCGCCTTTGTCGATCCCTCATGGAAACTTGATCCCCAAGATTCAGATGTTGTGAGAGTTGTTCCTCACTTCTTTGCTCCTACGGAATCATACAAATATCGGTGGGGAACAGACTTGGATAATAATACAGGATGGCTTCCTTTGGACGGCGCAGGTCACTATCACGGACAACATGTCTTGGCTTACCCTGACGCAAATCCTTCTGGGGAAGCGAATGTTCCCATGCCATGAATAGGTGGTATCTAATCGTCGCCTTTGCCTTGGGCGTGCTCGTGGGATCAACTTGCTTCCCATTACCTCGATACACCTTCTACCACGGCTCAACGCGAGACTCGTGGACTGGTAAGATCAAATATCCTTACGACCAGCGTTAACTCGGGCCCATCGTGTAGTAGCACCCTTCCTTGCAATCTCTTTGCGCTTGGCTGCGCTAAGTGAATCAGCCCGGGCCTTTCCACCTTTGAGCCCACCTAATCGCCCCAGAGCCACGGCAGCAGGGTTTTTAGCCGCTTCCTCTTTTGGCTTCGTTCCAGTGGTGATCGAGACAATGCTGGCAGCAATCTGATTCAGGTCTTTACGCATGTCCCAACTTACCACATGCTTATGCGGTCAAGCAACCGGGATTTCAAACTGTACCACTACCGAATATGGCTATATGACATTGATCTTATAGCCGATTGGAAAACCATCGAAGAAGCCAAAGAGAAAATCAACGCGCTATCGGGGGAGGAGGAAAACCAAATGAGCGAGAAGAAAATTGAGGAGCTAATTAAAATTGGCGAAGCTGCCGTCCATCAAGAGGATGGAAACAACTGGATAAATCTTACGCGTTTCGACAAGGCTGCTTTAGCAATATTTACAGAAGCCGTCGCTTCGGCGTGTGCGCCCACTCATCAGGAAACAGTTTCCGCATTAGAGCGATGGATGGAGTCGGCTACAAGCGGGCAAAGAATTAATCTAATCCACGAACTCATTGGCCCATATTGCGACCATTGCGGAGATAAAGATCCGCATTGCCAATGCTGGAATGACGAATGACCTAATTCCCCGCCTTATCCTGAATATCGTTCTTGATTCGAAACATCGCGCCGTCTAACCACCGTAGAGGAGCATCTCATGCACCTGCCTACGTCGCTGATAAACTTGGTCGATTGTACGACACGGCAACGCACTAATGGCGTCTGGCAACTAGGACAGGAAGGAATAACCTGAATCAACAGCATCAGTTACGAGGTAAATGATCAATCTGTTTTTGCATCTGGGCGGTCTGGACTCGAAGCGTTGTCACGTCGGTCTTAAGAATGTCCAGGATGACATCCTCCTTGTCCATGTGACCTGTGTGGGCATCGAGAACCATCTGTTGATTGCCAAGCTTATTGTTGATCTGGTTTAACGTATTTGAGCAAGTCAACACACCAAAGGCCACCGCGCCAAGCAGCGTAATAATCGCTGGCATTGGGATGTAGGTCTGAAGCAGGTTAAAGAGCTTTTCCTTATCCATGGCTATCCTTGAGACTGATCCGCAAGATATGATGCTACTGCGGCTGCAATATCCGCATTCGTCCAATTGCCAGCAGCGTCATAGGAATCTCCACTCCAGAGAACGAAGGGCTGGTAATAGGGAACTTCCTTGATTCGTACAGTGACGGTCTTTGCAGAAGGATCATCCGTGGCAATACAGGTATAGATGTCGGGTATAGTATAGCGAGTTTCTGTCGTTTTAATGATGATCATATTTTTCCTTTTTTTACCAAATAACTTCCTGGCTGCCGCTGGCTAAAATAGATGCGCTGCCTGTGCCGGAAATGGATGAACGAATCCGAACCCACTTGCCTGCTGGGATCGTCCAGCTCAAAGGAACAGTACTACCTTGAATACTTTGCAAGACAACAGCCAGTGAAAGGCTTTGGGTATTGCTGACGCTCATCAGTGTAGTCCAGTCGCTTGGAGTTGTGGAGTTCGTGTTAGCGGTTTCCAGATAAACCAAGACAGACGCAGGGCCACTAATGCTCGCCGTGGTTGATAAGCTAATCGGATATGTCACCGAACAAGGGCGTGTGGAACTAACCTGAAATCCCGTAGAAGATGTGGTGGTAACAATAGACCGAACTACCCCGTCATTAATCGTTGGAGAAGGGATATCTGCACTGACCAACGATCTAAAAACGGGGATTACCGCCGATCCTGTAGTTGGCCCACAAAAAATAGTGTTGGCTGCTTGCGTAGCCAAGGTGCCCGTAAGCGTGCCCGCAGTGGTCACAGGTGAACCGGTAACAGTAAAGATGGAAGGCAGACTCAAGGCCGCGCTTGTAACGGTTCCGGAGCCAAGGCCAGTAACGGAAAAATTCAAATTAGGATAGGTTCCTGTAATGGATACATTTGAACCTTGAGTAGGTGCGAATTGGGCCGGGATGGTTGGCCTGCCGTTTAAGTCAGTATAAGCTCCAGAGGTGGCCACGGTAGCAAGAGAAGGTGCTCCTGTAAGTTTGGTGTAGGCTAAAGAAGTAATCCATATCGGATTGGCATAACTTCCAGAAGTTAGGGCAATAGAATCAGAAATACCATATCCTGCCAAAGTTGTTGGCGTAGACGTGATACGACTCCATTCCACAGTTCCGGTAGAGGTCTGGGCATCCGTAATTCCGTAGCCAGCCAGAGTAGTCGGCTTGGCGGTAATGCTCGACCATGACAACGAAGTAATTGGAGATGAAACCGAAATCGCTCCATCCCCAGCTATTGTTACGTTGGCCCCTTGTTTTACTCCACCCAAGACTACATTCGTGGCTACAGGCAAAATATAACCAGTTTGGGCTTTGATGTCGCCAATGGTAATGGGCTGCGAATGCACGCTTGGCGCCGGATCCCATAAGGTGAGACGGTAGCTATCATCAATAGCCAGAAGTCTTGCGCCAAGAATGAGGAATCCCAAGAGGCATAATGCCCCCAAGACAAGGAAAAAGGGTTTATATTGTTTGAAGATCATTGATAGTAAGGTAGCCAGGAATCCACGCCAGACACTGCGGTTTTAATCCATCCCGTAGGCGTTACTGGATTTGTTGGAGTTGTTGCATCGTCCAAGGCGACCACAACTCTGTTACTCTGAGAAGTAATAGTGCCTGCCGCATTAAGTCTAAAAATCCCATCCGGTGAGCCCGACTCAATGACAAATGGATTACTTCCTAAATTAGATTCATTGAGTATGAACGCATAATTTTCCACGCCGTCTTGACGAATTGCCGCCGCCCATTTTCCCATGGTATCAAGCGTGGTAAGAATAAAGGCAGCATTTCCAGCCGAACCCGCAACGCCATTAATAAAAACATTGCCCATAGAACTGAGTGAACCAGTAGCATCGGCCACAAAAATACCAAGCGGCCCATTTGCAGCATTAATCCATGCACTAACAATGGAGGGGTCTGCGGTCACGGAAACCTCTGGATTAATAGGGTCAGTTGCATCTACCAAAATCCCGCCGCCCTGAACAATACTATCTACAGTTCCTGTTCCCGGAGGAGCTACCGAAAGAACGCCACTGGCATCAATGGTTACGTTGTTCCCCTGCTTGACGCCGCCAAGGACGGTGGTCGTTGCCACCGGCAAGACATAACCGCCACCTCCACCACCACCAGAACTAGGAGTGATTACCAATTGACCCCCATCCGTGAGCGTGAGTGTGGCTACGGGCACGAATGTGCCATTAACCATCGCATAAAGGATATTGGGAAATTGGTTAGTGACCATAAAAGTTAGACCTCACCTGCCCGCAGACGTTCCATGAAGGACTTTGGTTTTTCAGGAGGCGGGGTTCCGGGAGGACGACCGCCTCCGATAGTAGGAGTTCCTGCGTCTTCATCGGCAAGTTTGCTCTCGAGTTCGGCTACGCGAGCTTTCAAAGTCTTAACCTGATTTGCGAGAGGCTTACTTAGAAAAGCCGAAGTAATAAGTGCGGCGCGATCAGTATGAGACATTCGCTCCAAATCCTGCTCATTCAATTTACCGGCAGATTCAAAAATCTGAGACTTAAGGGCTGTTCCCTCTTCACCATCAAAGAGACCAATTTCAGAAGCTTCCTTTTCGATAGCGGGAAGAGTCTGTTTCGTGAAAGCCTCTTTGCGATCTGAAACCAGCTTTTCCACATAGGCCTTGATTTGGCCTTCGCGAGTTTCGTTTAGGACTTTCTTTGAAGCCTCAAAATCAGAGGCAACCTTGGCCCGATCCTGTTCAATCGCTTGAAGCTCCAAAATCTCAGAGGCTGCTTGAGCCCGATCAATAACGCCAACCGATTCCAAAAGCGTGTTCAGTTCTCCCCGAGTAGCGCGTCCTCCATCAATCGCTTTGAAAAGAGCCGCTTCGGAAATCTCATAGGTTTTGGCAATCTCACCCAAAGATTGCTTGATCGCAGCCGGACGCTCGACAAACTTTTGCTTGTAAACGGGATCATTGAAAACATCAACTTCGCGCAGTTTGGTCAAATACTCATCACGTTGTTTCTTGGTCGTTTCAAATTCAGTTTCCAGTTCAGGAGTGAGCGGCTTGATTGTCTTGATTCGCTCCTCAACTAATTTTTCAGCCTCACTCTTGGCCAGCTTACCAGCCAACTCGCGAAACCGCTGTTGAGAACCCTTAGACAATCCTTTTTCAAATACTTCAATCTCAGATGGTTCTGGGGCGGCAGAAGTAGCGGATGTCTTGGAAGTAGCGGGATCGTTGACAGGAGGTGCAGCCTTCTCTACTGCTGGCGCAACAGGAGCTTTGGCGGCTGCCTTAGCAACGGGAACCTCGGGCGCGGGCGGCTGGCTCAACTGCTGACGCAAAGAATCAATCCCCATTTTAGGAGCGGCTGACGTTGCGGCAGGAGCCTCGAGCGTTGCCGTTCCACCGCCATCGCCACCGTCCGCATTCATCAGCTTGAGAAGTTTGTACATAGAGTTACTTTTTTGATTTAGGTTTCTGTTGCTTCTTACCTTGAGCTTCCTCGTGTTCCCGTTCCGCGTCAATCCTTAATTGGTCGAAGGGATCAATGCCCCTGTAATTGGCCTCAACAGGGCCGATGACATCACGAGGAACTTTAGCCAAGGCGCGTAGGGCATCCTTGTACCGCACGATGGCCGTCCGTCTCGCGTGCGCCATGGAATAGGCCAAGGCATCATGGGGACTGACTGAAAGAGCGATTTGATCCTCTTCCGAATCAAGAGCCAAAAAAGCAAGCTCAAGCACTTCATCCAAAGCCGTGGAAAGCTTTGTTCTAAGAACGTCATTACGGTTGAAAAGTTCAGGTGTGATCATTGCGCGGGAGCAGATTCGGGTTGAGTCTCAGGAGGGGCATTTAGCTGCTTAATATTCATGGCATTCTGAATAGCCGCATCGTGTAAACCAATGGCAGCAGAAATGTCGTTCAGATTCAAATCCTGTGTAGCCTTGGTAATTTTGATGGCCAATTGGATGCCGTCTACACTTTCCTTATGCTTCTGCTTTTGTCCAGCAAGAGCCAGCTTAGCGGCTTCTAACTGCAATTTAGCTGCTTCGGCTGTCTGCTGTTGGGAAGCTTGGATAGCCTGACGCTGCGCTGCCGTGGCTGCTGTCTTAAGCTGGAATTGAAGCTTGATCGCAATGGCATCTAGTTTCTTGAGAGCATTGACCACGACTCCAACGATCTGCTTTTGCGTAGGATCGCCCGCAATGATTTGAAGATGGGAAGAGCAATGCGGTAGGCCAACGGAAAGAAGTTGGTAGACCGCCTGCAAAGCTCCCATGTCAGCCGACTTTCCTTGCGCTCCTTCGGACTGAGTAAGCGATTGAGTCGCCCCAATGAGCATCGGCATATGGATGCCCAAGTGAGTGACGGCATCTTCACCCGGCATGACATCGAAGGGATTACCAGCCTTCATACCCGCATTTTCAAGCTCTGCCGTCTTGGCGGTATTGGTCAACTGACGACCCGGAACAGCAGGGAAATAACGCTTGGCTGTCTTGGAACCAAAGATACCGGTAAACGCATCCTTGATCATCAACTCGCGAGCCTGAGGATTTTGCTGCAAGGGCAAAAGAGAAAGGAGTTCATTTGAAGTTGCCTTACGGGAAGACGCGCTACCTTGCCCCAGAGCGCGAACAGATGTGACGGATTGTAAATAAGGCTCGTGCATTGCGCCGGGAGGCACGCCGCGATCAGCTACGCGCTTTTGAAATCTCCGCGCTTCCTGACACCATTCAGATTTACCACTAGGCGTACATTTGTCCGGCAAATTCGGATTGGACAAACGCCGGAACATCTCAGCCAAGAGCACATCGCAGTTATTAAAGAAATGGTTCATCAACGAACTAGAGAGACGCGCCAAGGTTTCCAAATCGTTTTGATTTTGAGTTGCCGTGGGAGCCTCGCCAGCTTGCGTATGCTGCATCTGAGCCTGATACTCACCCGAGGTCTGCTGATAGGTTTGCATCAGCATGTTGTGGGTAACCATAGGGCCCTGTGAAACGTTTGGAAAAGTCGCAGATTGTAAACTCACTCCCGCGGGTAATACCGTTACGGGGCCCAAATTAAGAGTATTGAGCTTATCGCGAGTCGCTTCCGTGCTTGGCTGAATTACAAGAGAAGCTCCAATAAACGTCATGTCCAGAATGCGCCCGTCCAACTTGTCGAGAATCTTAAGCACGTTATAAAGCTGCGCGGCATAACCTCGAATGGAGTGCCAGAGGCTTTCTTGCTCCGTCAGGAAAAAGGGATGAATGAGTTGGCTAAAATGCTTGGCGACTTTCATTCCGGTAAAGAGAACGTCGTCCGTGTCAAATTCTGTCAGGGTGCGACGAGAAAGTGTGCCATCGTATTCCTTAGCAATAAGGTCGTAACAATCGATCCCGGGCGAAACGAAGGACATATAAATATCGTTGCCCTTAATGCGGTTATTCCATGTCTCCCAAAGTTTAACGGAGTAGGACATATTTTGATTGTTCTCAGCCGCCCGAATAATGGCTGTCCGTACCGCTTGCACATTCCAACCAAGTTTCGTTGCGCGTACCGGGTCTTCAATCATGCGGTAAAGCTGATGGAGTCGCCAGTTGCGGCGAATGCAAATCACGTCCAGATTCTCAAGATTGGTATCGGCATCCTTGTCCACGAGAACCTGGCCCGTCTCCGCTGGCTGTGGACGCCAGTTCATATCGTTCTCATGATAAAGCAGCCCCGACCCGTAGAATACTCGATTGAAGTTGCTCTTATTCATCACCGAATAAAACCCGCGCCACCGTTTGAGCGTGTTGTTAAATTCGTCCGTCAGGACTTGGGAAAAGTTGTGACCATCCGTGCCGTTGCCGAACTCCGTTATCACTGTGGCAAATTCCGAAGCTTCAAATTGAGCATCCAAATAAGAATCAACATTGGTATCCGTGAGGGCCTTGAGTCGTTTGAAATTGACATTGGTCATGTCGGCTAATCCACGACGCTTTAGCTCGGCAGGATCGTAGGGAGGATGACCATCGTAATTCTGCTTGAGAACGGCTCGCTGTCTGGCGCGGCCAATGTCAGCGGCGATCAACTGTCGCTTAATCGCGTGAGCGGCGGCAGGAGTTTCGATTACTGACCGGGGGGGCTTGCCATCTGGCGCAATCGTTTGCAACCTTTGCGCCGGATCATTGTCACCGGTAACAGCCATACCCGTCACAAGGGCACCATATGGTTGAGGGTGTCTTTACGACCTTTGCAGGAGGGACATTCCCCAAGCTTTGTTCCTGCATAACGATCAATCAATTCGGCGGCAGGTTGAAGGAATTTATGGAGAACATCCCCAAGGCCCGTCGTCAATTCGGAACAAGGCGAAGCCAATCCCTGTTCACACATAAAATTCTGAATTAATGCTCCTATCTCGTGATCGCGAAAGGGAATCCCGGCCCGGATGTAGGCTTCCTGAACCTGCATGGCGATATGTTCGTATGTGCCCGTAAACCCTTTTCCTAAGCGGACATCGTGGTAGCCCCATGACTTGACCGCCGAAAGATCATTGATCTTCTTCATTTAAGCAAAGTATCCAGCTTGGCAGAGACGATTTGTTCAACCATTTCCCGTAGCTTAGGATGGTTAAGGATGTCTTCAAGCTTAATCTCTACGGACTTTGTGGGGTTTCCATTGGAAAGGATGGAGAAATCCAGCTTCCCATCCAGACAGTAAATGCCTGTTTTGCTTTTAAACAGGCAGTCTTTGAACTTCGGCCCGGTCTCTTGGATGCGAGGATGCTTAAGGGCCTCTGCAATGGCGAAGCATGCGCTTTGATTGCCAATGAACCATTTGCTTCCAGCGATCAAAGAAGCCGCTTCCATGAAGTCCTGCGTTTCAACGTAAGCCATTGGCCAAATAGTGTTCATTTCCTGATGCTCTTCCAAGAGGCCAATAAAGGCAGCATCCAATTTCATCACCGCCAATTTTGGCCATGGAAATTTATCGCCACGATAACGAGGCGTGCGATTAACGATGATTTCATAAAGTCGCTTAGGTGGAACAGTTAGCCATGGCTCCTCGATGTCTCCAAGGCCTCGAGGTTCGCCAACCCAATCAGCTTGATCATCCAGCAGATTGGTATGCTGCTTGTGAATATTTCGGAAGGGACGGAAATCGAAATCCACCCAAGTATTGTCGTGAGGCTCAATGGCGTGAATGTAAGGTTGAGCCTCGACTAAGCTTTTGATCGAATCAATTCGCGCCTTAGACATGGGTTCCCGGGCGTAACCATGAGAACTTAAGCGCAGAATACCACCGCCCTTTTCCTTGATGGAACGCATGGCATAAATCAAATCTCCAACATCGCCCGCATGCGCAAAAGTCAAAGCCTCCTCCTGTTCAAAACCATACTTCTTTTGAAGATGCAGACGGAGGGAAGAGTCTTTGATTCCGTGGAAAACGACTGCCTTGGACATATCCTCCAAGGGACGGCGTTTGATTTCCGAATCGAAGTGTTTCGGACAAATAACGGAATGATAGGGTACGCACGGATATCCTTTTTCATCGAACTGATGATATCCAATAAATCCTCGCGCCTGATTACAATTGAAAATTAAGTCTGTAAAATAGGTGCTTTCATTCGTCTCTGTTCGCATCAGTACATCCCACGGCCTTCCGGGTTGCTCTTCCTCCATTTTTTTGAAGAGCTTCACCCTAGAGTAAGCATCCTGAGGATAGATGCCCGTTCCAATCATGTGCACGCCGTTCGCTGATTTTCCCTCAATGTTAGGCGCAGATGCCCCGTAAAACGGACGCTGTTGCTTTTCATAATCCTCGCAAATACGCTCCCACCACTCAGGAACCAACGGCAGGTTATCCGGTTCGAAATAGTAAAAGGCATCCACATCCTTTCGGGTTTCTTCCACGAATTTAGCCAAGTTGATAAACTGGAAATTGCAAGCCTTGGGCCATGGATTTTCATTGGGCATTAGCTGCGGCGTCAGGATTTGTTTCGTACCCTTGATCTCGTCAAACAAACCGACGAAATTATTACCTATGCCAGTCATGTCCACGGTAGGCGTTCCGCAGAACAAAAGCTTTTCCCCTATTCGCTTGCCTCCTGAAAGTTTTCCCATCCATTTCCCCAATCTCTCTACCTGACCTTTGTCTGCACTAAAAAACGGTATGACCAATAGGATGTTTTTTGACATGGATGAAACAATGCACCAATCAGATTAGCTTGCCAACAAAAAGACATTCGCGCATAAAGCCTCTCATGCAAACCGAACTCACCCTCAACAAGGCTTACCTCTTCGGTCAAGCCGTCCATGGCCTCAACCAAATCCCGCTCCGTCTTTCTGCGGGAGTCATTAAAAAGCTCGCGATCAATATGAATCGCATCAACGATTCTTTCCCTGATGTGCCCGCTGCCGAGGGTGAAATCTTTGGCCGCCACGGACAGCCCAAGGAAACCGACGAAGGCTACAAGGCTTTCCTCACGGAGAAAATGTCTTACCACAAGACGACCACGATTAAGGCCGATCTTGAAACGATCAAGTACGAGGAACTCAACATTGGCGAAAGCGATCGTCAGAACCATATTCCCCCGGAAGCCGTCGCAGCTCTTTCGATTATGATCGAGGGTTTTGGCGAGGCTCAATAATCCCAAAATTATGGGAAGCCTCTTGATCGCTGCCCTTTATTGGGGTGGCGACAAAATTGAAATGGAGAGGGCTATTGATCTGGCTTCCGATCTGTTGTCAGAAAAGGCAACTAACGCTCATGTTCTCTTTGTGGGACGCCACGATGCCGAACCCCCTTCCGCTGAGCTAATTGAGCATACCAAAGAAAAGTTCGCCAGTGTCGCGCATTGGCGTTGTACGCGCTCAGGAACCGGCTATCCCTCGGGATGCAATGATCTGGCCTATGGACTCTTTCAGTACGTTGGAGAGCAACGTCGATTCAATAATCGCTATCGCGATGTCGATGCCATTCTTATCTTTGAATCCGATTGTGTAATCACTCGCAAGGGCTGGATTGAGGAACTTCTGAACGAGTGGGAGCGGGAGAAGGCCAAGAAAAGAACTATAGTTGGAACAATTCAGCCCAAGGGACGTTGGGGCAAGGATGTCGATTACCATGTTAATGCCGTTGCCATGTACCACCCAGACATCCTACACGTGCTTCCCGGTCTTGCGGGAGGCCCTCCTGACATCGGATGGGATTATCATCATCGTCACGCCATGCTAACTCAGGTAGGCGACACCAAACTTATCAAGTTAGACTTTCAAAAAAAGCACATCACGCCCGAAGAACTTTTCGATCAAAATAAAGAGGTGCTCATCTACCACGGAGTCAAAGGGGATTCGGCTATTCGCGCCATCAGGGAAAGGTATCAGCTCAAATGAATGAAAGCACCTTAGTTTCGGTTCACGGTTATGCTGGGGATAGGCATCAAATTGAGATGCTCGAAATTGTCTATCGGCATCATGGTTGCCCCATCGTGATTTGCTCGCCAGTCGATTCTAAAATTGAAGGCCTATGCTCTGATTACCACTACCTCTTTGCTGGCCTAAGGGCGTACACAGGTCGTCTTTCATGGGAGCGGCAGTATCTCCAAATGAAGAAACTACTAACCTTTGACGCCGATTGGTTTTTACTCAATGATTCTGACTCGTTTTGCTTCACGCCGCAACTTCCTTCCTATTTATACGAGGATGAAAATGTAGTATGGGGAAGCAAGGTAAACGATTTCCGAAAGCCGGGAGAAACATGGACGGATAAGAACGGATCAATTACTTGGCCGGATAACTACCATCAGGGGCATGAACTTGTAGCTCTTCAACCAAGTTACTTCATGCACCGCAAGGCGATGACCAAACTAGTAGACGCCTATCCGCTAATGCAGGACGATCCGATTACTCCCTTTATCGATTGGCAAATGCAGTACCTTCCCGATCTCGCGGGAGTTCCAACTAAGAGTTTTCACCATTTTGTCTCCTGCGAAACCGAAACCGAAATGGGATTGCGGCTTGTAGCCAGCAAGGTACGCGAAGGAGCTACTTTCATTCATGCGGTTAAGAGGCCGGAAGCGTTTCACGTTCTTTGCGAGGCTTATTGGAGCACGCTGAAATGAAAAAGATTCTCATCACCGGCCATAGAGGCTTGCTTGGGAGCGCGTGCGTTCGGCATTTCAAATCTAGGTATCAAGTGGTTACTTCCGAAAGAATCGATCTGACACAATCCTGTGCGGTCTATCGTATGATTAACGTCGCCCGCCCCGATATCATCATTCATTGTGCGGCCAAGGTAGGTGGCGTGAAGGCCAACCGGGATTATCCCGTGGAGTTTATGCTGCATAATCTGCGCATGCAAAACAACGTGATGGAGTCGGCTCATGATTGCGGAGTGCAAACTTTGATTCATGTTGCTACCTCCTGCATGTTCCCCAAAGATGCGACCATGCCTGTCGAGGAAACCAGCCTATTTACTGGTAAATTCGAGGACTCAGTAGAAGCTTATGCATTAGCCAAGATTTGTGGTTGGCGACTGGCCAAAGCCTATTGGGAGCAATACGGTCGTCGCTATCTGACGATAGCGCCTTCAAACATCTATGGGCCAGGAGATTCTTATTCTGATCAAGCCCATGTCATACCTTCCCTGATTCGTCGCTTTAATCAGGCTGCCCACGATCATGGGCCCTTGGAAGTTTGGGGCGATGGAACTGCCATCCGGGAGTTCATCTATTCCGATGATGTTGCATCGGCTATCGAAACCGTCATTGAGAAATGGAACTCTCCCGAAGTAATCAACATTGGAACCGGCAATGGGACTTCAGTTGCAGAGCTTGTTTCCTTGATCTCTTCGACATCTCCTTACCGCGAACTGCCAGAGATCATCTGGAACACTGATCAACCAACCGGCATTCCACGCAAGACCTTTTCCGTGCGTAAGATCACCTCTCTCGGATGGAATCCTTCTACTGATTTGGAACGGGGGTTACGCGCCACATGGAAAGACTTTTTGACCAATAAACCACGAGGACTTTAACGATGTACGAAACTTGCAAAACCATTTTACGCCGGAAGAAAGAGCATCGGTGCACCCGCTGCAATCATAAGTTGCCCAAGAAAAACAAGTCGAAATGGGTATGCGATCCTTGCCGTGAAAAGTACAACGATGCACAGAGGGAGCGCAGACATTCCCATTCTCGACCGCCTTCTATTTTCGATGGATTCTAAGCCATCAAAATAGGGTCGGTTGCCGCATAATCTCCGTCCAGACTTGATGCTTCTTTGACGGCCTCTTGCCAAGCAATATCAAATCGCATCGGCCCGGCAAAGTATCCCTGCTTACGCATGTTATCGATGATCATCACGGATGCGTCCTCTTCATCAGGGGAACGGCCAAGAATCTTTCGGGCATCAAGCTTGCTGGCCAAAAGACTTCTTCCGTTCTTGACCGTGTAAATGCGACAACCAAATCCCCGCGCCATCTGATTGGTGACGCCGCGAACTTGATTGTTCATGACAAAAGTCCGCATCCCAAAGTAAAGTTCCGTGACGCTGTTCCAGTAGACATCGCAGCATCGTTGAGCGTCAATGGATGAGACGGGCAATTCAGATGCACCGCCGCCAAATTCCACCCCATGGACTTCCATTGACCATTGCTGCTTGATGATGGCCATAACGCCACGGCCAACGCCGGTTTGATCGCCTGAGAAGTTGCGAGGCTTCACGCCGCGACTCCTACAATATTGAATGGCTTGCTCTGCGATCTGGAAATCCATCGGCTGTGTTTTGCTGGCCACGGTCTTGATTTCAATCTTATCCTCAAAGACAATACCCATTCGGGCTGATTCACCTTCCGGCAAGATAAAAGTTCCCACCTTGGCAAATTTGAGCACGCAACCATCCCCGCCGAAAGCCGGATCGAGGGCCGCATACCATTCCCACCCAAAGCCAAGCTCCTGGGTTTTGAGGGCATTGAACTTGATCAAGAGCGATTCGGAAACTACAGCATTATAGGAATCATCGGGTGGCGGAAATCCACGCACCATCTGCCAATAATGGATGGAATCTTCTCCATGCTTGGCGATGATCTTATCAATCGACTCCTGAGATTGGTTCCACGGCGCAGAGCCAGGATCGACCACGTTGGGGGACTTTAATCCATCGAAATGGATACAAACTCCCGTAGCCGTTTCCCACTCGTCCATGTCCACGTTGACGCTTTCGGGATTGCCGGACTTGGGCATCATCACCTTGCCCATAGTATTCATCCATGAGCAGCCATTGCCTGTACCGACAAATTTAAATTCTTCCGTGCCTGACTGAAGATTCGCGCACGAATCGATTACCTCCTCCGTCATGTCCTGCAATTCATCAGCAAGAACGAGCACGTATTTCGCGTGCCAGCCTTTGAGTTTCGTGACGGCATCATTGGTGTATTTCTGTGAACCGGGCACGATGGCAATGGCATGCTGACTATCGCCCTTGGTAGCCTGAATTTCAGTAGAAGAATCCAGAAGATGCCCGGGAAGCGTATAGCCAAGCTTATCCTCTGCGGTCTTTTGAGCCGCTGTATAGAGGGTCTTTAAATGAGCCCAGATGCGTTTGCGTGACATCAAGACGCTAGTAGAGGTCACAGCTACGGCAAAGTCACCCTTGGGCGCACTCCACATCCAAACCAGCGCGAAACGCGCAATCTCCCATGACTTACCCGCTGAGGCAGGGCCTGAGAAGATGACTTCGCCCGGACGGCATAGGCCCTCCTGCAAGCGATGCGTCCAGTCTGAATAGGTGGTCTCTGGCCAGAGAATCTTGCAGATTTCCTGATAATGCCCTAACCGGCCAAGACCACCTTCTTCCTCAGGCAGCCGATGGCGAAAGCACCAAAGTTCTACTTGTAAATCGTCCCATTCCGCTGGCCAGATTCGGTCATAGCGATCAATTGGTTTTCGGGGCATTGGCTCTCATTTGTTGAAAACGCAAAAGCAGCAGCTTTCGACGAGCAACTGCGGCGTCAAAGACTTGTTTGTCGTGATCGTTTAGCGACTCATAAAACTTCATATCATCGGCGCGGCTATCGGTAAAGGGGCGATTGATCGACTCAACAAGACCCTTGCTCACCTTGGCAGAATTACCCTTGGCATCCACAAGCATGGCCTCATAAAGCTTGTTGGCTTGATCATAATCCGCATCTTCCAAGGCATACTTAAGAGGCGTGTAGGCACTTGTGGGGTAAACTCCACGATCAACTTTGTAGCCGGGCTGTGCCTCTTCCCACTTCTTGGCCAATGGAAAGATTTGTTGAGCAGGGGCGAAACGAGAAACCTTGATACCTAAGGCTCCCATAAATTGTTCCAAGGGCGAGACGGGCGAATTGACGCCGGTTGCCGAAAGACCGCGGGTCACCGATTGCAAAGGAATAGGCACAGTCTGCGCCAGCATATCCCGGAAGATGTCTGCGCTTTCGACCTTCTCACCGCGATAGTTCACCCCGCTTGCTCCCTCAAGGAAGATTCGGCCGACGGGATTCAATCGGCCTGTGGCAAAGGTGCGTGTATTGGAGAGCATCTCCTGAAAGTCAGAAATGTAAGAGCGCATCATATAAGAGCGATCTTTGTTCACAATGCGGAAAGCGTTCTCCGGTTCCCAATGCGGATCATTTTTAGGATCAAGCGCAGCATTGGCAATGCGGGCCAAAACGTACATTGCACCGCCCAAAATAGCGAAGGATCGAAATTGTTCGCGGTTGGCTTTGCTACCCGTAAAGCCTGAGATAGCCGAAATTGCATGCCGCCCACGAGCTTCAAAGAAGTCTGGGGCCAGAGCCATCATACTGAACAAATGCTGGAAGGTGGGATTGCGATGAATGTCCGCATAATTCAAGTGGCCATAAGCGTTATTCGTGTCGTAGGCCGAGCGATACTTTACATCGTCCACAGTCAACTTTCCGGCCTTAATTTCCTTGTCAAACCGCACCATATTACGAGCTAGAATGTTCTCGTAAGTCTTGGCCTTGAGTCGGGGAATGAAGTTCTTAAATGTCCATTCCGTGGAGTCTTTCGCCAAGGCCGCGAGATATTTGCCTCCCGCATCTTTCAGGCCGGGCAGCTTTTCAAGAGCCTCCACAAGCAAGGAATTGTTTGCACTGAATCCCTCCATGAAATTGCGCATGCTTGTTTCCGTTCCGTAGAACTGGACACCGTGCGCGGCCATATCGTAATACTGAGGATCATTCAAATCCGGGGGATGAGCAAACATGTCCTTGAGCGGATTGACGCCATAGCCGACGGCGCCTGTTGCCTCCTGCTGAATATGGAAAACAGGGAAGCCGCCAAGCAGCGTTCCCTTAATCCATTTTCGGGCATCATCCAAAACAGTTTCCGTAGCCTTACGAGCGATATTCGCGACGGTATTCGTGTCGCGCTTTTTCATCCAATTCTTGAACGCCGATTGCTCAAAGATGTGCTTAAATTGCGTATGGGCATCCGGGTGGATTTGCATGTCGCCCTTGGCGTAGATCGTTTTTCCGTCGATTACGCCGTTGTAATACCAGTTCGTGAAGGCAGGTAAATCCAGACTATCATAGTCCTGGTGTTCGCCCCATTTGAACGGCTTCAAAATCAACCGAGCTTTACCCTTGGGATTTTCAACATCGATCCATTTACCTTGCTGATTAGGCGAGACGATAGGCCTTCCGTCCGGCATTTGCCCTTTGCTCAAATTGTCCACGAACTTCCTCGCATTGAGAATGCCCAAGGCTTCATTCATGTAGTGGCCAAGAATAACGCTAGAATCGGTTGTTTCCGGTTCCAGTCCCATGCGCCATCCGTCAAAGAAAGTCGCCACAGAACGATTGCCAGCGTACTTAAACGATTGTTTGAGCGGACGGCTGGTAAAGTTCCTGATCGTGTCTCCTGTCGAATCCTGCTTCCAAAGATGGGTGATATAATTCTGAACCTCGCCAACAGGTATGCCGTACTTGATTAATGCATCTCGCGTCAGGGCAAAGTTCTTATTGATTCGGTTGGCCCATGAAATCTCATCGGGTGTCAGGGTCTTAGCGGCTTCAAGTTGCCGGATATATTCCTCATTCGCATCGTTCTTCGGCGCGGCCTCCACTTGCTTCTGCCAAGTGTCCAAAGTTTTGATGTCGCCACCCGCTTCAACGTAATGGGAGATGCCGCTGCGCCGGGTAGCGTTCGGAATGTCTTTCTGGAATGTCTTGACGGCCTTTTCAATCGTCTGAGTCTTGACCTGCTCATCGGCATTAAATGTGTTAACCGACCGCTGCAAATCTCCATATTTGCGCATGCCGAAAAGCTGATCTTTGAGTTTGCCACCTGTTTCTTTTAAAGCATCTTTTACGCTTGGCTTGCTCGCAAACAACGGCTGTCCATTCTCCTGAACGCTTTTTCGCATCGCGTCGTTGATGGGAAGTTTCCATATTTGCGTTCCCTCTTTGCCAAATTCTTTCTTCACTGCTTCAACTTCATCTGGAGGAATATTCTGCTTAAGTGTTTCGCCATCGGATTTTCTAACAGCTTCATACATTTCCTCGCCAAAGAGAGAGGGCATCTTTTTGATTTCTACTCCCTCATTAATTTTTGCCAGCTCAGGCTTCACCCCCCACTTTTTCGCGTACTTCTCCACGTACTGAGGCATGATCTTGTCGTAGAATCCTTTCATGCCTTCGCCGCCTACTTTGAGGTCGGTTCCAGTATAGTTACCAACGCGATCAGGTTGATCAAAAATCTTTTGAGCCAAATCCTTTCCGACATAATCAGGGAGTTTATCTTTAGGGACTGAACGCTCCAAAGACTCCATCGTTGAATGAGGCGTTTTTTGAACCGCAAGCTCGTATGTTCCGTCTGAGTTTTTCAAAGCCTGAACTAGATGTACCTGCTTACTCAAATCAAACCTATCGCCTTGAGTCTCGCCAGTCGTCCAACCAATCCAATCTTTGCCAGAGGCGATGGCGTCGTTGAGAGCCTTCCGGAAAAGGAACTCGTGCCATGTTTTGCGGAAAGGAGCGTCAGGAACGCCCTTAGGTTCCAACTTTTTTCCTGAATCATCAACTCCTAATGCCTCAAGTTCATCGATAATGTGATTGCGGCGATTCAAGTTTCTAACTTGATCGGCCATAGATTCCTTGTTTCTACTATCTCGAAGTGATTTAAGCTCATCAAGCAGCGGTTTTACTTTTGCTTCATCAATCGGCTTATTAGAATCTTCTTTATATCCCTTCTCCCTCCCAGCCTGATGCCGATCACTCTGCAATTCCTCAATCAAAGTTCCCGGTTTGCCTTCGCTATCCACGCGGTCATTGAGACGCATATGCGCCAAGTAATTCGGGACTTCGGGGAAGTGGGAGGAGACATAATTTTCCACGGCCATCTGTCCCTTTGACTTGGCCATCTTCTGCGCGGCATTGCGAGCTTCTTCCAATGTATCAAATGTCTTGGGTTCGCCGATATCCACCGCGTCTGGAGTGAGAGTCTGCAATTCAGTTTCTCCACCTTTGCCGTCATGAAAAAGCACAACAACGTTGCCAGAGGGAAGTTTTGCTTGCTCCATGCTATCTTGAATCTTCTCCCATTTAAGTGGGCCAACGGGAGATTCTTTTTTCTCGGGCAACGAAAATATCTGTTCCCTATAATTGCTTCCTCCGGGGAGTTGGTATTGCTCGTACTTTCCCAAATTCAAAACGGGCTTTTTAGTTTCAAATTCGTCGGGGTCAGCTAAGAAATTCTCCTCAATCTTCACCCTTCCCTCATACTCCAAGAACCTCTGCAAATCAGCCTTAGTAGAGGTCGGATGCTCTTTCAAGTAATCATCAACGCCGCTCCATTTCAATTCGTCGTCCTTGACGGAATTGCCCTTAAGCATGGCGCGAATCTGATCTGCGCTCGCCTTGTTTGGCATCTTCTCGTCAATGGTCTTTTCGAGTTGGGAAAAGAAGCCGTCGCGAATGGGGGCTGCAAAAGCTATGTTACCGCGTTCCTTGACAGGCCTAACAGATTCCCCTGCATCCTTCAAAACAGCCTCAATATTTTTGAGATACTGCCTTAGTTCAGAATGCTCGCCATACGTGCTTAGATGGGCCTTCACGCGCTCATAGAGGGCTTTCAGGTAGCGTATGAACTCTGGCTTTTTTGCAATCTCTCCTAAGGCATCTTCGGTGGCCTCTCCTAAGTGTTTCTTCTGAATGAGGCTACGAGTATATTCCTCAACAAAGGCTTGCTTTCGATTGGCGATTTCCTGCGGAGTAGTGCCTTTACTAGCGTCAATTGTATCTCCGTATTTAGCAATGAGCTGTTTGCGTTTTTCTTCTGGAATGGCGTCATGCAATACCGTCAAATCATGCTTATCCCTAAGTTGAAATTGAGCGTGGTGAATGACTTCTTCGCCTACCTTTTGGTGCATCAATCGTCGGATGTAGGTATCGCCTTGCTCAGTAGATTTGAATCCACTGTCAGAATCAGCCAGAACTTCGCTTAACACTTTCGGATTAACAAATATTTTTCCGGGCTGAGAAGGGTCTGCCCATGCGCTTGTATCATGTTGCTCAGAAAACTCCACTTTTGCCGTTTTGGGCAATTCATTTCCTAAAGCGGACACAATGCGCTGACGCAAGCTGGATTGCTCTGGCGTATCCTCGGCAACTGGAACCGCATTGTCTATGGGAGGGGCAACCTCAGTTTGGGGTTGTTCTGCAACAGGAGCAGAGCTTTCACCTTCCGGCAAAGTCCCGGGCTTGGCAACAGGCTGAGATTCCACGGCTTGACCTTCGGCGGTTCCGGTATCGGAAGCGGGTTGCTCAACACTGGTGGGTTGTGTTTCCGGTTCTTGCGGTGCTTCATTGGTTGCCTCGGTTGCGGGTTTCTCGGGGTCAGTGGAAAGTTCCTTCTCCAAATCGGAATTGAGATCGTCAACAGGATTGGCTCCCGGTGCGGGTTTTTCTCCTGAAACGATGTCCTTGGCGTCTTGGATGTCTCCAATGGTGGGAGGTTCGGCAGTCGCCGCCGTATTTTTCAGCAAGTCAGCATAATCCTGCTTAGCGCGATCAACATTGGCTTGAGCATCGGCAATCGCTGTCGCATCACCTGATTTTGTCGCAAGGTCAAGATTGGCTTGTGCCTGAACCTGAGCATTACCCGCTTCTTTGATTCGAGTAGCATTACCGGCAAAGGCTTTCATCAGTGTAGGTAAATGCACGATGGAAAAGAACGCCTGACCTAAAGCGGCATCCGTTACGCCTTGGGTTAGTTCGCGAGTGGGATCGTAAATCTCTTTATCGGCGGCATTTTCGGCAACCTGTCCAGCGGCTCCAAGTCCTCCTAGTCCAGCGGCATCAGCAGCAACATATTTTAAAGCCTCTCCAACAGTAGGACGATAGGTTCCAGCGGCAAAGCGTCCCGCATTTTCACCAAAGGCCAGATCGCCAGCCAATTTGGAAACGCCATCGAAGGCCAGAAATTCTCCTGTCGTCACGGCAGCGGCAACGCCAGCGGATTGCAAAGCCTGAATCGGGGCAGCCCCTTCATTCAAAGCATTATGATAAGTCTCTTGGCTTGCATCAGCGGCAGCGAATCCGGCCATTCCGCGAAGCCCAAATTTGCCCAAGGCTCCCGCACCGCCGCCAAGCACCATGGAACCGACATTGCCGACCATCTCTGGAATAGTATTGGTCACAAAGCCGCCAACGCCTGAGGGGGTTTCTGCGGTCACATTACGTTGCATCTGCTGAACTTTAGCCAAGCCTTTATCCAAGGCCGTAGAGCCCGGTTGTGTGCCAGTAAGACTATCCCAAACTGACGACGCCAATACCCCGGGAACGGTAAAAAGATGGCTCAAACCTGCCGCAAGTCCTTCGCCGGGGGCATGCTGTTGTTTGAGCAAAACAGGCAACTCTGGATTATAGGCTAGATTTTGCGCAGTTCCCCCAACTTGCGGAATTGGCTGACCATACATTTCAGACTGCTGTCCTAGCGTGACGGGCTTACCTGTTGGCCCAAGCGGAATCCCCATGCCAAAACTTTTCTGCGCCTGATCTTGAATGTAGGCATTGAACTGCTGTTGATTCTTTGCCGCCTGAACCGGAGTTTCTCCCTCAACCGTGGGCTTATTATTCGCATCAAGATAACCCTGCGTATCCTTCACCCAATTGCGAAAAACGAGTTGACCCGCTTCCGGAGAAAGGTTCCGATAAGCCTCCGTTTTTTGGATGTCGTCCCATTTAGGAGGCGCATCTGAATCAATCGGCGCGGGCGCAGGAGGAGGCGTTTCTGTGGCCGGTTGTTCGGCAGGGATTGTCAACATGTCATCGGCCATGACGGAAGCCTACTGACTTGGCGCAGTAGGGGCAAGAAGGCTGTTAATGTAGTTCGTGGCCTTGGCTTGAGGCGTGATGGGAATAGAGACATTGCCAACAGAAAGAGTGCCGTTGCCACCATTGGCTACTGCAACATTGTAATCCTGCAAAGCGCGGGCTTCTAAAGCTGCGCCTACCTCTTGCTTGATCAGCCCAGAAACAACCTTGGCACGAATGTTATTGCGAGCATCATTCAAGATTCGGGCAGCATTTGTGTTCACGTTATTTTGAGCACTCGTATCCGCACGGATACCGGCAATCTTTTCCATGGATTGAGCGCGAGTCGATTCGGCAAGAACGGTGGGGCTTGCTTCGGCGGTCGCCTTGGCCAGTTCCGTCTTCTTCGCCAAAATGGCCGCACTCGTCGCAGAATAATCCGGTTGGCCATTTGCGTCTCGAATTGGTTGCAGGCCCAAAGAATTGGCTTCCAATAGTGTCGAAGTATTTTGGTTTTGCGTGGCGAGGAACCTTTGACCAGCTATCGACGAAAGGCCATCGCCCTGAATTTTATGGAACTGCTCCACGGCTTGAGGCGTTTGAAAACCTGTAGGCGTCAAGGCAGATATCCCCTGAAAATCGCCAGCTGCTGCCAATTTGCTGACTTGATCCTGGACATCTAACAGCTTCGCCTGATCGTCAGTTTGATTGGTATTGGCCCGGGTTGCCATCAAAAGCTGTTGCTGGCCCAAGGCGAGTTGATTAGAGCGCATATCGGCTTGCGAGTTCCATGCCGTTTGCTGAAATTGCTGCGCCTGATCAGCCAATTCAATGCGCTTGCTTTCCAGACCTAGCGCCATTCGCGCTGTAGCCGTCCTCTGCGCCTCTTGCGCGATCTGATCGCGGCGATAGGCATCCTGTTGGCCCAAGGCTTGTCCTGCCTGAAATGGACGCACCAAATCAAGTTCGCCGGGGCCTGCCTGTAGCCATTCCGGGGCTGCCATTAGATCATCCCCATTAATGTGCCAATCCCCGCGCCGCCACCGCCGCCCGATCCACCGCCATAACTGCCGCCAATAGGGCCGGACGCGCCATTGCTTGAGGTGGAAAAAGCCTGACCTAACGAAGGATCGCCCAAATAGCTACCGGCAAGGGAAGCGACCATACTGAGGCCCGTGCGGAAAGCGTTGCCGAGCGGGCTATTGTTTCTATTGTAGTTCAAAGCTGTAGTTTTTGCGATCTCATTCTGACCTTGGATGCCAGCATTAAACTCTCCTGCCTGTAAAAATTGACCGGGATTCAAGAGGAAATCCGTGGGGTTGAATCGCTGTTGACTACGTCCCGAGATTGCCTCGGCTTCCTGACTTGCTCCAGTGGAAAGTTGGTTGCCGAATCCCACAAGTTGCAAGGCGTTGTTCCCCATGAATTGGTTTACTCCGGACATTCCATTGGAAGAAAATGCGCCTACGCCACGGCCAACCGCCGACTCTGCACCCTGCCGCGCTCCATCGTTCAAATACTGTTGAGCCCATGCAGGGAGAGCGGAACTATCGCCGCTCAAAAGGCCGTTGCCCAAAGTTTGGCGAGCATTAAGTCCCGTCAATGCGCCTGAATCAACGCGATTAATTCCCGCAATATCATTCGAGAGATTATTATTCGAGACGCTCGTGGACATCGTGTTGGCGATGTTCGTAGCCTTGCCGAAATCCTGGCCAAGGAATTGACCCGCGATGGCATTAGGATTGATCGTAGGCAGAACGGGGGCCGTTTGCGAACCACCGCCGAATATGCTCGCCATTAAATCCATAGACTAGATATAGTTGCTCGGGCCGATTTGACAAGCATCGTTTGCATTGAAGCGGGGTGTCTGGATAGTTCCGGCGCCCGACCACTTCTCGAGCTGAGCGTTCATCACCTGCATCGCCTTCGCCATCAATTCTGCCGCCTGTTGATCATTGTTATTTTCGCCCGCGTAAATCGATTTAGCCGCCCATTTGATTCCAGCAATTGAAGTCAGGCACAAATAATCGCGAGGCTTGATCGCTGGAATGTACCGCTGAGAAGCAATCACCTCTACGCTAGCACAACGCGGAACCGCTGCCGTATTGCACCATCCTGGGATCAGGGTGCGCCTGTAACTTGGATTCGTTTCTCCCGGCTCATACACCGCAAGAAGTCTTTCCAGATTCGTTACCGTATCCAGTTCTGTGATCCGGACAGTTCCATTGGTCACAGGCTTTTGCACGCCAACCCATGAAGTAACCGCATTGATCGTGGTTTGCGGCGTTGTGGAATTAATGGCAACAAATTCACCATCTACCCATCCTTCCAAAGAATCGTTTGTGCGGACGTAATTTCCCTGTCCATCGTAAAATTGCAGGAGGATTCGCGCATTGACCGCTTCCTGAGCCGTTCCATAGACCTTCAATTTCTTGGGATTTCCCAACCCGCAAACATCGGCAAAAGAAATAGCTTCGCGTTCATCGATTCCGTTTCCGCGAGAATAGGGAGCGTAGCCGTTTCCCCAACCTCCTGAGACACTTCCCCAGTTACCCCCATCGCACCACCCGCCATAATCAAGGAACTGATACCATTGATTATTGAGTGTGGCCGGGGCGCCATTAACGCGCATGGCTTCAATCGTCTCGATCTCGCGTGGCCATGTGATAAATCCTTGGTTGGCGCAGATGCGATACTTAATAGTCGTTCCAACCCAACGCCCCATGTTGAGAAGTTCTTCACAGGCGGCGTTAACATAGTATACGACCTTCGGCCCACTCTGATTCAAATTCAAAGTCTGCGCCACTGGCCCGGTCACATCCGCTAAAGTAAGTCGTGCGCTCATGGCCAGTAAATAATTTTGTAAAGGGCCATGTACGGGGAAAGGGTGTTATGCGCTTGGCTCCCGCCGCTTGATTCTGTGCTCAAAGAATTGGTCACATTACCGGGGCCACCACTTTGACGTGATGCCGGGGAACCAACTAAAGTGGTCGTATTAATGGAGTGCGTATGAGCGGGCATTTCTCCAATCGTAAGCAGATGCGTTTCTTCGCCGCCGACTTGGCCTTGAGTAAAGACTGTTCCTGTAACTGGACTAGTTCCTGTTCCCAACGTCATCCGTCCTTGCAGATTAGGCGTCGTCAATGGGCCGTTATAAACGCCCGTGATGGCTGCGCCGTTGCACAGATACCACGGGGCCAAAATCGAGCCGATGGCACCAAAAAAATCCACCACCGTTCCGGGAAGAGTTGGGAAGAAAGTAGGGCTGACCGCCGTCCATGATCCATTGGCAAACGTGTACAAACCCAAAATCTGATTGTTGCCGTCCACCTTCACCCAAAGTTGATCGCGCTCATCCGGCCCCGGCGCTGTAGTTTGCATCAAAAACCCGGAAAAGCCACCCGGAAATGATGCCTGAGTCTTGGCCGTATAATCGTTATAGCGGGCTTGCTCGCTTGCATAACAGGGAGCGGGGCCAAGCGAACCGGGCGTTAGAGTGATTGGGATTGGCATCTGAATTACAAGTTAAATTTTTAAGCTGAAAAGTCGAGTCATAATAAGCATTCTTTTATAGCGTCAAGTTCACTGCCACGGTTCCGGATGTGGCCACTACCGTAAAGGCGTTATCGGCATTCCATCCCATGAAAATAAAGCCGCCGATACCGTAGGTTTTATTTCCAAGATTAATGGTGCTCGAGAAGGTTCCGGCGAATGGCGAGTTAGTCATATCTGACCAATTGGCAGAGCCTCCACCGTTAGGCGAAGAAGCTCCAATATGCCAACCCGCATGAGAAGCCGAGACATTACCAGAATTGGTAATTACATGACCACAGGTGCACGCCGCTCCAAAGGTGGCGCGAATACCATCGTTCAAAGGGGGATCGTCCCACGTTCCCGCCCCAAGATTGGTATTCATGTTGAGACTCGTAAAGGCATTGTAGATCGTCGCACCGGTCAAATCCGGAGCAAAAGGCGTTCCGCCATCGATGGAGATAATAAAAGAACTCAGACCATTTTTGTATCCGCCTGATCCAGGATGCGTAAACGAAACGGAGATTGCCGCAGCCACGACAATGGTCAAAGTTCCGTTTCCACTCCCGCAAGTATTGGTGGCCGAAATGGGGATTGAGTAGGTCGTTAAAGTGGCTGGAACATTTCCAGAAATTATACCCGTGGTTGTGTTTAAAGATAAACCAACGGGCAGACCGGTTGCGCCGTAAGAGGTAGGAGTGTTGGTTGCCTGAATCTGATAATTAACTGCGCCGCTAGGCGCAACCTTTAGCGTCTCACTCGTCACCACAGGCACGAGACTAGAGCATTTTCCAACCTGCAAAGCGGCGAGGTAATTGGCAGCCCGTGCGTCTGCGTCAGCTTGCGATATCAAACTAGAAAACTTTCCGGACGGACAATAAAGAATCGGCCCGTCAAAGCAAGGGGGACACGATAATTGTTGTGGAGCATTGAGCCATATCATGGGGCACGGAAAAAATGGCGTCTCTGCCACTCCAAAGACTGGCGGTAAACATCCCGTCACCACAACAGGCCCATATCCACCACTCATGGCTTCCTCCCCGTCGTGCGCTCGGGCTGTAGGTAGGCGAAGGTGCGCAGTCCCTTGATACGGCAGCGTCCCTGCCATTGGATGCGAAAACGAAAATCATATCCGCAGGTCAAAGGATAATCAGTCTCTGGGCTGTCGTTCTCGGATGGTTCCGTAGGTGATGCTGCGAAAGTTTCCTCCGGTTGCTGTAATCTGACTCGAGATCGGTATTGAGGAGGAGACGTCACTGGCACTTGGCAAAAGGTAAAGGCATCTCGCGGGATCATCTCGCCACAAGGCTTGCCATCAGATTCATTGAAAGTCTGCCAATTGATCCAGAAAGGATATTGATCAGGGGAAAACTTCACATCGAAATCAACGCTGCCCTGCAATTGGTCAATCCAGAGATCGGCTCCAATCAGTTGCTTGAGTGCGGTCAGGCTTTGAAAATTATAGGAACCGGTCTCAATCCACGAAAGAATGGGGCACGAACCATTGTCAAAAGAGGAACTGTAATCCTGGCTCAGAGAAGGCAGGAGTTCCCAAAGTTGATTACCATTTTCTTCATCCCACACGGTCATAAAGCAGCGTTCGGTAGGGCCAAAATAAGTCTTGGTAATTTGCGTGATGTTGATGCCCGACCAAATGCCGTCGTAAGACGGTTGCGGGTCTTGAGAATAAAGCGAACCGGAATAACGATTCAACGTCGATAGGAGATCAAAATCCAAGACGGTTAGTCCCTGAAAATACCAGCCTGTAGTGTTCTGCCTTTTCTGGGGAGAACAGGTCATGAGAAGGCGATTATCAAACCAAACTCCGCTCACATATTTGAGCAAGTCCCGTGTATCGAAATTGAGTATGTTACTGACCTCGCGGCTTTGAGGGGTATTGCCCCAGGTCGAGAATTGACGCCGCGCCACGACAAAGGAACGGATGCCATCCTGTGCCCGATACCACGTATCATTGTTCACGTTGACCGTTGACTCTTGGCCAGTAGCCGCACCGCCAATGAGCCCATCCTGTTGAAAATTGGGCGTTGTCGTCCAGTCATTACGGGAAACGGTGATATTGACGGTAGAAATCAATCCGCTAGCGGTATGCAATTGGAGTGGGCCTTGACCAATACTGGTATCGATGTTGGCTCCAAAGATGAGAGCCGTGATCGGCCCTGCTGTGGTGGGAACGGCAAAGGCGTCCTTCTTAAGTTTGACCTCAGTGAAAGAAATCGCGCTATTCGGTTTGGCCGCGTTGAGAATGTCTCCCGCTTCCACTTCCTGACCGCGTACCAAGAAAAGGCGTCCATAGCCGCACGCCATCGCCGTTCCTGTGGGAACTTCCCCACCTTCGATATTCGACCGGCGCAGAACCGCACCATCATAAATGTAGGGAGCATCAATCCCGTCCTGAATCACCAAGAACGAATCGGACTGGCAGAACCAAGCCTTGGGAAGAAGGGCATCATTAGGATCGCCGGGAAGGGTTAAATCCACCACAGATACAATCCCCATTGAGTTAGTAGACAATTGGTAGATATGGCCTGAGATGGAGACGAACAGTTGAGGACTCGTAAATCCTAGTGGTACGTACCATCCGGCTCCCTGAAAGACGCCATTGATGTAGGCGTTTTGGGTATCTTCATCCTGAAAAGACAGGTTGAAGCGCCTCCAACCGGGACGATTATTCAGGTAACCTGTCCGCATGGTAGCGTTCATGGCGAAGGCTACCTCTGATCGAGGAAGCAGATTAGTAGCCGAACCCCCATTCATGCCGCCTTCCAGCGACGTGAAACCATCAAAGACACGGCCTTGGTCGAGACCGTTTTTCATGCGCTCCCGGTGATAAACCAAATCTTGTCCGTGGCGTCGTAGTATAGTGACAAATAACCGTAATCGGTATTGATGACCTTGGACGGTGAGCCTTGGATGGTATCACCGGCACCGGCAAAAACGGTGATGTTGTTGGAAGAGGCCGTTCCGGATTCATCCTTGATCGTGATTTGGCGGCCATCCGTTGGGGCCACGGCGAGGGTTTCG